>Ga0099364_10005959_pt1 | contig 17901 bp, 17 predicted proteins | sample TergutTh196P3_FD_73070 | JGI IMG/M metagenome (GOLD analysis project Ga0099364, IMG submission 73070) | Microcerotermes parvus P3 segment gut microbial communities from Pointe-Noire, Republic of the Congo - Th196 P3 | ecosystem: Host-associated > Arthropoda: Insects > Digestive system > Gut ...
CGGTCGGCAGTGAGTATTTCATGACGAAGGGGCACTTCCACACCATACTTGAAACCGCCGAGGTCTACTACACGCTTTCCGGCGAGGGTTTCATGCTCACCGAGAACCCTGAGGGCGACGTCATCGCCCACCCTCTCGCGCCGGGCAAAGCCGTCTACGTACCCAAGCGTTACGCGCACAGGAGTGTCAACACGGGAAATTCGCCGCTCGTCACGTTCTTCGCGTTCCGCGGCGACGCCGGGCACGATTACGCCACGATAGAGACAAAAGGCTTCCGCAAACTCATCATGAAGGGCGCGGACGGCAAGCCCGAAATAATAGACAACCCGAAGTGGAAATAACGGAGGGATATAGATATGGCTGAGGGACAGTATATTCTGGCGCACGATCTGGGTACCAGCGGAAACAAGGCAACGCTGTTCAGTATTGACGGAAAACTCAAAGGCAGTGTGGTCTGCGACTATCCCGTTCATTATCCTCATGACGGATGGGTGGAGCAGAACGCGGATGATTGGTGGAAGGCCGTATGTGATTCGACCGGGCAGCTTCTTGAAGGGACCGGCGTGTCCCCGTCCGAGATTGCCTGCGTATCGTTCAGCGGCACGATGATGGGATGCCTCATCGTGGACAAGGACGGCCGCCCCCTGCGCAACATGCTTATATGGGCCGACACGCGCGGTTCGAGCCAGGAGAAGTTCATGCTGGACGCGGTCGACGTCGAAACCGGCTACAGAATAACCGGGCACAGGCTGTCCGCGTCGTACTCGGCGGCAAAGTTGCTGTGGATTCGCGACAACGAGCCGGAACTGTACGACAAAGCCCGCTGGATGCTTCATCCAAACGAGTATATTATCCTAAAATTAACCGGGGAGGCCGTGACGGAGTACTCGAACGCTTCAAGCACCAACCTGCTGGACATAGGCAAAAAAAAATGGTCGGACGAACTCTTAGACGCGTTCGGCATTCGTAAGAATCTGCTGCCAGAACTGTATCCGTCGGCGCACATCGCCGGGCGCGTTACCGCCGAGGCAGCGAATTTGTGCGGGCTGCTGGAGGGCACACCGGTTGTGATCGGCGGGGGCGACGGTTCGTGCGCGTGCGTCGGGGCGGGAGTCGTCCGCGAGGGCAAGGCTTACAACGTCGTCGGTTCGTCGTCGTGGATATCGATGGCCGCGCGCGAACCGTATTACGACCCCCAGATGCGGACGTTCAACTGGTTCCACCTGGATGAAAACCTGTACACGCCCTGCGGCACGATGCAGGCCGCCGGGTATTCGTACGCGTGGTTCAGAAACGCGCTGTGCGCGGAGGAGCGGAGCGCGGGAAAAGCTTCCGGCACGAGCGCTTACATTTTGATAAATAAGCTGGTGGACGAGTCCCCTATCGGAGCGGGCGGCCTGCTGTTTCTGCCGTACCTGCTGGGCGAACGGTCTCCCCTCTGGGATCACGACGCGCGCGGCGCTTTCATCGGGCTCGGCATTTCGTCCGGGAAGGGCGACATGGCGCGCGCGGTGCTTGAGGGCGTCGCCTTCAACCTTCGCATTATCCTGGAGATACTGAGTAACTACACCGCTGTCGGCGACATGGTGATGATAGGCGGCGGAGTAAAGGGTGAAACGTGGCTGCAAATCTTCGCCGATGCGTGGCGTCGTCCGCTGATGGTGCCTCAGTATCTGGAGGAGGCGACGAGTTTCGGGGCGGCCGTTTGCGGAGGCGTGGGCATAGGCGCTTATCCCGACTTTCTCGTCGCGGAAAAATTCAATCCTCCGGTCAGGGTAATTCAGCCCGACGAGAGCAAATCCGACGCCTACGATAAACTTTTCGCCATATTCAGCGACGCGTATATTCAGTTGAAACCGATCTATAAATCGCTTGCTAATTTTGTGAGGTAGGCGCGTGCGGTCATTAGGTTCGCTAAAACTAGACAAAAATATCCCGGTTCCGTTGTATTACCAGTTGAAGAATCTGGTGCTGGAATTGATAAAGGATGGTTCCCTCAAGGAGGGGGACTTACTGCCAGCCGAGAGTGAATTGTGCGCCGCGCTCGACGTGAGCAGGCCGACAGTGAGGCAGGCGTTCAGTGAACTGGTGTCCGAAGGTTATCTCAGCAGATACAAGGGGCGCGGAACGTTCGTTTCGAAGCCGAAGGTTGACGCGCGCTTCCTCAGCAAGCTGGAAACCTTTAACGACGAGATGCTCTCGAAAAATCTTGAACCCAGCACGGTCGTGCTTAAGATCGAGCGGATATCAGGGCCCTGCGAGGCTAACGAACACCTCGGCCTTTCGCCGGGCGCTCCGCTGATATATCTGAGCCGTCTTCGTTTCGCCGACGGCGTGCCGTTGGTCTACGTGGAAACTTTCCTGTCTTACGAGCGTTACAAGGCGCTTATGGACGTCGACTTGAGCGAGGGTTCCCTGTACGACTCGCTTGAACATCTGTGTGGCGTCAGGATAAATCGGGCTCACAGACGCATAGAGTCGATTAACGCCAAAAAATCCGATGCGGAATTGCTGCGGATTGCAACTAACAAGGCCGTGAGCCTGGTCATGACCGTAGGATACTCGGACGACGTCCCGGTGGAGTTCTCAGTGGCCCGCTACCGGGGAGACCTCAACAAGTTCAGCGTGGTAACTTACAGGTAGGGAATCGCTCGAAGAAAACTTATTCAGCGATTCCCCAAAAAGACGGACTCGAAAATTGCGGATTTTTACTTACTGTTTCCTGTTCAGGTGAAGGGCGAACCCCATGAACGCCCGATCGACGTAGGCCATCTGAATACGTCCGCCCTTAGTTCTCACGGTATCATCCACGGGCTTTATGCCAAATCCCGCGAACCACTCTAGCGCGCGTTCGACAGAGATCGTTTCAATGCCAATATGTCCGTGCGCGCCGCGTCCCGCTGTTTTCATTATCTCGAATGACTTGCCGGCGTAGGCCGAGTTCGCGCCTTCTTTGAAAGGCATTCCCAGCAGTGACGACAGGAACTTCGCGTCACCCATCGCGTCTCCGCCGTCAGGGTTGATGCCGAGGTGGAGCAGGGAGAAGCCGAGCGACAGTATCCTCGCTTGGCGGCACAGGCGTTCGATTCCCTCGAAGTCTCCCGCTTCAATCAGTTTGGCCGGCACCATCCAACTGCCGCCAACCGCATGGACGTTTGGCTGCGATAGATAGTCCGCCACGTTTTTCTCGCTCACTCCGCCGGTGGGCACAAAGGAAACCTTATCTCCGTAGGGTCCGGCGAACGCCTTCAGCATCGATACGCCTCCGATGTTCTCAGCCGGGAAAAATTTCAGCACCTTCAGCCCGTACTCCATCGCCGCCTCGATCTGCGTCGGGGTCGTTATTCCCGGCGTCACCGGCACGCCCTTCTTTTGGCAGTATTCGACGACCTTTGGGTTGAAACCCGGAGAGACGATATAACGCGCTCCGGCCGCGACGGCTGTGTCGACCTGTCCGGGAGTTAGCACGGTACCGGCGCCCAATATCAGCTCCGGCAGTTCCTTCGACAATATCCTGATGGACTCCTTCGCCGCGTCTGTACGGAACGTCACCTCCGCGACGGGCAGCGAGCCGGCGAGCAGCGCGCGCCCCAACGGCAGCGCATGGTCGGGGGAATCCAGTTTTATCACCGGAATCAGTCCAATATCCCCTAGTTTTTTGAGCACGTCATCCATAATCACACACTCCTTATATTTTTATAAATAATCGTCGATGTTGTTTTTCATTATAACGCCGAGCCGTATCGGTTCGACTCGCAGGGGACGCCCCGATAAATATTGGTGAAGCAGTATGACCGCGCGCTCCGCCTGCGACTGCTGGTCCTTCCAGATGGCGGCGTGAAGCGTGTCGTCGGAGAAGAACGGTTTCATCTCCTCGAATACGTCGCTGCCGACTATTTTGACTCGCCGCGACATGCCGAGTTCCTTCACGGTCTTGCAGACGTTATAAGTGTCGCGGGCTGTTATCGCATAAATTCCCGTTACGCCGGGCGTGTGCAAAAGCGCGTGAGCCAGGTCGTCGGAAAATTGGTTTGGGCTTTGGTGATAGTTGTATATCTCTGTGAATTGCGCATCGGGCTGGATTTTTTTCAAGTAGGACGCGAATCCCCGTCTGTTCGCGGCTAGATTTTCCGCCGGTTTGATGCCTCCCGCGACGATCTTTTGTCCCTCCGGCGCGATGTGTTCCAGCATTTCGGCCGCTAGGCTGCCCACTCGCTCGTTGGGGGCGCTGACGCAGGCTATCCGTTTGGAGTTTGGGGCGTCGGCGTTGGCGGTGACGACCGGTATTCCCTGTTTGTACAGCAGATCGATCGCGCCGTCGAGCTTGGTTTCGTCCCAACAGTGCAGGATAACGCCGTCCGCCGAACTGGTCCGCGCTATTTCGCGCAGTATCACGTCCTGGCTCTCCCAGTTGTCATCGCACTCTATCCTCGTTATCCTCACGTGATAATCGCGGAGATTGCGCTCGGCCCTCTCGATGCCGTCCCACATCTTATGAAAGAAAAAATTACGGGGAATGGCCTTGCCGCGAAAAACCGCGGCGATTTCCACGGCCTTTCGTTTGAGGGATGAAGCGGCGATGTTCACTGTGTAGTTAAGATCGCCCGCTATGCCGAGAATTTTTTTTCGAGTGTTCTCGCCGACCCCGTCCTTAGCGTACAGAACCTTGTGAACCGTTACGGCCGAAACGCCCGCCATTTTTGCTATATCTTTCAATGTTGCCGGTTTATGCATGCGTTCACTTCCTGAACATTTTTAAAGAATAAACGTTTATTTTAATCATACTAGCATTGCGAACGGCATATTGTCAACGAACGCCGGAAAGACGCGGCTCAGATCGCGGGTTGTCGAACTAAATTTAATAAAAAAGATGAGAGAATACCGGAAATATTGGATGTGCTGATAAGGATTTTTTCGATGCCTGCCCGGCAAAAAATGCAACATTTGTAAAAAATGTTGCATTTTTTGCGAATGCCCTGCGCGGCACGATTGCATTCGGTTGGGAAGTTACTGAATGAGGGAATGTTACCTTCCGTTCTCTTTTTTTGATATCATAAACATTGAAGTGTGATACAATTCAATAAAATGAAACATTCTTTACGAATGTTGCATTATTGGGCGGAACGATGTCGAAAAAATATTTTTTAAACAAAGGGGTGATGTGCGGCGGGAAGAAAAATTTCCAAGTGGGTTTTTTTAATGACAACGTGACTGCATTTTTTAGAGATACCCAAATATGTTTGAAAATATTTTCAGGGAGGTTGTAAGATGACGAAAAAGACCAGATTCATAAAGTTGTTGCTGTTGGTTCTGGCGGCGGTGTTTGTCGCTCAGGCGGCTTGGGCTGCAAATCTTAGGTTTAGTGTGTGGCATGAAACGCATACCCCTCTAAAGCTCGATGGGAATAAGATGGCGCCTGACTACACCAAAACAGATTTCAGTCAACTGGCGCCCCGGATGACTGGTTCCTCGACCAGGTCCCCGGGGGAGTTCGTACTCAGCCCCGATGTGTCCGTCAAATTTGGCTATGGCTTTAAATATTTCGATTCGGACGTGACGTGGCCGCCTAGCGTTGTGGCCTCGGAAGATGTCGCCAGCGGGCCGGGAAGAGAATTCGCGACTTTTCCGGAGAACCGCGGGAATGAAATTCGGCAATATATTGCCAGCAGTGACCTGCGGCAGGGCGCATTCATTAAGCCTACCCCCGAGACGGCTTTCAACGGTACAAAATGGTCATACGAAAACAAAGGTGGAACACAAAGCGTAGTCGAAGGTAGTGAGGGCACCTTCCCCAATATAGTTTCGACCGACGAATGGCTGGAACAAGTCGTGCCCTACGTGGAGTTGCATTTGGACAGTTCCGGTAAAAAAGTGACCGGAGCGACCTGGCGCTTTGTCAATAAGGATGCTCCAAATACGCCTCTGAGGACAAATGCGAGCGAGTACCTCAATATAGGCGGGATAGGCGACGGTTATTTAAATGTATTTAATAAAAGAACAGGCCATTTTGAGGGGATACCACTGGAAGATATGGAAACTCGCTGGAGTTGGCGCGATGGCGGTATACCAAATAACACCGAGCTTGCGGGACAGTGGAAGTGGACCGGGGATCTCGAACTGGAGAACGTGTTAACAATACTTATCAGCTTTGGCTTAAGAAGCGGTAGTGATAACGTCTCCTATGGATGGCACTTCAATAACCTGGATTTTAAGGCACCGACAGGCGGGGGAAAGATAGGTATTGAGCTTCCGACGCCGGCTGATATTCCAGTAGCTAAACAAGAGCTCGACGAGGAATTGGTAAAAGCTGGGATGACGGGCAATCGGACAGTCACGATAATTTCTGAAGATATAAGCGTGCAAAAAGGTTTTAAGGTTGACTTCAGCGAGGAGATACCAAAGACCAGAATGGTCGACGCTATCTCCTTCGAACAGATGATACCCGATGAAGGCGGGGCCGTCCTGGTCGGAAAATTGATTTTCCCCATGGTGGATTTGGTAAATGATTCGATGTCGGAAGAAACTCCGCCGCCGCTGTCTGATTCCATCGAAGGGTTGCGCGGTTATTACAAGGTTATGAAATATTTCGACGACGGCCGGTCAATTGATCTGTTGGATATTCCGTACGGCGAAAAACTTTTCGACAAAGACGCTTACGAGACGTCCAAAGATTTGAAATTAAAAAGGACGCTCGTCATAGTCGATGATGTTGCTCCATCTGCGCACAGAATACAGGGCAGCGACAGATACGGAATATGGATCCCGGATGAGCCGTCCACATTCTTTTACGTTTTTGACGGCCACAAGGACGGATTTGCCAGAGACCCGATCGCTCTTGAATTTAAAGGCGGCAGCGGCAGCAGCAGCGGGTGCTCGGCCACCGGGCTGGGATTCTGCGCTTTGATTGCCCTCGCGTCATTCGCCCTCATCGGCAGACGAAAAGATTAATTCGTTAAACAACGAAATATAAATTCAGCCAAAAACGAGGCCGCCGTTCCGAAACACAGGGACGGCGGCCTCGCGTATTGAAGGCGGCGAAACGCATGGCTCGCTTAGCCTGTTGCTTTGGGTGGCGGTTTTCCGGCTGTGGATTTATACTTGATTAAAATCAAAAGATAGAGGTGATACTTATGGAGAGAAAGATTCTAAAAGTCGGAGGCATGTCGTGCGAACACTGCGCCAGGGCCGTTACAGAAGCCGTCGGTTCCATTGCCGGGGTGGAGAGCGTCAAAGTGTCGCTCGAAACCGGTTCCGCCGAAGTGAGTTACGACCCCGCGCGCGTATCGCTGGATAAAATAAAGGCCGCAATAACCGAGGAAGATTACGAGGTCGGAGATTAGGAGCGTTGTCTTCAAAGAGGGTTCGCGTATGTCAAAATATGACAGAGGGTTAGTTTATGTATGATTATGAAAAAAACAGTAGAACAAGCGGGAAAGCAAATGTCGCCGATGATTTGGCAATAATTGCAGGTACGATTAGTCGTTTGCTGCCGCAGGCCAAAGTTTATCTCTTTGGCTCTTTTGCGAGCGGGACGCCTCACAGGTATAGCGATCTTGATCTGTGCATAGTCGTGCCGACGCTGGAAAGAAACCGTTTCGAAATGATGTGTGAAATACGCGATGCAATATACAACAAGATGGAATACAAATATCCTATTGACCTTCTTCTGTTTTCCGCATCGGAGTTTGAAAAAAACGCGGGCTCAAAGTCGAGAGTACAATATGAAGTCGCGCGTAAGGGAGTGCTGTTAAATGCCTGACGAGGAAGCTGTGAGAGATTGGATACGATTTGCGCGTATGGATTTGAGCGCGTCGGTATATTTACAAGGACACAATCCTCTCCCAATAGAAATTATCTGCTACCATTGTCAGCAGGCGGCCGAAAAAGCCATAAAGGCTGTTTTGGTAAGTCATGACGTAGATGTGCCGCATATTCATGATTTGAACAAGCTGCTTGCGGCAACGACGCAATATGAAAATTCAATGCGGAGTTTATCTCAACAGGCTAATTGGTTGACGAACTACGCAACATTTACACGGTATCCGAGCGATATTGAGATAGGCGAGGCCGATATGAAGACCGCGTTGAAATATGCGGAAGATATACTCGCTCAAGTCGAGCTTCTCTTGTCCGAAATGCTTGATGAGAAGGACTGATAACAGAATCCTTATTCTTGCCAAGGGTGAATCCAGAAGGACATTTCCCTAAAACACCGCGTAATCCGCGTCCTTTTTGTCGGATATAAACATATGGCCGGGGGCGTGTGTGATGGCGAAGGGGGGTTTCGACTTCATCACGGCTGCCTGCGGCGTCACTCCGCAGGCCCAGAACACCGGGGTTTCCCCTGGACGTATCGTCACGGGGTCTCCGAAATCAGGGCGGTTTATATCGAGCACGCCTATTGTAGACGGGTCGCCGACGTGCATCGGGGCGCCGTGTACCGCCGGGAAGCGCGCCGTGCATGTTGTTGCGCGCGCGATTTGATCGTGCGGGATCGGCCTCATGCTCATCACGACATTGCCGGAGAACCTGCCCGCCGGTATGCAGGGTATGCCGGTCAGGTACATTGGGACGTTACTGCCCTCCTCGATGTGACGGACGCCTATTCCCGCGTCAATCAGCGCGCTTTCGAATGAAAACGAGCACCCTATCATAAAGGCGACAAGATCGTCCCTCCACACGGATTTAATATCCGTCGGTTCGTCCGCGAGATTGCCGTTCTCCCATATGCGATATTTCGGCAGGTCCGTCCGAATGTCCGAACGCGGGGCGATGAGCTTTGCCTCCGCGCTGCCGATGTCTGTCACGTCGAGGATCGGGCAGGGTTTGGGATTCCTCGTTGCGAAGAGGAGAAAATCGTACGCCCAGTCATTAGGAAGGATTATCATGTTCGCCTGCACATGCCCGAGGGACAACCCGGCGGTGGGGGAGGTCCAATCGCCTCTCCTGATTATCTCCCGGACCTCGGACGCCGTCATGCGCGCCAGCGACTCTACCGTATATGTCATCTACATCGTCTCCCTCAATGGCCTGATTTCCACTCCGGCTTCCTCAAGCGCGCGGCGGACGGCTTCGGCCATATCGACCGCTTCTTTTGTGTCCCCGTGAAGGCAGATGGAGTCGGGGCGGAATTGAATCTGGGAGCCGTCTTCCGCCGTGACCGTACCTTTCGTCACCATCTGAACAACCCTGCGGGTGGCGAGATCGGCATCATGGATTACCGCTCCCTCCCTCGAACGCGGCATCAACGAGCCGTCATTAAGATAGGCTCTGTCGGCGAAAGCTTCGGCGGCGAACTTCACTCCCGCAGCTTTAGCCGCTGGTTCGAACTCCGAGCCGGCGAGCCCGAGGAGGATCAGGCCGTCCCCCGAGTCACGCGCGGCGGCGGCAATCGCGTCGGCGAGCTTTTTGTCACGCGCGGCCTGATTGTAAAGGGCACCGTGCGGCTTGACGTGCTGGAGCTCCACGCCTTGGGTGCAGCAAAAAGCGTTCAGAGCCCCAATCTGATAAAGGCAGTAATCGTAGACTTCCTGAGGCGAGCATGTCATGTTCCTTCTTCCGAAGCCCATAAGATCGGGATACGAAACATGAACCCCGACAGCGACGCCTTTCGACGCGCATAGCTTGACCGTCTCGCGCATTATGGACGGGTCGCCGGCGTGGTATCCGCAGGCGACATTGGCCGACGACACCGAGGAGAGTACGCCCTTATCGTCGCCCATGCTCCACGCGCCGAAACCCTCTCCCAGATCGCTGTTCATGTCGATTCTTATGCTCACCCGCAACACCCCTTATCTTGACCTGTAAGTTGCGCGCAGCCCGATAAGCCGCCGCAGGTCGTCCTCAAATTTTATCAGATAACCCGTCGCTTCTTTCTCGCATACCCTGCGAAAGCGAACGGCATCGCCGGGCATTTTTTGCGCTAACGAGGCGACGGACCATGTGCTTACTACGGCGATTTTTGTGTATCCCCCGGTCGTCTGGCAGTCCGACATCAGCACTATGGGCCTGCCCTCGCCCGGCACCTGGACAGCCCCGTGTACCGTGCCGTCGGACACTATGTCCGCGCCCGCCTTGTGCTCAATTTTCGGCCCGTCGAGGCGGTAGCCCATTCTGTCAATCTCGTTCGTGAGCACGTAAGACTCGCCGAAAAATGTCCGGGTTCCGTCCGGTGTGAAAGCGTCGATTTGCGGGCCTTCGAGCGTGAGGAGCGGTTCTCCCCAAGTCCGTGAAGGTTTCAGTTCCGGCGGGCAGACGAATCCGGCGGAACGCCGCCAGAGCGGTTTGGGGTCGAGCATTTCGACGAAGTCTCCGGCGGCGAGCGCGCGTCCCTTGTATCCGCCAATCCTGCCTCTCGTGAATGTCGAACGGCTTCCCATTACTACCGGCACGTCAATGCCGCCGCTCACGCATAGGTACGCGCGGCATCCCCCGCCCGGCTGACTCGGCGGTCCGGTTATGGCGAGCCGGCTGCCGGGAGCGGCGTGGTGTACCGTCCATGGCGCGGCGGAAACTCCGTCTATATTCATTGCGAGGCCGGCTCCTGCGAGCACGACGCACCTCTCGTCGTGAAAAGTTATTTCAAGACCGAAAAGCGTGACCTCCAGCGCGGCGTCGTTCTCGTCGTTCCCCAGCATCACGTTGCCAATTCGCAGTGAAAATTGGTCCATCGGGCCGGATACCGTCAGTCCCCTGGACTGGTGCCCCCAACGCCCGAGGTCTTGCACGAGAGTGAACATTCCCGGCCTTACGACGCTGAACGGCATTATCCGCCGCCTCTTTCGGCAAGGCGTTCGGGCTTGTACGTACCGTCGTCAACAAGGCGCTTTATGGCCTCGAACTCATCTTTTGTTATGTTTCGGAATCGTATCCATTCTCCTGCGTCTGTCAGGGTCGGATTATCGCTGCTGCGCGGGTCGAACAGCCTGAGTGGAGTTCGGCCTATCAACTGCCACCCGCCGGGACTGTCGATGCTGTACGCGCCGGTCTGGTTTCCGGCAATGCCGACGCTTCCGGCCGGTATGAGCGTGCGGGGCGTTTTCAGCCTCGGAGTCGCGAGGCTCTCGTCGAGTCCGCCAAGGTAACTGAACCCCGGTGTAAAACCCAGCATATAACAGTAGTAATCTCTCTCCGTGTGCCGCTTTATTATCTCGTTCTCTCCGAGTTTCGTGTACTCCGCGACGTTTGCCATATCGGGGCCGAACTCGCCGCCGTAAGCAACCGGCATCACCAGCACGCGCTTTTCCGGCGCGCCCCCTTCTCCAAGATCCTCCATCGCGCCGCTGACGATTGTTTCCAGCTTTGCGCGCGGCAGTTTTATCGGATCGTGGTGTATGGAAAGCGAACGATACGTCGGAACAAGGTCTCTTATGCCCGTTACGTGAATTTCCGCGAGCCTCCGCCTCAGATTCTGAAGTTTCACGTTGGCGTCCATCTCGATGAGGTCCGAAAATTCGACGATGAGGCAACTATCGCCTGAGTTCAAAAATTTAGGATGATCATACATGTCGGCGGGTATTTTCGCAGGCGGCTGGATGAGCGGCGTTTCGCGTCATTAGTTGATAAGATACCAGAATGTCGTTCCTATGATTAGTCCTATTATGAAAAGAGCCAGGAAAAGAACGATCAAAGGCGGTGATTTAAGCGATTCTTTTTTGGGGTCAGCGGCTTTCCGCGGCGGTGATTCCGCCTCTGCCTGTTCAGTGGGCGCGGGAGGATCGGGTATGGCTTCTTCGGTCGGCGTTTCTTCCGGCGCGGGCTCCTGTTCCAGCGGTATCGGAGGCAGCCCGATCTGCGGTGTGCTCGGCATATCGAGAGTTTGGAAATCCTCTGAAAAAAGAGAGGCGAGCGGCGTGTCAAACGCATAGAGCCATTTTTGTACCTCGTCTTTTGTATCCGAATTCCACACCGGTGTGACGAAAGATACTTTCCCGCTATCTATCAGTACCTTAATGGCCTCCTCGGAGAATGGTCCGTATATGGTTCCTTCTTGCGTGTAGTACCATGCAGGCATCTCATCACCTCCTGATACCGAAGAATTTTAATGTTTTCTCCACAAAAATTATACATCAATAAATCCGAAATTGCGGACAGCGAGTAATTCTTTGTGCCCAAATGTCGCGAGGGAGTTTTTATGAAACTATTTGAAATCATGTTTCTAATGAGCTATAATTAGGATACATCTTCAAACTTCCCATAATGCAACATTTTTGTAAAATGTTGCATTATGCGTAGGCTGTCTATATAGTCCGGTTGTGCTTCCGGTAGGGCAAACGATGGCAAATTATGGAAGATTACGCTGTTGGCGAAGAGTGTATGATATTTGTGTCGATTTGAATTAGTAACGGCTATTTCTATCTTGAGGGCATGTTAATGTTGATAAAATATTTTTTATAATGCAACATTTTACAAAAATGTTGCATTCGGAAGGTGGTGTGTGGCGAGAAGAAATTTTCCTGCGGAGGTACCCAATATTTTCACAGTCACATACAAAAAATCAATTTTCTAAGGAGGGTTTTTTTAATGAAAAGAGCACTGCTGGTTATGGTAGCCCTGTTATTTGCGATCGGGGTAATACTCGGCGTGTCAGGTCAAGCGACTGCCGCTGACAGGAAATTTACTTTCGGTTACACCTGTATGCAGTTGAGCAATCCGTTTTTTACCATTCTCGAAAAAACGATCCGTGATGACGTCGAGGCAAATGGCGATACACTCATCACAACCGACCCCGCAATGGATCCGGTCAGGCAGATCAACCAGATCGAAGACCTGATCAGCCAGGGGATCGACGCCCTCTTCCTGAATCCAGTCGACTGGGAAGCGATTCGTCCCGCCCTTGTGGCGCTGAATAACGCGGGCATTCCCATCATCAACTTCGACGCGGAAGTCAAGGACCTGGACCTCGTCACCGCCTACGCCGGCTCTGACAACTTCAACGCCGGTTACGTGTGCGGCGTCGATCTGGCGGCGCGTTTCCCCGACGGCGGCCCCATCGCCATTCTCGACTCTCCCACGATGAACTCCGTGCGTGATCGCATCGACGGCTTCATGGAAGCAATCGAGGGGAAAAATTTCACAGTCGTGTTTCAGAGAGACGCCCTCGGCGATCTTCCCACAGCTCTTCGCCACACTGAGGACCTGTTGCAGAGCAATCCCGAGATAATCGCGATCATGGGCGGCAACGACCCGACCGCGCTCGGCGCTATGGCGGCGCTCATAACCGCTAACCGGCTCGACATCGCCATCTACGGCGTGGACGGCTCCCCCGAGGCGAAGGCAGCAATAGCCGCCGACGGTCCGTTTGTCGGCTCGGGCGCACAGAGCCCCATCTCCATAGCTCACGAATCCGTGATACTGGGCTACAAAATTCTGCGCGACGAGCCTTATGACAAGCGAGTTCCCGTTCCGACCTTTATGATCAACGAGGAGAATGTCCACGAATTCGGTACCGAAGGCTGGCAGTAAAAATTTCCCGGTAACGCGAGGGCAGCCCGGCTGCCCTCGCGTTTGACTGATTTCTCATAGGAGTCCCCAAGTTGAGCGAATCCATTCTTTTGGAGATGAATAATATAAGAAAGGAATTTCCTGGCGTCGTGGCCTTGCGCGACGTGTCCTTTCAACTGCGGGCGGGCGAGGTTCACGCCCTGCTCGGCGAGAACGGGGCGGGAAAATCAACTCTTATAAAGGTTCTGGCGGGGGTATACGGCGCGGACGGCGGAGAGATACGAATCAACGGGAAGCCAGTGGTTATAGAATCCGTGCTGGACGCCTATAAAAACGGCATAAGCGTCATCCATCAGGAATTGGTTCTGGTTCCCCACATGACGGTGGCCGAAAATATTTACCTTGGCCGTGAGCCCGTGGCGCATGGAGCGATTGTGGATTATGAAAAAATGAACCGGGACGCCAAAGCAATTTTGGATTCCTTCGAGCTGGACATTGCCCCGGAGGACAGGATAGCCCGGCTCAGCATCGCCCAGCAGCAGATGGTGGAGATTATTAAAGCCCTTTCATTCAACGCCAAAATTCTCGTCATGGACGAGCCCACGTCGTCCCTTTCCGAAAAAGACGTGGTTTTCCTCTTCGATACCATCAATAAGCTCCGAAAAAGCGGCGTGGGGATTATCTACATTTCCCACCGAATGAGCGAGCTGAAACAAATAACCGACCGCATCACTGTGCTGCGTGACGGGGAGTATATCGGGACGAAGGATACGGCAGCCGCCTCTAACGACGAATTGATCGCCATGATGGTGGGACGCCAGCTGACGAAATATTACACGCGCACATTCGGAGAGCCCCAGGAGCCCGTTCTGGAGGTTAAAAACCTCAGTGACGGAAAACTGCTGAACGACGTTTCCTTCGAGCTGCGCCGGGGTGAAATTCTCGGCTTTGCGGGTTTGGTTGGCGCGGGGCGCAGCGAGGTCATGAAGTGCTTATTCGGAATCGAGCCTTACGCGTCGGGAGAAATTCTAGTTGATGGAAAACCGGTAAGGATTAACAACCCGGACGCGGCCATGAATTTGGGAATCGCGCTAGTTCCGGAAAGCCGAAAGCTGGAGGCCGTATTTCCGGCGCAGAGCGTCATGTTCAACATCACGATCAAAGTCCTCAAGGAGTTCATCAGGGGCGTCTTCGTCGATAAAGCCAAGGAACTCGACGTCACGCGGAAATATGTGGACGGCATGGCAATCAAAACCCCTTCTTACGCGCAATTGTTGGGCAACCTTTCCGGAGGCAACCAGCAGAAAGTCGTAATAGGGCGGTGGCTGGCAACGAATCCCAAAATTCTCATCCTTGACGAGCCCACCAAAGGAGTCGACGTCGGGGCAAAAGCGGAAATTTACGCTATCATGAACGACTTGGCGCGGCAAGGCGTCGCCATCATAATGATATCCTCCGAGCTGCCGGAGGTAATCAACATGAGCGACCGGGTTGTGGTCATGAAGAGCGGGCAAGTCGCCGAATGCCTTCCCCGCGAGGGATTGACCCAGGAAAAAATTATGCAGCACGCAACTCACCTTATTGGCTGACCGCTTGTATCGAAGGAGCCGAGGAATAGATTATGGAAGAAAAAACGACTGAAAATAAAAATATCAAAAAGAGTTCCCCGCTGTGGCATAATCCAATCGGGCGTTTTATCCGGGACAATCTGGGAATCCTGATAGGGTTGCTGGTTCTGTGCATGATCCTGGTGATTTACGATTACTTTAGGGGAAGAACCGTGTTTCTTTCCACCAACAACATAATGAATGTCTTGCGGCAGGTATCGACCAATCTCTACATCGCCTGCGCCATGACCATGGTCATCATATTGGGCGGCATCGACCTTTCGGTTGGTTCGATCCTGTCCCTATCGGGCTGCGTTACCGCCATGCTGCTGATGTACAATGAATTTTCTCTCACCGCGGCGGTCTTAATGGGACTCCTGGTAGGGGCTGCCTTCGGCGCTTTCAATGGTTTGGTAGTCGCGAAAACAACAATACCTCCCTTCATAGTGACCCTCGCCACAATGAATATCGCGCGCGGCGCGTCATACGTTTACACCGGCGGCCAGCCCATCCGCGTGATGAGCGACAGCTTCAACTTCATAGGCTCGGGTTACGTCTTTAAGGTCATTCCGGTGCCGGTCATATATCTGGTGATTATAGTGGCCATTTCCGCCTTTATTATGAATCGTACCAAGCTGGGCCGGCATATCTATGCCGTTGGGGGAAACCCGGTCGCGTCTCGCTTTTCGGGGATTAAAAACAGCCGCGTGCTGTTTTTCGCCTTCCTGTTTTCCGGGCTAATGTCCGCCGTGTCAGGCATCGTGCTTGCCTCCCGCATGTTCTCGGGTCAGCCGACCGCCGGCCTGGGCGCGGAGCTTGACGCAATCGCCGCCGTGGTTCTGGGCGGAACGAGCATGTCGGGCGGCGTTGGTAAAATCGGAGGAACCGTCATCGGGGCCCTTATCATCGGCGTTCTGAATAACGGACTCAACCTGCTCAACGTCAATTCCTTCTGGCAGTACATCGTCAAGGGCGCGGCGATCCTCATCGCCGTATACGTTGACTTCCTCAAAAAAGATCCCAAAAAGCTCCAGGCCGTTTACTCGTTTATCAACCGCTTTATTCTCCGCAGATCGCCGGCGTCTTAGTGAAGAACCCGAAACTTTTTTACGAAAAAAATAAGCAAGCGAGGGATAATCAACATCCCTCGCATATTTTTTTACGCTTAGAGATTTTGTTTCGGATAGACTGCCGTTTCGTTTATTTAAAACGCCGAAACGATTCCCCTCGGGACGAGTTCTTCCTCGATGAATTTTTTCACTTCGGGGGAGTTAATCGCTTTTACAAGGGCCTGTATCTCAGGCTTGTCCACGTCGGCGCTGCGAACCGCGACGACGTTGGCGTAAGGCGAATCGCCGCTCTCGATTGTTATGGCGTCATGCGCCGGGATCAGTCCGGCCTCGACCGCGAAATTCGTGTTAATAACTGACGCCGTCATGTCGTCAAGCGTGCGGGGCAGCATTGCCGCTTCGAGTTCGTGGAACCTAATATTCCTCGGGTTTTCCGTCACGTCGCGGGCCGTCACAAGAGCGCCGTCAGCGACCTTAATTAGTCCGGCCTTTTCAAGCAGGCGAAGGGCGCGCGCGCAGTTGGTCGGGTCGTTGGGGATCGCTATTTGCGAACCGTCCGTGATCTCGTCAAGCGTCGTTATCCTTTTCGAGTATAACCCCAGCGGCTCGATGTGCACTTTAACCACCCAAGTGATGTCCAGATTCTGCTCTCTCGCCTGATTTTCAAGATACGGGACGTGCTGGAAGTAGTTCGCGGATAAACTGCCGTCGTTCAGTGCGATGTTCGGCGTCACATAGTCATTGAACTCCCGTATCTCAAGCTCAATGCCTTCGGCCGCAAGCAGAGGAGCGACTACCTTCAATATCTCGGCGTGAGGGAAGGGAGTCGCTCCGACCGTCAATTTTACGCCGTCTGCCGCAAACGCCGCGAAAGACGACAGCGCCAATATCAATACCGCCAATAACAAAATAATTTTTTTCTTCACAATGATCACTCCTCAGTTTTTTAATCTGTAACAAAATTTTGACGCGTGAAGTACGAAAAAAAATCCGCCTCCTTCCTGTTATATTTTTTGAAAAACTCCGGAAAATTTATCACGGCCAATAAAAAAAGGACCCCTTAAAAAAGGGATCCTCCGCTCCGTTCGCGTATTGGCAATAAAGCCCTACGCCCCTGGCGAGGATCCCGAGGTTCCGCACATCATCATATTAAATTTTCCGCGAGCGAGGGTCTGTGATATCACAAGCATCCTCTCCTTTTCAATGTGTGCATTCTATGACCGGATATATTTTTTGTCAAGTAGACTGTTGACTAGTGCGTTATGCTCATATGGGAGCCGGGGTTTCAGTGATTATTGACATGGCCATACCGTAATGATAACGTAACATTGTCCCGGCGGTTTAGGGTACGCGCCGTCTGTCCGGGGGCGTCTGAATTTTTTTGACAAAGCGCCGGATAAGAAAGATAATTTGAATTTAATATCAGCAAGCAGGCTTTCTATTCCAGTACTTCGAGGGGAGAACGGCATGGATTTCGAGAACATAGTCTTAAAATCCCGCGATAAAATCGCAACCATAACTCTGAACTCACCGAAAAATTTCAACGCCGTGACGGAAGAACTCATGATGGATCTTGGAAATGTTCTCGATTTATGCGCTGACGACGACAGCGTCAGGGTGATAATTATCCGGGGAGAGGGCAGGGTTTTCAGCTCCGGAGTCGACGTCCGATCACTCAAAAAGGGACTGGATGAGCGCGACAATCATAAACTTACCCGGATGGTACGCGTAAACGGCAACGTTGCCCGCAAACTTCGGGCGATAAGAAAGCCTGTCATCGC
>Ga0099364_10005960_pt1 | contig 17901 bp, 18 predicted proteins | sample TergutTh196P3_FD_73070 | JGI IMG/M metagenome (GOLD analysis project Ga0099364, IMG submission 73070) | Microcerotermes parvus P3 segment gut microbial communities from Pointe-Noire, Republic of the Congo - Th196 P3 | ecosystem: Host-associated > Arthropoda: Insects > Digestive system > Gut ...
AAATGGACTGGAAGAATTCACAACTGGGGACAGATATTGCTCCAACTGTCGGTATTCTTCCCGGAAAAGGTCAAGTCTTACTTGAAATGACGGGAAGGCAAAAGCACACTTATTTTTACAGACCCAAATCCAACTGGGCAGTTTAATTTTATCTCATCCAACTGCAATATGCTCGCGTTTTCTTGCAAGTACTTCTTCCACAGAAACAAATTTCCAACCTTGTTTTTCAAGTTCAGGACGTTCTTTTTCCATGTGTTTGTGCAAACCATCTATTCCGCCATGCTTTTCGAGCAGTAATTCGCGGTTACGTCTGACCTCGGCAACATAATCAATGTCTATATAAGTCATGTCCTTTCCTCCGTTTCATCTATTTCCATCAATGCCTCCGGTGTAAGTAAAAAGGGTGTAAATAGTCCTTTTTTTTCGTTATATTTCTGTAACTTAACAAATGTGTGTATTCCTAAGTGAGTACAATTCCAGCTTAACAAGTAATCCATAGCGGCGGTCACACAAACAGCCAAATGGAAACAGTCAATCTTCGACCTGTCGGGTACATACAACAATCGCTGATACTCACTTGCCAACGCCGAAATCTGTTCAGATTTTGGAATAACAGGTATGTTTTTGATAAAATCCAAACGTCGTTTGGCGGCATCAGTATCACCAAATGAACACTCGTCAATTACATATTGACTTACATACAGGTCGTATTTATGACGTTCGCTTTCCCAAAAAAGTATCGTTGCTGCCTGCCGTCCTGCTATTATCATGTCACGGCTGGGTTTGCTTGCTGCAAAACTGGGTATTGTAGTTTCAATATAAACACTTTTCATCTATCAGTGCAGCCTTTCCGAATAACGTAAAGCATCGCTTCACCTCTGCTCTGTTATTCTGGAATAATTATATCGAAATTCCGAGTATGTGCATAACGTATCGGTTTTCTCCATCGCATATTACTGAGGCCGAATATTTACCTTATGAAAGTATGGGTACTTTTTTTCGGAGGTATTAAGGACCCACCTGCCTTTCCGACCATCAGGCTACGCTGACGTAGGCCATCAAATTATGGCAGATATATTAGCCCCTCTCCCTCGTTTTTTCGTCGGCGGCTTTATTCCTGCAATTCAAAATATAAAATGTCCGGCATCTTGGGGTATGCCGGACACTTCTTCGTCATCTATTATTTGCGGCCATAAGCCAGCTTTATTTTTAATGTTGTTTTTTATACTTTGTGTTTTGCCCTCTTGAATACCGCCAAAACTCCCAGCGCGAGAATCAATCCAAGACCGATTCCAGTGTCGCACCCGCCGCCGCCACCACCGCTGCCGCCGCCTCTATTTCCGCCACCGCCTCCTGAACCTTGTTTATTTATTTGGTACGTGGCAGAAACCTCAAAATTTCCTAAATATGTGTAATAAGTTCCAGTTTCTGTAACCGAACCGCTACTGTCTGATGTTAATGTTACAACCGCTATCCATCCATAACCATTATCAATCTCGAATTTATTATCATCGCCTATTCGATTAAATGTACGTGTTTCAGGACCATCAGTGATAAGAGATACCGTGTCTATTCGCGTTCCACCATCATAAATATCCCATTGATATCCCCCGTTAATTACAAGAGTCCCCCTGGAATCATCGCCGCTTATGTTGCTAAATGTTACGTTTCCACTACCAGCTCTGAGTCTTATATCGTATGTCGTACCACTCCGTTTTGCTGTTCCGCTTCCACTGCTGGCAGTCCAAGTTCCTACAATGGAAGAAACAGGAATTTTTTCAGAGGCTTCTACGCATACACCGTGGAGAACTCCAATTAATACCATTACCAATATAGCTGATGCCAATACTAACATGGAACGCTTTTCTTTTCTCAACATGTTGAACACCTCTTTCAAAAGTTTTTATTTCTCGGAACTTTGAATAATTTATGCTTCTGCTCCCACAAATATTTACGGCTTCATATTCAGCGCATAAAATATCGCCCGCAATTCCTCTGAGTACATCTTCCTCTTCCAATACCTCCTGCTAATCACTATTATCATCACTGTCTGAGGTTTGATTATTAGTTGATTTCCGCACGGCATTTTCGGCAATTTGAGCTATCTGCGCGTATCGAAGCATAGTATGTTGGCTTTCAAGCGGCAGTTTCTCGCAAATATCTTTAACCTCAAGTAATGGGATCCGGCATCATCGTTTCTCCCTTGTTTTGAAATAGATGGTTATATTATACCATTAGATTAATAATAACGCGTACCAATATTCAAAACTAAATGGGAATTATTAAGGAAGCGCTGAATAAATCGATTTTTAGAATACCATAGCTCCCTAAAAGAGCCCTTTTGCCTCTTCTCGTGGTATTTTCAACGCTTCAATGACCGTTTTCGCCCTATCCGGCTCCTTTTCCCGATATCCTTAGCTTTCTTGCTTCTTTTTTACACTATGATCCCTGTAATTCGGATAAGCGGCCTGATTTCACAAGCATATAAACATTCGCACTTGCAAACAGCGAGAAAAGGCGATTCAAATTCTTCTCTATGCCACGATACACAACCTTCGTGAAACCAAATTGTCTTTTCACTATCCGAAACACGTGTTCAATTTTGCTACGGACTGACGATTTCCTGCTCTCTATCTTGCTTGCCCATTGCTTTGCTATACTCATTGGCGCTCGACGTATACGTCCCGGACGTGCATTTATACGATAATCTATTTTGGACTTCTTAACGTCGTCCTTTATCTCATCTCGCTTTTCTATACCAACATAACCTGAATCACCATAAACAACCTCGTCATCTTCACGGAGCAATTTTGAACATTCCGTTATATCATGAGCATTCGCCGCAGTCGCAGTTACAGTATGGACATAACCAGTGCCTGCATCTGCACCTGCATGAGCCTTCATGCCAAAATACCACTCTTTGCCCTTCTTTGTCTGATGCATCTCCGGATCACGCTTACCGGAGCTATTCTTAGTCGAACTCGGCGCTTGGATTATTGTTGCATCTACTATTGTTCCGCCACGCATCATTAGACCGCTTGATTCAAGGCGCTTGGTAAAGTCGTTGAACAACTGCTCACAAAGTTTGTGCTCCTCAAGCAAACGTCGAAATTTTAGTAACGTAGTCGCGTCGGGTACCTGCTCGTCATCAAAACTCAAACCCATGAATTTCTTCATCGCGTGGCTGTCATATATCGTGTCCTCTGTCATTTCATCCGACAGGTTAAACCAGATTTGCAAAAAGTACATACGCAACATCTTCTCTATTCCTTTGGTCGGACGCCCCCGTTTGCCGGAGGGATAATACGGGCTGATTATTGATACCCAATCTTTCCACGGGATTACCTTATCCATCATTTCAAGAAACTCGTCCCGCTTTGTTTTTCGTTTCCGATTCTCATACTCTAAATCCGTAAATGTCATTTGCTTGCCCATCGGTCTTTTTACCTCATCCTCGATTTCGTGTCATCAATATTATTATCTCACTTCTACTCATATTTGACCGATTTATTCAGCGTTTCCCTAATATATCTAATTCCAGAAAAGACAATGCCATTATTTCCAGCTCCATGAATGGCAACGCCAAACGAACTTATAACACTGTCCAGTTTAAGCTGATTCGGGATTATCTTTATGCCGCTCTCGGTAACAATGACCGCGCGGAGAATTAAACTTTCCGTCATGGGAGAGGAATTGAGCATAAATCCTAAAACACTTTACAAACACCTAAAAACCTTACGTGAGACGGAGTTTATAATAAAAAAGCTTCAGTATTGTACTGAGATAAGTCGGCGTTAAAGCCTCCTCATCACTCAGTGATAGTTGTCGTAAAGTTTATAACGTCAACGCCAGATGGTTTGAGTTTCGGGTGATTGAAACCGGTCGGGTATTATGCCTGCCGAAACCACGGTATATTGGCCGTGTTCGTCCACTTTCAGCGTGTTTATTCCACCGTAAGGCTGGGGGATTTCCGGTGCTTTGTCAGGATCTTGTCCAGCCAGCCTGCATAAAGCGCCGCGATTGATCCCTCCGTGGGCTATCACTGCAATGTCGCCCTGTGTTTCCGTCAACAATTCATCCAGGCAGCAAATCAAACGTTTACCGGCTTGTTCCATGCTTTCTCCGCCCGGCGGCGGCGCGGTACCCAAACGCCCGTTCCGCGCGGCATATTCTTCGGGATAGCGCGCGCGGATTTCATCAAACGTCAAACCTTCTCACACGCCCACGTCCATTTCCGATAATCGCTCGTCAATAACAACTGGTATTTGCCCACCCGACATGGTATAGGCCGTTTGCACGCAGCGCTTCAGCGGGCTGGAAAAAATGGCAGTAACCGGAGTGATACGCGCCCATTCCCATAAAAGCTCTGCCTGACACAAGCCCAATTCATCCAGCGGTACGTTCGTTTTACTTATGCACCGGCTTTTGCCTTCGCCTGATTCAGGATGCCCGTGTCTGATAAGGTACAGCGTTCTCATTGGAGGCTCCTTTTAAATTTCGGCAACAATTTGTCCCATATCGGTCGTATCGTAACCGCCGATATGCCCAAACTCCTGTTTAAAAGCCGCTGAGTTAATTATTTTCATCATGATCTGAATTTCGGGAGATTGCATATATTCCTTTTTCACGACTAAATCATACCGTTCTTTTTTCAATGGAATAAAATCAATGTTATCAACCTGCCGGGCGATTTTTTCAATCCCTACGGCGACGTCCGCTTTCCCGCCGCTTACGGCGCTTGCTAATGGCAAATGTGACCCGCCTTCCGTCGTGTAGCCTTTAACAGCGCTTCCCAATATACCAAGCAGTTTAAGGTTTTCGTCCAGCAGTACTCTTGAGCCGGCGCCGTGTTCACGGTTAATCATCGTTATATCGTCACGCCTGAAATCTTCCCAGCCCGTAATATTCTTGGGATTGCCTTTTTGGATATACAAGCCTTGTATACGGCATGTCAGATGAATAATGACAGTGGAAATCCCGGGCAAAAGTCTTTTAATATATGGAACATTGTATGTGTCCGTTTCACTGTCCCAAAGATGCGAAGACGCTACGTTCACCTTATTTTTATATAAAAGCATAAGGCTGTCATAGCTTCCTATATACGCGCGCAGCGCGTGTACACCGTGCGATCTCATATAGTTGGACAGAACGTCCAATATTAAATCCTGGCCGCAAAGAATAAATCCGCCGTGAGCTTTATCGCCACCCGGCAGATTTAACCCTGGCACAGCGCCCGTTTGCGAATAATGAACAATCTGATTTGCCGTTGAGCGGCTTATATAATCTTTCACGCCGTCTTCCGTAAACCGAACCTTGCGCCCTACCTTGTAGGATTCTATTTCTCCTTTTTTAATCATGTTATAAATGGTACTTTTACTTACTCCAAGAATATTAGCTGCATCTTGTGTGGAAAGCGCCCGTTGTTTACTCATATTTTCTCCTCCGATAGTGAATTTATTCTCAGCTTATTGTGCCATTTATGATAATATAATGCATGTTGAGCTTAATATATCATAATTCGTTTTATTTCGTATTATATCACGCAAATAAAACAAATCAAGCGCGAAGTGATATGAAAATATACGAGAATAAAAAAGGAGTGACAGTTATGAAAAAGAGAGTAACGGCAAATTTATCCAATATCACGCTTCTGCTGCTAGTCGTATTCAGCCTGGTAGCATGGGGTTCTCCTTCTTCCGCGGCACAGTCGTCCGCGGAACCAATCGAGCTGATTGTTTTTGCGGCTGCATCCATGACCGACACTCTTGAAGAAATTTCCGAATTATATGCAAAAGTAGCGCCAAACGTAAAGCTTACCTTTAACTTCGATTCTTCCGGCACACTTAAAACCCAGATAGAACATGGCGCGGAAAGCGACATATTCATTTCGGCAGCGCAAAGGCAAATGGATCAGCTTGATATCACGGCCCCCGCGTCGGTGAATACCGACAATCTTGATTTCGTCATGGAGTCAACCCGGTTCGATCTGTTGGAAAACCGTGTCGTCCTGGTAGTCCCAAGCGGAAATCCAAAGAATGTCAGCAGCTTCGATTACATGGCGCTCACGCTCCCTACCGGCCGAATATTGTTGGGCATGGGGAACCTTGACGTGCCCGTCGGTCAATATACAATGAGAATCTTGGAATATTTTGGATTGGACGAAGAGGCGCTTGCCGCGTCGGGCAGCATAAACTACGGGTCGAATGTAAGAGAGGTAACTACACATGTATCCGAGGCAAGCGTGGACTGCGGCGTAGTTTATGCTACGGACGCGTTCAGCACCGGACTTGAGGTTGTGGATTCCGCCACCGAAGAAATGTGCGGCCGGGTAATTTACCCCGCCGCTGTGCTTAAAGGAAGCAGAAACCCGGAGGCCGCTCGCGCGTTTTTGGATTACCTGATTACCGACGAGGCTATGGCCGTATTTGAAAACGTCGGATTTTCCAAACCATAAAGCGCGGGAATTTTGCCGAAATTATGCGGAACGGCTTTTTAGGCCGTTCCGCTAAGTAATAATTTATGGGCGGAAGAAGTCGATGGATTGGTATCCGCTGTTAAACTCGATCAGAATCGCGGCGATAAGTTGTGTCGTCGTGTTCTTCACGGGAATATTTGCCGCGTATTACACAGCTCGGCTCCCGCGCGTACTTAAAGGTTTCCTTGACGTATTTTTCACGCTGCCGCTGGTGCTTCCGCCAACCGTGTGCGGCTATCTGCTGCTCATGCTGTTTGGCGCAAGACGGCCTTTGGGGGGTTTCCTCGCGCAATTCGGGATAAAATTTGTAATGACATGGTACGGCGGCATACTCGCTGCCATAATGGTCGCGTTTCCACTTATGTACCGCACGGCACGGGGAGCTTTTGAAAGCTTTGACGAAACGCTCGCCTATTCCGGGCAAACCTTGGGCCTCGGCAATACGTACATATTTTGGCGTATTCGAATGCCCGCCTGCCGGCAGGGGATACTTGCGGGTACTGTTCTGGCTTTTGCGCGCGCGCTTGGCGAGTATGGCGCGACAGCTATGCTTATAGGTTACATCCCCGGAAGGACTGCGACAATATCCACGACCGTTTATCACCTTTGGCGCACCAATAACGACGCGGCGGCATTCAAATGGGTAATGGTCAACATAGGTATCAGCGCGCTTGTTCTGCTCACTGTAAACATGCTGGAAAAGCGTGAGAAGCATGCGGCGGCAAGATGAGCCTGTTTGTTGACGTCAAGAAAAAGCTCGGCGATTTTTACCTTGACGTTTCAATCGAAACGGATGGCGGCGTATCGGGATTACTCGGCGCTTCAGGCAGCGGAAAAAGTATGACGTTAATGTGTATTGCCGGAATAGTAAAGCCGGACAGGGGTAAAATCGTTTTAAACGGCAAGACCTTGTTCGATTCGGAGCGCCGCGTCAACCTGCCCCCTCAGCAAAGACGCGTCGGATACCTGTTTCAGAATTACGCGCTTTTCCCAAACATGACCGTGCGTAAAAATATTCTGTGCGGCCTGCATAACGAAAAGAACATAGCTAAAAAGGAAAATTCGCTTCAAGAAATAATAGAGCTGATGCAACTGAGCGGACTTGAAAAGCGTTTCCCAAGCCAGCTTTCCGGCGGACAGCAGCAACGAGTCGCGTTGGCGCGTATTTTGGTCGGCAACCCCGATTTGCTCATGCTGGACGAACCGTTCAGCGCGCTGGACAGCCATTTGCGCGGTCAATTGCAGATTGAGACCCAAAAACTGCTCAAGCGTTTTGGTAAAGACGTGCTCCTGATAACGCATAACCGGGATGAAACTTACCAGCTATGCCATAAAATCGGCTTGATTGACTCCGGAAAGCTGCTTGTTCATAAAGACGCAAAACAACTTTTTGCCGACCCCGAAAGCCGGCAGGCAGCGATTCTCACCGGCTGTAAGAATGTTATCCTTGCTAAAAAATCCGGCGAATACTCTGTTGATATCCCTGCCTGGGGGGTGCGGTTCACGACATCCGAACCGGTACGAAACGATCTTTGCGCCATCGGCGTAAGAGCGCACTATTTCGACCCTGAAACAATTCAAAATCGCTTCCAAATACGATTCACGGACGAAATGGAGGGCCCGTTCGAATATAATGTTCAATTTCGATACAAGAATCAGCTTGACGAATCCCAGGATATTTGGTGGCTGATCCCGAAAGAAAAAAGAACCGGGCTGTTTCCTTCCGAGCTTGGCGTAGCCCCCTGTGACATCATGTTGTTATATAGATAGGCGTATGGTCTGTGGTTACAGCCTTGATTCGCTCTATCAGAACTGTCATGCTGCCGCCGCAGGCCATGTCATTTTCATTCGCCGAGCCAGTCAAGTCCACGGTTTTGAAGGTATATCCCCCTTTGCGAATTATTTCAGCGGCGGCGCGGCGCACGTCAGACTCGGCACAACCGCCGCCGATGCTGCCAATAATCCCTCCGTCAAGTTTTACAATCATCTTGGCCCCTGCCCCACGAGGCGTCGAACCATCCGTGCCGATGACGGTTACGAGCGCGCTGGCCTCATCGCGCTCTCCAGCGAGCCATTCGATTAGATTCACGTCAGACTCGGACTCGCTGGGGCGGGACGCGGCACAGTCGCTGCCGGGCTTCGATAATTTCACGCGGCGTTCATGTACGACCTCGGCGGCTATCGAAACGGCGATTTCTTCAGGCGTCACAGCGCCTATCGCGAGTCCTATCGGAGCGTGCAGCATGTCCACCTTTTTGGAGTCGAAACCCTCGTCCTTTAAATGTTTTTTTACTATAGCTACCCTGCGCTTCGAGCCAATCATTCCCATGTAATAGGGCAGTGTGCCTCTCAGTATTGCTCGCAGACAGTCCTCATCGTGCTGGTGGCCCCTCGTAATGATGACGACATAGTCGGACCGGCGTATCTCGACGAGTACTGAGACCTTATCGAACGAGTCGCAAATGATCTCGTGCGCGTCCGGAAAACGCGCGGCATTCGCAAACGCCGGCCTGTCGTCGTAGAGCACGACATGGAAGTTCAGCATCGACGCGATACGCACGAGAGGCAGGGCAATATGTCCTCCGCCGAATACAAACATCCGGCTTTTTGGCATGAAATGCTCTACAATCATTGTTTGTGAGCCGGTCCGCTCGATATGCAGCGATTCCTCCGTGCCTTGTTTGTTTCTCCAGTCTAAAACCGCGTCTCCCGTATGGATAATATGCACCGCTTCGCCATTCGTGCAAGTCGTGATCATGACGGCTTCTTTCCCTTGCTTCAGCGCTTCCGATATCTGCGCGTACATATTTTTCATTTGTATGTCCTCCTCAATCATGTGCGATTTATTGGAATAAGGTATTTTGCACAAAATGGTCTTAAAATACCTTTGTCATACACACGCAGGCTGCAATGGCGTATGCGTTCCAAGTCCAGGTTCATGACGTCTTGAAAGGCCATTGCCGTTATTGTAAAGCTATGCTTTTTTACCCTACTCAGAAAGTCATCCAGGCTTTTTGTGCTCTTACCCTGCCCGCAGCAGCATCTTTCCGCTTCCGGATCACGCTGCCAGCGCCCGCCCACATATTTCCTGTTAACTTGCGGAGTAGTAATCTCCGAATAATCCCCGATTTGTCCAGTGAGCAAAGGCTGAAGCCTGCCTCCCTCGGAAATGAAGCTGCCGTGGAAACCGCAGAAGGAATGATCGCATCTGGAAGGGCGAAAGTAATCTATGTCAATGTTCGCCTGTGTGCAAACGGATAAAAGCAATTCGTCGAGCGTAAAACGGTCGTCATTTTCAGGTTCCTTCGGATATCGCCCCAAATAAGTGACCGGTTGGAGGTGAATTCCCCGAACCGCCGGCGAGAGAGAAGCTCCTAATCTGATAATATCCCCGATCCCTCCGTCATTTACGCCCCTCACTATTGTAGGAACAAGCGTAACCCCTATATTGAATTTATCGCACATTTCAATTGCGCGGAGTTTTTTCGCGAGCAGCGGCTCGCCGCGAAGAGCCTCATAAACGCCCTCCCGAACGCCGTCAAACTGCATGAACACAAATGACAATCCCGCCTGCGCCAAGGCGTTGACATACTCGCCGTCCTCGGAAAGACGCAAGCCGTTGCTGTTAAGCTGCGTATATTCGCAGCCTTTAGCGCGGGCGTACGAAATAAGCTCCGGCAAATCATCCCTTAATGAAGGCTCGCCGCCCGAAAATTGCAAAAGGGGTTTGTCGTCGGCGCTCATGATGATTTCGATAGCGCGTTTAAGTTCATCAATTGTCGGTTCATGCTTTAATCCGTCCGCAAAACAGTATCTGCATCCAAGGTTGCATTTTCCCGTAACCTCAAGAAGAACGCAGCAGACTCCTTGCATATGCTCGGCACAGTTGTCGCAACCGCGCGGGCATTTTTTGTTTTCGGCGTCGCCAAGTTCGGCTATGTTGCCGCGCCAACTATCCATATCAATCTTATCTCGCCACACGATCGTTTCGAAATCCCCGTGCGTATCGCAGTTTTTTTTCATATATACCCCGCCGGGACGGCGGGTAAGCCCGGCTTGCACTTGTTTGAGGCATACCGGGCAGACGGAGCGTGTTTGGCGTAAATAAGGGGGACGGGATTGTTTTTCGGGAATCATATCGCGCTAATCAGGCAGGGAGTGACGAAAGCCAATTTTCAAAGGAGGCTTTTTCGGCCTTCCAGCGGGTTTCAGGGAAACTTACCCTAATTACATAAGCTTCCAGTATTCCTTTAACGTTAATACTATCTTTGTCGGCGATGAACAGCGGGCGGCGATATTTGTGAATTTCCTTAACCTCCCAGCCTTCAAGACATGAAGCAAAGCTGCGCCCGTTAATCGGCAGCCGGTATTCGTAGGTCTGAGCGTCAGCGAAACAGTTTTCCGTTTTTTTTACGTTAAATTTCATAAGTAATGTCCCTGACAGCTCCGATTACGGCTACGATTTCGTCCATGGTTGTAAATCTCGACATCGACAGCCTGACTGTGCCCGCGGGCCGGCCGATGCAGCCGAACAACTTCGGCGCGCATTGCATACCCGTGCGGCAGATAATATCATAGCTCTCGTTCAGGATAAATCCAACCTCGGAAGGAGTTTGGCCGGGAATGCTGAAACTGACGACCGGCATGCATGCGTCCTCCGGCGCAACCACATCGGCGCCCGCATCGGCAAGACCCCCTCGCAGAGCGGCGAGCATTTTGCCCCTTTCCGTTTTATCGAGCGGGTTTTGCTCCGCCCATTCCAAAGCCGCCAACAGACCGTGGAAGGACGGCTCGTTGCCTGTTCCGGCTTCCAGATGAGACGGCATCTCCTCCGGCATGGTTTCCAAATCGCTGTGTATTCCAGTGCCACCGACGAGGTGTGGATTCAATATCAGGCCGGGACGAACGTAAAGACCGCCCGTTCCCTGCGGCCCCAGCAGATATTTATGCCCGGTAAAAGCGATCATGTCGGCGCCCCAGTTATCCGCTTCGATATTCTCCCAACCACAGGTCTGAGAGGCATCCAATAAAACGTCCGCTCCGGCGGTTTTTGCTGCTTTGATAAGAGATTCAGCGTCGTTTACGGCACCCGTTACATTCGAGGCATGGGTAAACACGGCCAGCCGCGGCGCGTGTCGTATCAGAGCCTTCTCCCATTGTTCGGGCGGAATCCGTCCCGTCCGGTCCGTATCCAGATATATGACATTTATCAGCCCGCGCCTCTCCAATGCATACAACGGGCGCAGGACGCTGTTATGCTCCGCTTTTGTCGTGAGTACAGCGTCGCCGTCTTCAAATGGATAGCCAAATATGCCAAGGTTCAAAGCCCAAGTTGAATTACAGCCCAGCGCAATATGCTCGGGCGCTCTTACACCTATTATCCCGGAGATTTTCTTCCGTACCTCGGCAAATACGTCAAAATCCTCTATGCTGCCCCTATTGGCAGATCCTGGTAAGGTCGTTAGCGCTTTCGACACAGCCTCGGCCACGCAGTCGGGTTTAGGCCAACTTGTTGCGGCGTTATTCAGGTAGATAAAATCATTCATATCAAATCACACCGGCACTTCCTAAAATTTCCATGGCTTTTATATAAGACGCCTTTACGATTTCGGGACAGCGCGCAAGTTTATTCTTAGGGTCTTCGTTTAAGATTTCAGCGCATATATATCCCCCGTAAAGCTTGCCGTATTCCTCCTTGAACCAATTTGCGAACTCGGATACCATGCTTAAAAAAGCCGGATCCTCCAGTTCATCGGCGTCACCCTTTCCGGCAAAATACGAGATAAGGCAGCAGCAGCCGGTGAGCGCGCCGCAGGGGCCGCTCGCATCGGCAAGGCCATTATTGAGACCCCCGACCGTGCGCACAAGATCGCTGTCCTCCTTGCCTTCGGACTCAAGCGCAAGGATCATAAGTATCTGCGCGCATTGAAAACCCTGTTTCGACAACTCCAGCATACGGAAATAAAGCTCAAAATCCCCCATAAACCGACCTTCCTATTTATCTTCCAGAAATTTTTTGATCCGCGCCATCCAGTCTGCTGTCAAATTTTTTGCATTATTCCCCGCTTTCCCTTGTACATGCGGGAGTATTCTTCTTTTGGAATAATTTCCGTCAAAACGCGCAGGTTTTTCGTATCCCGAATCGCCGGCAGAGCATTTAAAGCTTCGTTAACGGCTTCCTTATGCAAGGCGGTCATGCCAGCGAATGTAACTATGCTCACAGTCAATGCCTCTTCTTCAATTGCCGCGCTGAAATCCATGACCTGAGGCAGCGCAAATATCGTTTCATCCAAATCCGGCATGGTAAGGACTCCGCCGTCCAATATTATAACGTCGTTTACTCTGCCTTTCACGTCATCCAGCTGCCGGAGCGCGCTGCCGCACGGGCACCTGTCCACCGGTATGCGTGATATATCCCCCGTACGGTAACGGATCAGCGGCATTCCCCTGCGCGTTAAAGTCGTAAAAACCACTTCGCCCCATTCGCCGTCCGGAAGGGGTTCGCATGTTTTCGGATCGATTATCTCCAGCAGCAGATCGGTTTCCCGGATATGCTGGCCGCTCTCGGCGTCGCAGTCAATTGCGCACCCGAATCCCATTTCCGTCATGCCATAGTGTTTATACACCTTTATGCCAAGTCCGTTTAGTTCATTTTTTATTGTCGCCGGAATATAATCCGCGGTCAGCAATGCCGCTTCCAGGTCGAGGGGTTTAGTGCAGGCGTACATTAAATAACGCGTCAGCGCCAGCGTCTGCGAAGGGACGCCCACCAATGAGCGGGCGCCCGTGCTCCTCAGCATTTTAACGGCGTCGTCAAACCGATTGAGTTGTCCATATGGGACCGGGCGCGCTGGAATCCGCAAAAGCCCCTGGCAAATCAGGTCTCCGACACCTCCGGGTGATCCACACGGCAACATTACGGCCATTACCCCACTTGGCGGCGTAACCGTTGTCAAGCCTGTCGCAAAAAAATCGACGGTTAATTCCTGATCCTCAAAGGTAAAACAAATCCGCTTCGGGTTATCCGTAGTACCGCTCGTGTATAGCGAAACTATCCGGACGATTTCGCTTGGCGGCACACATAACAACCTCAGCCCTTCACGCTGGAGATCGCCGCTGTCCATCAAAGGCAACCCGCGTAAATCCGTCAAACACTCCGGCAGTTTGTCAGGCAGCCTTCTTATATAAAAAGGGCTGTTTTGCGTCCATTGAATCGTTTCTCTCAGGCGTTCCAACTGCCAAACACGGAGGTCGTCTGTTTTACTTCTTGTCCAGGCGTCCAGCGGGGTGATCTTTATCATTTCGTTTTTCCTCGGTGGGGAGTCTCTTTGCCCCGGTTATCACCTCATGACAGTTCATCCACCGGACCTTTCCGAACCGCCGCCCTGGCTGCCGAGTATCTTAACGCCGCCGGCAGTCTCGACGGTTTTGGTGGCCAAGTCGCGTATCTCCGAATATGCCTTGTCCAGCTTGTCCTGTAGTTGTTTTATGGTATTTGTCGAATTGTCCAGTTCCTTTTCAAGGTACTGTACCTTATCTTCAAGCCGCGATATGACGTTCTTCCGCTCAAGTTCCGCTATTTCGGATTGATGCTTGTGTTCGGTGGTCAGCTTTTCCGTAAGAGTGAGTATGACGGATTCCTTTTCGGACTCTATCAGGTTCGGTATGTCCGATACTTTCGATTCTAGCGTTTTTATATATTCCGTTTTCGATTCCGCCGACGTCAGTAACTCCCCAGCTTGCGCTTCACGCCTCTCAATCTCTGATTCCCTCGCGGCTTTTTCATCCTCCCACACATTTGTTTCGCGTTCGCGCGTTCGGGTCAGGTTATATTGATAATCCTCGGCTTCGCGCGCGCGTTCCGTCTTTAGGCGTTTCGACGCCGCGTCGTATTCGGCCTGAAGTTCCTCATTGCGCTGCGCAAATTCCGTGTTTAAGCGATTTAAGTCCTCCCTCGCTTTTGTTTCTTTTTCATTACGCTCCAGCTCGATTTCCGCGATCCGTTCTTTGCCCGCCTCTATCGCCAACGCCAGCTTCTGCAGTTCCCGCCCGACGCCGTACAAATCCTGCAGACGCGTTTCCTCCGCCGTTATCGCCGTCTGTAAATCAGCATATTTTTCGTTTAGTTCTTTAGAAAATATCTTCTGTTCCACGGATTCTTTGGCGGATACGACCGCCCGTTTTTCCATGCGTTCTTTTTCTTCCCTCTGCGGGTCAAGACGGCCTTTTTCAATCGCTTCCGCCCGCTTCAATGCTTGATTTAACGCGTCCAGTATCTCCTGTTTCGTGTTTTTCAGAGTTATTTCCGGTTCCGGCATCTTCATCTCTTCCTTTGTTTTTAGAATTTTTTTCTCGGAGAAAATAGAATCCCTCGCCGACGTGTTGCGGTAACAGGCGTTAAGCGATGTCTGAGCAAGCAAAGCTTTCACGGCGAGGTGTGAATATTATGACGTACAAGGCGCTAACTTTCCAGATAGATATCGAAAAAAACGGCGGCGATTTTTCCTCAATGGGGGGAGGAATTATCATTCCCATCCTTTTTTGAAAACGCACGACAAGCGATATTGAAAAATGCAATTTAATCATAATAATAAAAAAATAAATTAACCGTCATGCTCACTTGAGCGTGAAGAGGGACGTAGGATATTCATTCTTCGTGTCCGTCTTCCAACTCGAATGCGGGACTTCGGTTGTAATGAATTATGATATTTCCGTGAGAAAATCCACTTTTCCGATTGGAAAAAGCGGACGAAAAGAGTACAATGTGGACATAGTGAATTTTCAGGAGGATTTATCATGATAAGCGAAACGGAGAATCTCGAATTTAAGGAGATTGCAAAAGATGAGCTTTATAAAGAAGTTATCGCATTTGCCAATACTAACGGGGGAACCATTTTAATCGGCGTCGCAAAGACAGGGGAAACAACTCCGATAGCTGATATTAACGATACCTATACAAGGGTTACAAACGGTATCCGCGACGCTATCGCGCCCGATGTAACGATTTTTACTAAATACACGCTGGAAAAAAACAACACCATCCGTATCGAAATCGGGGAGGGGTCATATAAACCGTATTATTTGAAATCAAAAGGACTTAAGCCGTCCGGCGTATATATCCGTCAAGGCGCGTCGTCCGTGCCGGTTTCCACGGAACAAATCCGGCAAATGATCAAAAATGCCGACGGCGACATTTTTGAAGAACTGCGTTCCATGGAACAGTCCTTGACTTTCCAATCCTGCGTAAAGACTTTTTCCGAGCATAAAGTCGCCTTTGGGGAAGAAAAACATCCAGTCTTGGGCATCCGCAATTTACAGGGATTATATACCAACCTTGGAATGCTCCTGTCCGACCAGTGCGCCTATTCGGTAAAAGTCGCCGTGTTTTCCGACGAGGAAAACACCGTGTTTCGAGACCGGAAAGAATTCACCGGGTCGGTATTTACTCAAATGGAGGACGCCTTCGCATATCTTCAATTGTGTAACCAAAACCGTTCGGTGATCGATGGGCTTACCCGGCGGGATTACTGGGACTATCCAAAAGACGCCGTACGGGAAGCGCTTATCAATGCGTTGATACACAGGGACTATAGTTTCAGCGGGAGTATCATCATCAACGTGAATGAAAAAAGCATGGAATTCATCTCCATCGGCGGATTGTTGCCGGGGTTGCTGCCGGAAGACATTCGAAACGGCATTTCACAATTACGCAACCGAAATCTGGCTGAAGCGTTTTACCGTTTGAATCTCATCGAGTCTTACGGCACGGGGATACGCAGAATATTCGCTCTGTATGGCGGCAGTCCGGCGAAGCCGGACATTATCGTAACCCCTAATTCATTTAGGATAACGCTTCCTAACATGAATACCAGGAAAGGGCAAGCGCCCGTCTCCACCGTAACTCAACAAATGCGGCGGGTGTTGGAATGTCTCGCTTCAAATCGGGATATTACCGACGCTGAATTACAGCAAATTCTGCAAATAAAGAGAACGCGTTTATATACGCTGATAAATCAAATGCAGGATGCCGGTTTAATTAAAATTGACGGGCGCGGAAAGAATAAAAAATATATGACCGTTTAGGCTTCCCCTGTATTATATAAGCAGGCAAGCAGTGCAAAATACCCCGGCGTTATTAGCGCTTTGTATCTTTCGCAGACATACAGCCCACCAAAGTCGGCAGATTCCCATAGCATCCTGCCGACGAAATCACGCAGCGCCTGAGTGTGATCTTCGAAACGCAATACCTGAAATCCGGCTTCGTTCATCAGGGCATGCCAAAATGTAACCGAGGACTTGCCTTCGGGTTCTTTGTCGTACAGATCGGATACCATCAGGACCCCGCCCGGCGCCAATATCCTGTGGCATTCCGCCAATATCCGCGGAGCTCGCGCATCGGACAATACGCATTCCAACAGCACTCCGTCAAATCCGCCGTCGAACGGCAAATCCTCGGCGTCCGCCTGCATAAGCGGCAGGTACGGATGCGCAGATAAGGCCTGTTCAATTAATTTCTTGGAACAGTCCACACCCGACGCGTCAAATCCTGACGTACGCAGATACGCTACCGCAGTACCCTGGCCGCAACCGACGTCAAGTATTGCCGCGCCCGGCTGCAATTCCGCCAGATCCATCAGCCTTTTCGTCAAAGCAAGGCCGCCGGGCCGCACGATGCCGTCCTCCAAATCCGTCCATAGGTCCAATTCGTATATGTTCACGGCATCTGCTGCGTCACCGTACATGTTTCAAATTTATTCTTCAAAAATATATTTTACATTTCCCTTCCATTTTTCAGCAATCGCCGCCCGGTTACAGTTTCCGCACACAGGAGGTCCTGATGTTCCGGATTTTTCGCAGATATAATCGAAAAGTTCTTTGGGGATAAAACTATTGCCGCATTCGCCACATCTCAACATCTCGAATTCCTTACCCCAAATGATCCGTATATCGCCAATTTCCTCCATATGTATATGCCCCGTAGGGCATACTTCCGCGCATGACCCGCATCCCACGCAGTCGTCCGGCGGTTCTTCAAAGGGCGGCACGATTTTTTTATATACGCCTCGTTTAATCGTGCCGATGCATCCGGGTCCTACCTCAGCACAGGCTTTTACGCACAAACTGCATACGACGCACGAGTTTTCATCATCCCTTTGATATCTGGAAATATCGCTCGCGCCGTATTTCACCGCCAAATCCAAAATTTGTTCGTTTTCGGGCGATTCCGCCAGCAAGAAACCGATCAAAATTCTGCGCATCCTCTGAATATCTTCAGTATTCGTTTCCGCCGTAATATCTCCCATGACCGGGAATACACAGCTTGTTACGACCCGTTTTCGTTTTGCGCCGTTTTCGGCAACATCCGCCAAACATAGCCTGCAAGACGCCAGCCCTCGCAGTGATTCGTGATGGCACAGCCGCGGGAT
>Ga0099364_10005961_pt1 | contig 17896 bp, 18 predicted proteins | sample TergutTh196P3_FD_73070 | JGI IMG/M metagenome (GOLD analysis project Ga0099364, IMG submission 73070) | Microcerotermes parvus P3 segment gut microbial communities from Pointe-Noire, Republic of the Congo - Th196 P3 | ecosystem: Host-associated > Arthropoda: Insects > Digestive system > Gut ...
TCGTTACTGTGAGGTTTGGCAACATCGCATAGAATCAGTGGGATGTTATATACTCGATTTATCGCTATGCGGGGGAAAACACTGCTACGCTCCGTCGGCTTCGCCGCGTGCGCCGCCGCAAGATGGCGTCGCTGTTAGCAACTGACACTTTTGACTTCTTGTTTTAAATTGATATTGTTGGGGAGTAAGTCATCAAAACTTTCCATCTTTACGAGCTGGGATTATTTTTATAAACACTGTTTATTTTCTTAGTAAACCTGCAATAATTAAGGTTGACAGCTTCATCCGGTCAAACAGGATGAAAAAAGGATGGGCTGACGGGGATTGAGATTCTGTACTATGTGTCGCCGCGATTTGCGAATGTGAAGGGAAGTGTTCCTATGATTGATTTTCCGAATGTGCATAACGTTACTCCTATCAGACGCCCCGGTTCCGGCCAATATGCCGTATCGGACAAAAAAGACCCGAATCCGTTGGAAACGGGCAAAACAGATGCTTCCGATGTAGTACAGATCAGCTCCGACGCGGCGATGAAAAGCAAGCTTGGTTCCTTTGCGGCGACGCTTGCGAAAGAGATGCAGCGCGTCGATCGCGATAGGATCACACAGCTAAAGGAGCAGTATGCCGGAGAGTCCTGCCCGGTGAATGACGAGGATATCGCCTCCGCGATCGTTGCCCGGATTAAGATAGGCGGATTCGAAAATGAATGAATTACAGTCTTTTCTCACCGCCACCGAGCGCTGTGTCGCGCAATGCAAAACGATGCTTGGCTTTGAACAGGAGAAGCGACAGGCATTATTATCCGACGACCTGACCCGTCTGGAAAACATGATCCAGGCGCAGCAGGCGGCGATTATGAAGCTGGAAAGCCTGGAGAAACAACGGATGGAAGCCCAGGAGAAAGCAGGCTACCATCAGTTGAGCGCCGAAGAAATCATCGAACTGCTGGACGAAGGGATGGAGAAAGACGTCCTGACCAAGCAGGTTGGCGAACTCAAGCAAACCCTGGGAGAAATTCGTCATCATAACGGCAAAGCCATGGAGATTGCCAGGTCAAATTTGCAAATCGTGAATTCTTTAGCGACAGGGAAAGAGAAGAAAGAAAGGCAAGGCCTGTACCGCCCCGGCAGCGCCGGCGAGTGGCGGACAGATTCATCGAGCACTTCTTTTGAAACCAAGATTTAATATTATCATGAGGGGGAGAGGATTTGAGTTTATTACGCCCCACCTTTATGGGATTTGAGACAGCAAAGCGAAGCATTGAAGTCAACCAAAAAGCGGTAGACATCGTTGCCAATAACTTATCCAATGCGGATACGGCAGGCTATACCCGGCAGAGAGTGGATGTGGCTTCGATTTCACCTTCAGCTTATACGACGAAAATTACCAGCAGCCGGGTCGGCTTAATGGGCCAGGGCGTGGAAGCCTTGGGCGTAGGCCAGATCCGGGACAGCTTTCTAGATAAGCGTTTCCGGGATGAATACGCGAAAGCAGCGTATCACGGGCAGGCGGCGGAACTACTGAAGGACGTGCAAGCCGCATTAGGCGACGGCGGCGATATCACCGACGAATCCGCGCTGCTGGGCGCCATCGCCCGGATCTTCGTCAGCCTGAATGATTATGTCTATGAGCCGACACTAGACTCCCAGGCAAATCTGGTATTGGCGGCGTTCCGGAACTTTACCCAGGTCATGCAGCAGCTCGACGCCAAGCTATCAGGCGTAGCCGAAGCCCAGATTCACGACGTAGGGCTTGATGTAAAAAGGGTTAACGCCATATTCAGCGAAATCGCTTATTATAATGAAAAGATCAGCCATGACGCCACCGTGATGGCGGATCCGAACAATGAATACTTCCGTCCCAACGAGCTCCTGGATAAACGGAACCTCTTGTTAGACGAGCTGGCGGGTTACGGCGACCTCAATGTGATTACCCTGGCGAACGGTATGATCAATGTGGATTTTGGGGGCAAAAGGGCAGTCACGGAGAAGCAGTATGAACTCCTCCGCCTGGATGTAAACCAGGATCAAACCATAGGGATCAAATGGAATGCCACCGGCGCCGAAGTGAACCTGTCCGCCGGCAGCCTAAAGGCAAACCGGGATATCCTGAACGGCAGGGGAAGGAACGTCCAAAACACTTACGAGACAACGCAGGAAGGAATTCCCTACTACAGGGACAGGTTAAATTCCCTTGCGCAAGCCTTTGCCAATGTCGCCAACAATACCATTCCGGTGCGGGCAAATCCGGACGATGTCGGGGACAATACCTTGCTTCTGGACAGCGCCGGTCGCATTGTGTATAAGACCTTAATCGGTCCTATGGGAGAGGACGGCCTGGTACAGCCCCGGGGTACAGACGGGCTCATCACCGCCGCCAACATCGCCATCAGTAAAGAATGGACAGACGCGGGGCCGGGATACTTTATATTCAGCAAGCAAGAAAACATATCCAGCTATGCCCTGCAAATCTGCGGCGCGCTCACCACGGACAAACACAAATTCGTTTCTTACGGCGAGACCTTTACGGGAACCTTTGAAGATTATGTTGCGGATTACGTCACCAATCTGGCTTCCGAGATCCAGTATCATGACGGCCGCTTTATGTCCAGCGCTATGGTGGCGGACGACTTCCTGGATCGCCGGGATGAAATCTCCGGTGTGAACCGGGACGAAGAGACCGCCAATATGCTGATTTTTCAGAAATCGTATAATGCCGCCGCCCGTCTGATGACCACGCTGGATGATATGGTGGACGTCATCATTAACCGGATGGGCCGGGTTGGCCTGTAATCCAGTCAGGAGGAAATAATAATATGAGAGTAGCCGACCGGGCAGTAGCCAGGAACTATCTGAAGTACTTATATAAAGCACAGTCCAAATATGCGGAAACCAATCAGAGACTTGCGTCTGGGAACCGGTTTACCAAGCTGTCCGATGACGTATCGGCAGGGTCCCGGGTCCTGAGAAAGCGCATGGACCGGTATAAAGCGGAAAAACAACTGGAAAACGCCCAGGAAGCCAATTCGGAGCTGAAGGTAGCGGAAGACAATCTGATGTCCATGAATTGGGTCATGACTATGGTGCACGAAGACAGAGTCGTCCGCGCGCTGAATGACCCGACCAGCGACGAGGGCAGACAAATCATCGCCGCGGAGATACGGTCCATGATGGCGGAATTTCTCCAATATGCCAACGCCAGTTATGGCAACATGTTCTCCTATGGCGGGACCAATGCGTATACCGGGCCTTTCACCGTGGATCAAGAAAGCGGGAAGCTTTTGTACAATGGGGTGAAAATGGACGCTATTTACTTAGATCCGCTTACCGCCAAGTACATGTACCCCACCGATAATATCCCTTTACAAGACGCGGCTACGGGAGAATACGTCGTACGCAACGACGCCACCGGCGAGCGTCTGCAGATACAGGCGGACTTTGTGGAGCAGGATCCCCTCACCGGGGCTTACTCGTTTAAACCGCCGGTATTGCCGACGGATCCCGACTATACAACGGGTTTCAGTTTTATCTTTGCCGCGGAAGTTCCTATGGACGAGGATATTTATTTCGACGTAGGACTGGGTATCCGGATGCAAGGGCCGGAGGTCAACCCGGCGACGGCGTTCAGGCTTTCCTACTCCGGTCCCGATGTGCTGGGTTATGGCGTCGATCCAAACGGCGTCAGCAACAATATTTATAATGTCATGTATGAGATACAGAGGAATTTGGACACCTTTAACAGAGAAGCGGTTGAAAAATGGAACACCAAGCTGAGAACGCTACTGGATTGTTTTCGTGCGAATATCACAGACATCGGCGCGAAAACAAGCTTTCTGGACGCGATGGAAACACGGCTCAAGGATTCGATTGACAACCATACAGAGAAGATTCATGACCTTATGGGCGTGAAAGACGAAGAGGAAGCCACCAATCAAATGATGAACGATTATGTTTTAAAAGCGGTGCTGCAAATGGGAAGCCGGGTATTGCCTCTTTCCTTGATGGACTTTATCCGATGACTAACCCGCCCTAACACGCCCGCTTCGTATGCGGCGAGATTAAGGGCGGCTAAGCCCCTGGATGGATTCGTCTAGGATTCAGTGGCGGGGTCAGAATCCCCACTGAATCAAGGCTCATTCTATCCGATGACTAACCCGCGGTTTGCCTATTTGGCCGCCGGTTATCGCCGGGCGCCGCGCGAACAACGATCATTGCTGACTTAAGGTAATGCATTACTACCAAACCATAGAGGAGAAAGCGAAATGATCACGCAATTGCTGCGAATCTCAACCACACCGATTAAATATGAACTGGAAATCGAAAGGGCCCGCCTGGAAATCGAGCAAGACTTCATGCCTTCATCGAATATGGAAACAAAGCTGCCCAAGCTCAACGTCAAAACCAGGAATACACAAGTTATGTTAAATACCTATGAAGCCCGTAAATCTCTGGGTTACCAAAACAGCACGGACTGGTACAGAATGAATGCGGAGGCTGGTATGGAGTCGATCAGTAAGACAACGAGAACCTATGTGGAGATTGGGAATGACATGAGCCGGATTGATGAGGGGATTACCATTGCGGATATCTTTGCCCGAAAGGTTCTGGGGGAGGAGCCGATTCTGTTTCAGGCATTTTTGCCCAGCACAGGCGCGGAGATCTCCTGGATACCTTTTGAGATCGATACCCGATTTCAGAAAGGCGAGGTAAGCCTCGACTGGGAGACCATGCGCAATATCATGAACTATGTACCGGGAAGCGTCCGCATGGTTATTCTGCAACAGCCCAGCATTCAGATCGAGTATCTCGGCGGTAGATTCTATTTCCCGCCCAGCGCTGATCCGGATTATAGCGAATAGGAGGAATCAAGAATCCTCATGAAGGTTCAGACGAGAGATTTTGGGGAACTCGAGATCGAAAGCGGGCAGATGCTCCATTTCCGGCAGCCCCTATTCGGTTTCGACGCCTATCATCATTATGCCGTGCTGCATGATCCCGATCTGGGTATGGATATAGCCTGGCTCCAATCTCTGGAGGAAGCGGATCTGTGTTTTGTGCTGGTGAGCACCCAGGTGGTGCAGTCGGGGTATCAACCGCAAATGCCAGCCGGACTGGAAAGCCTGGTGGGTGAAGGCGAATACGAATGCTGGCTCATCGCCGTAGTGCAGGAGGATTTTACACAATCCACCATCAACTTAAAGAGCCCGGTTGTCATCAACTGGAAAACCGGCTTTGGCGCCCAAGTGATTTTAGAGGGCGATTATCCTGTCCGGTATCCTCTGATGGAGGAGGCTGCTTCATGCTGATACTGTCCCGAAAAACGGACGAATCCCTGATCATCGAGGTGGAAGGCCTGGATGAGCCGGTGGAGATCATCATCACGGAACTCAGCGCAAACCAGGTCAGATTAGGGATACAGGCGCCCCAGGGCTGCAAAATATGGCGAAAAGAATTGTTACAAACCGTTGAGTATAACAAGCAAGCCGCCGCCGCCGCTTCCGCGTCCGGCATACGCGGCGTGGCTTCCCAGTTGACGAACAAGGCGAAAGCGCCGGAGAAAATCAGTTCCGGCGAAAAATGAATCCGTACAGGTAAGCTGCTACGGGAGCAGAATGGCGGGTTAGCCATCGCGCCTATGACGAAGCAATCCGCCGGAGGGGTACGACAATGAAAGATCTGGAACAGATGCTGGAATTGCTGGAGCAAAAACGGCTTTACTTTTTGCATTACGAGAAAGAAATGGAAGCTTTGCCCCTTTTGCCCGTGGAGGAACTGGATCCGTGCGTTCAAAGAGGGGCAATCCTTATCGAGAAAATCGAGGAGCTGGATAGCAGGCTGAAGCAACTGGCGCAACAAAACGGTTCCCTGGCCCGCTCGGCGCTGCACCATGATTGTGACCGAAGCCAGCTTTCAGCGGACTTGGGCAAGCTGTATGACGCTTCGATGGCCGTGAAGGCAGTGGCGAGCAGGATCCTGCAAAACGACGCTACGGTTCGCGAGCGCATTGCCTTCGAAAGGGACAAGGCCTTAAACAGCCTTAAGGAAATGAGTCAGCGCAGTTCGTCGGTAGCGAGTAAATACAAGCGTTCCGCCGAAACCGGCCTGAGCGGCGCCCTGGCGGAGCCGAAGGGCAAAGAAGTATAAAAGACGAATCGTTTCATATATAGCAAACATGATCAGTAAGGAATGCGTATACGAACATAATACGCAGGAAAATGAGGGTGATCCTATGGCGACAAATAATATTAACAGCAACTATTTCAGTGTTGCATCCTATTCGAATACCGGTATGTCCGGTATGATTTCCGGCCTGGACACGGAGAACATGGTCAAACAGATGTTATCCGCCACCCAGAAGAAAATCGATAAGCAGAACGCGCTGGCACAGCAAACCCTTTGGAGGCAGGAATTCTATCGGGATATCATTAACGCGATCAATACGCTGCGTAACAAGTATCTCAACCCATCCTTCGACGCCCCGACCGCCACGAACCTTCTCAGCGCGAAGTTCTACAATTCCATGGTTTCTACGGTAAGCGCCGGCAGTGCGGCGAAGGTGATCAGCACCGCGTACAACGCGCCGGTGGGAGATACGAGGATCGTTGTGGAGCAGCTTGCTTCGGCGACGAAACTGACCTCCCAGCTTGGCGTTGGGGTGACAGACAATGTGACGGGCGGCAAGGACTTGACAGACGCCCTGGCGGATCAGAACTTCAACAAAACGCTGGTACTGCAGATCACAGATCCCGGGGATCCCTTGATTCCTTTCGAAGTCACCGTTGACCTGAACGGAATCAATACACAGGAAGGGATGCTGCAGGCAATCAATGGGGCGATTTCCGCTGCGGGTTCTTCCGCTGTCGCAAGCGTGCATGATAACCGGCTGCGGATCACGGACAGCGACCCGAGCGTGAATATCCATGTCACGATGGATAGTACCGATCTGGCTTTGCAGATGACCGGGCTTACCCGGGGCGCGTACTCCTCCGTCATGCAAGCGCAAATCGGCCAGATGCTGCAGGGCGGAACGATCAAAGCGGACGCGGGCGTGTCCCTGACGGTCAATCTGGACGGCGTGGTCAAGCAAATCACCCTGAATCCCCTTTCGACCGGCGGGCTGATAACGGCCTCCGCAGTAGCGGATAGCTTAAACACCGAACTGGACCGGGTTTTCGGGAACTATATCGACGCCAGCCTGGTGGGCGACCGTATTGAACTTCGCATGAATTTTGGCGGAGAAGAAGGCCATACCCTCACCGTCTCCGGTGCGGGCGCGGAGAAACTGGGCATCAGCTCCGGCTCCTCCAGCCGATTGAGCACCGCTTCGAAGATCGGCGATCTGGAAGGGCTGGTAGGGGAGCGTTTTTCCTTCACGATCAATGGCAAGGACTTCAGCTTCTCGAAAAGTGATACCATAGGCACGATGATCAACACGGTCAACGCCGGCAACGCCGGGGTACAGTTGAGCTTTTCGTCGCTGAGCGGCAAGTTTTCCCTGACTGCCGCGTCCACCGGCAGCCAGCACTTCACCGATCCCGCGCAAATCCGGCAGACGGAAGGCAACCTGCTGGGCGCGATCTTCCAGACAGCGGGCGGCGTCCCCATGTTTGACGCAGCGGACTCGGCTGCCAGCGTTACGCTGACCGCAGGCAGTATCCAGGGCGAGTTTTCCGATCTCAGCCAGCTCATCAACGGCGGGGCGCAATTCCGCTTCAATGTGGACGGCGTAGAGTATATGTATTCGCTGCCGACCAAGGATACGGGCCATTTGGGCATACAAGCGGTCGCCCAGCTAAACAGTTGGTTGCGCGAGACCTTCGGCACCTACGACGACAGTGGCACTGAGGTGCAGAACATCGAATTCATCAGGGATACGACAGCCATGACGGCGCAGCTGGAGATACGGAACGGCGCCGCGGTCAGCTTTGCGGCGCCAACGGCGGATATCACCAATACAGTCGGCCTGGAAGCGGGAAAGAAGACAGATCTTGCTTTAGCCCTGGGCCTCAATGTGGGGCAGACCTCCAATTTCGCTACAGCGGATACGCTGGCTGACGACGTTAGCCAGATTCAGGAGTTGATGGGCTACTTTGTCGGCGGCGGCGCAAGTTTTGGCGCCAGTACAACCGTACAGGATGTGATCGATTACGCCAATACGGCATTGGGCGGGTCGGGAACCCTTAGCTTTGCCGGCGGGCGGCTTGTCCTGCAGGCGAGCGGCACGATCACGCTTCCTGTGGATGCAGAGACGCTATTTGGCGGATCCGTCACGCTATCGCCGTCCAGCGGGCAGCTTAGCGACTTTAGCGGTTATACCGCGGGAACAGACGCCATCGTGACGATCAATGGCGTCTCCACTACCCGCAGCAGCAATACCTTCGATTTCGACGGGATGACCATTCAACTCACGTCGGTCAGCGAGAAGGACGGAAGCGGGAATTATATCGATACGGTCATCCATACTGAGCGGAATACGGAAGCGCTGGTAGAGGTATTCAAGTCTTTCGTGGAAGACTATAACGCCATGATCGACAAGCTGAACGGCTATGTCTACGCAGACGCCACCTACCGGAAGTATGATCCGCTTACGGCTGAACAGAAGAAGGAAATGAGCGAAAGGGAGATCGAGCTCTGGGAAGAACAGGCCAAAGGCGGGCTGCTGCGTAATGATAGCATCGTAATGGCGCTCTTAAACAATTTATATACGACGCTGTACACGCGCCCCGCTTCCTCCGGGCTGGCGCTTTATGACCTGGGCATCGAATCCCCTGACTATAAGCAACCGGGCAGGTTAACGCTGGACGAAACCAAACTACGGGAAATGTTGGCCAGCGATCCGGCGGCTGTGGAAGCGCTATTCACCGATCCGCTCAATGGTATCGCGACGCGAATGAATGCGCTGATGGACAATGCCGCCCGGGTCAGCATCGGCAATCCCGGCAGTCTGGTGCAAATGGCGGGCGTACAGGGATCCATAACGGACAGAAACAGCATCATGTATGCCGAACTCGCGAGAATCAACGAAAGGCTGCAGTCCCTTCAGAGCAAATACGAAAAGGAGAGACAGCGCTACTGGAACCAATTTAACGCCATGGAACAGATTATGGCACAGTATATGGCGCAGAGCTCATATATGGCGCAAGCGCTCGCGGATCTGGGCATGTAAGTAAAGGAATTTGCTGAAAATCTTGGGAGTGAATGGATCATGATCAGGCAGCCATCCTATCAGGCCTATAAACAACAGTCGGTAATGACTATGACGCAGGCGGAAATGCTGGCGATGCTGTATGACGGTATTCTCAAAGAACTCTATATCGTGCTGAAAGCCTTCGAGCATCAGCCGCAGGACTTGAGCGAGATCAACCGTGGCCTGCAAAAAGCACAGAAAATAATAAACTATTTAAAAACTTCTTTGGATACGAATTATGATATTGCAAATAATCTATTTTCGTTGTATGATTACTGTAATTGGATTCTGACCCAAGCAAATGTAAAAAAGGATCCTGCGGGGCTTGAGGAAGTCGGGGGTATTGTCCGGCAACTGAAGGAAACATATATTCAAGCCGATAAGAGTATACGGATGCAAACCCCCGACAGTGAGGGGAATCTGCAAGCTTCGACATATGAGTAACATAACGAAAAATAGACAGACATCAATTTAAAAGAGCTAATGAAAAGGAAACCTGGATGTTTTTTCAAGACAAGTCATTTAAAACAATGGAAACCGGCGTCACAGCCGCATGGATACAGCAACAGGTTCACACACAGAATATAGCGAATTATGAGACGCCGGGTTACAAAGCGAAAAGCCTGGTATTTTCGGATGCGCTCATCAGGACCCGCGGCGCCGAGGGAAAACGGCTGGCGCCGTCTACTTACCGTCTGGCGGACAGCGAAGATACCACGATACGCCCGGACGGAAACAATGTGGACATGGACGTCGAAAGTCTGAGCTTATACAAAGCATATGTACAATATAGTATGCTGCTGGAGAAGATCAGAAAAGAAATAAACAACCATATGTATGTGGTCAACAACGCGCCAAGGTAATAAGCAGTATCCCAGGGCGCGCCGGTTCCGCATATCCCGGTAGGGTATAGTGTAAAGAAGTTGGGAAAGGTAAACTATGGCATTTTTAAGATCACTGGATATTACAGGATCCGCACTTACTGCCGAACGATATCGTTCGGAGGTGATCCTGCAGAATATAGCCGGCGCGAATGTAACAAGGACAGCCGCAGGCGGGCCGTACCGCAGGAAGCAAGTCGTATTTGAGGAAAGACCCCTCAGCTTTCAAGATCATGTTCGACATGCCTGTATCCGGAACGGCTACCGAAAAAGCGGCGGCGTAAGGGTCCAACAGATGGTGGACAGCACCAATGCATTGAAACCGGTCTATGATCCCCATCATCCGGATGCGGACGCCGACGGCTACGTTTGGTATCCCAATGTGGATACTACAGAAGAAATAACAGATCTGATGGCGGCTTCCAATGCGTATGAAGCCAACCTGACGGCGCTGAACGTAGTGAAGGCTATGATCAACAAATCTTTGGAAATGACATAATAAAGGGTCAATACAACGCGGTATTATAAGATAGAGACACAAATTAACCAAACCACGGAGAAACAGGATGTGGAGGAGTAGCCGGTACATGGATGGACCGACTGCTTCTCCTTTTGTTTTTTTGTTTCACAATCAAGACGGATACCGCCTTCCGGATGAACAAACAGTTACTACCAATACTAGAATAATATTGAACATTGCTCTCTAAAAACTCTTGTCATTGTAGAACAATTCTTGCATAGGACTTGCATATCGGTACACGTGCAGTAATGTATATAGTGATAGTACCCCTGCATCAAACGCCGCATATAGCGCTCCTGGCGAAGAAAAAAGTGGACTATTTCGGTACAATTTCAAAAAATTAACATTTTTTTTGCGATTCCCTTTACTTCATTGCGCGACCCTAGTATAATAGTTTCATAATAAAATAGGAAAATATGTAGACGACAATCGTTACCGAAAGGCAATTTACCATACAGCAAATACTATTTAAACAATACCAGCAGAGCAAATGAACGAGGAGACAACAAGCTATGTTTATTATTCCTATAGAGCCGATGAAGCCCATGACTCTATCTGAAAGTGGAAAAACCCTATATATTGAGCAAAAAACAAGCCCATTTCAAAACGTGCTGGACAATGCGATCAACTCGTTGAATGAGACAAATGCCGCTTCACGGAATGACGCATATCAGTTAGCTTTTGGTAATGTTGATAATATTGGTGAAATCACGATTAATACGCTTAAAGCGGAAGCTATGATTCAAACCACTGTGCAGATCACTTCCCGGATCCTCAATGCTTATAAGGAGATTATGAATATCCAAATTTAACAATAAATACTGTTTATTATTGATTTTGGTGAATAATTCCTGAATACGCATTGAAAGTGAGTTAAGAAGTGGCAACTCCTACAGAGAGAAAGAACACGATACAAACGCTGCGCGTTTATATCGATAGCATACCGCCAAAAAGAAAAAGAATTCTACTTATCAGCGCCGGCGTTTTCCTTGTGCTTGTCATCGCTTTGTCTTTTCTGTTGCTTTACAGAGGCGGAGGGAGCAACTATAGGGTGCTTTATACAGGCCTGGATACGGTAGAATCCATCGAGGTCTATGACGCCATAAACGAATTGGGCGTCACGCCCCAGATTGACAGGCGCGGGCAGATATTGGTACCGGAATCCCAATACGATTACCTGCTCCTTCAACTGGCGGCAAGAGGCCATCCGCGAAGCACGCTGGCTTATGATGTATTTCTCGATAACACGGGAATGACGTCCACGGAATCCGACAAGAAGCAGATCATGATCTTCCAGCTTCAGAACCGGATCCAGGATACGTTGCATAGAATATCCGGCGTTGAAAATGCCGTGGTGAATCTGACGATTCCCGACGAGAGCAACAGCGTGTGGATCTTGGCAGACCCGGAAAGGAGCCAGGCGACGGCAGGGGTCATGCTGAACTTGGGCAGGAACGTGGAAATGTATCCGGAACAAGTTTCCGCAATCAAAACCCTGGTCGCCGCCAGCGTGCCGAAAATGCTGCCGGAAAACGTCAGCGTAATCAACGCGGCAACCGGCCTGGAGATGGCCGGACTGGAAGCGGGGCTGACGACCGTGAGCGGCAGTCTGCTTGCCATGCAGTTGGAGCAGACATTCCAGGAACTGGTGGAAAGCAATGTGCGCCGGATCCTGATCCCCTGGTACGGGGAAAAAGGCGTATTCGTCGTCGCGCGGATCACCCTTGATCTGGACAGAATGATCCAGGAACGCTACGAACTCCTGGAACGAATAGGCCCCGACGGAGAAAATGAAGGCGGATTTGTCGACCATCACGAAGTCGAAGGCATCGTGGAGGGCGTCGGCAATGTAGCCGGCATCGTCGGCGAAGAAAATAATACGGACGTTCCCACCTACCTGACGCCGGGCGGCGCCGCGGCGCAAGATTATGCCCACTACTACGGTTCCATCGATTATAACTACGGTTATCTGAAAACCCAGATCGAAGGCGGCAGCGGGCGAATTAAACGGGGAACGGTCTCCGTCATCGTGGATGAACGGAATCTGTCGGAAGCCCGCAGAATGGAGCTGATCGATACTATATCCATGGCTGCCGATATCGCGCCGGAATTCATCGCCCTATCGGCGCTGAACCCGCCGCCGCCGCCCATCATCCCCGTGGATCCGGAAATGGAAGCGGCGACCAGGTTCTGGGAAAACCTGCCCCTCTGGGTATGGCTTGCCGCCTTAGCCTTACTGCTGCTGATCGTCCTGCTGATCGTCTTCTTTATCTATATGCGCAGACGGGCGGCCAGGCTTGCCGCTGAGCGCGAAGAGGCCCTCCTGCAGGAGCAGGAGACCATGATGGACGAGATCGAACGGTACAAGAAAGAGCTGGCAGACGCCGCGATGGCTTCCGTCAATGTCAAAGACGACGCGATAACCAACGAAATCCGCCAGTTTGCGAAAGATAATCCGGAAATCACAGCGAATCTGCTGAGAAGCTGGTTGAAGGAAGGAGAAGAAGCTTAACTATGGCTGCGACTGCAACGAGATCGAAACCAAAACTCGGATCTGCCGGAAGGGCTGCCGCTGTTATCGTTGCCCTGGGCGCGGACCACGCCTCCGGCGTCTACCGGCATTTAAATGAAGAAGAAATCGAGCGGCTTTCTCTGGAGGTCGCCAAACTAAACCGATTGTCGCCGGAGGAACTGGCGGAAATCATAGAAGATTTTTATGGCCTGTGCATCACCCAGAAGGTCATCTCGGAAGGCGGCATCCTCTACGCAAAGGATGTATTGGAAAAAGCTTTCGGTAAAGAACAGGCGGCAAACTTCATGGAACGGATATCCAAATCCATGCAAGTCAGGGCTTTGGAATTTATCCGGAAAGCCAGCAACAAGAATCTGATGATCATGCTGCAAAACGAGCACCCGCAGACGGTAGCCTTTGTGCTGTCTTACGCCAGGGCCGACCAGGCCTCCTTCGTGATCGCTTCGCTGGAAAGGGAGATGCAGCTCGACGTCATCCAAAGGATCGCCAAGTTGGAGAGCGTTTCGCCCGATGTGGTAAATACAGTGGAGCATGTGCTGGAGAACCGTTTCTCCTCCGTGATATCGGTGGACATGACGGAAATCGGAGGCGTCAACTACGTGGCGGATATCATGAACCATACCGACCGTCAGACTGAGAAACATATCTTTGACGAATTGAATAAACGGGATCCGCTGCTGTCCGAAAGCATCCGGAAGCTCATGTTTGTCTTCGAAGATATTATCAATATGGACGACATCACGATCCAGCGTTTCCTCCGGGAAGTGGATTCCCAGGATCTGGCCATCGCGATCAAAGGTTCCAATGATGAAGTCAAGGAAACCCTGCTCAATAATGTGTCCCGCCGCGCAAGGGAAACGATACTCACCGACATTGAATACCTGCGGAATGTCCGTTTGAAGGATGTGGAAGAAGCCCAGCAGCGGATTGTCAATATCATCCGCAGCCTGGAGGAATCCGGTGAAATCGTGATATCCAGAGGCGGAGAGGATGAGATCATTGCCTGATATCTATAAACTGCCATGGTTTGCCATCCCTGTGGGAGATATCGTGGAAATCCCCGAACTATCCATGGAAGCCGCTTTGGCGGAGAAAGAATCAGCGATGCAAGCGGAGGAAAGCCGCCGGGAAGAACTGCTTGCCGGGGACGGGGACGACGATCTCATAGACGGCGACGGCTATCCCTTCGAAGAGAGAAGAAAGAGCGACCGGCGGCAGGGAGACCGGAGAAAAAGCGACCGCCGCGCGGAAGACAGCGAAAACCCGGACAGTGTGAACCGTCTATACAGGGAACGGCTGGCCCTGACGAAAGAAGAATTCTTTGTTGAGATAGAACCCGAGCTGCGGAGCGTATTGCAGCGCCAAATGGAGGAGATACGGAATGAAGCGTTCGGCGAAGCCCTGAATCAGCAGCGTACGCAGATCAGCGCGGTGCTGGATGAACTGGATCGCAAGAGCAAAGAACAGGAAGAGCGCTACCGGAACTTCATGAAAGAGTTCGCGGAAGAGCTGAAGTATATGGCCCTGGACATCGCGGAAAGGATACTCCATAAGGAAATCGTGGAAGATAAGCATGCGCTGGATTCCATGATCCTCCAAATGGTATCCGAAGTGAAGAACGCAACCTGGATCAGTGTGGAAATCTCCGACCAGGCGGAAAGCCTGGCGGAACAGTTGCGGACGCAGCTCCAGAAAGCGGAGCAGGGGAAGCAAATATTTATAGAAATGAAAGACATCCCGCCGGACGCAGTCCGCATCGTTACCGAGGAAGGGATTGTGGACGCCACGTTATCCGTGCAGCTCAAACAGCTGCGGGAGGCTTTTATGAAAGCGGAAGAAGAAGGAGACTGAGGTTTGGGGGTTATCGAGAAGGATCTGGCTAAGTACTACCGTGTTTTGCGTCACAGCGATCTCTGCGTCTATGAAGGGAAAATCAGCAAGATCGTGGGAATGACAGTGGAAGCCACAGGCCTTGTCTGCAGCATCGGCGACATCTGTCGCATCTCTCTGGAAGGGAAAGGGGAAAGCATCATCGCGGAAGTGGTGGGTATCTCCGGCAGCAACGCCTATCTGATGCCATATGAAAGTATGAATGGGATAGGGTATGGTTCTTCTGTAGTCAACACTGGAAAGAAGTTGACGGTGAGAATCAGCGACGCCCTCATCGGCCGGACGGTGGATCCCCTGTGCAACCCCATAGACCGGGGCCCCGCCATCGAGGGCGGCGTCCATGTATCCATCGACGGGGAGCCGTCGAACCCAATGAGCAGGCCGCCCATTGTCGAACCTATGGATATGGGCGTGAAATCCATCGATTCGCTTCTTACGATCGGCAAGGGACAAAGGATGGGGATTTTCTCCGGCAGCGGCGTGGGAAAAAGCACCTTGATGGGGATGATTGCCCGCAATGTCAAAGCCGACATCAATGTCATCGGCCTTGTGGGCGAGCGTGGACGCGAGGTCGTGGAATTTATCAATAAAGATTTGGGGGAAGAAGGAATCGCCCGCTCCGTATTGGTCGTCGCGACGTCCGATCAGCCCGCAATGATGCGCTACAAAAGCGCCCTGACCGCCACGGCTGTCGCCGAATACTTTTGTAAACAGGGCAAAGACGTCCTTCTAATGATGGACTCCCTGACCCGTTTTGCCATGGCACAGCGGGAAATCGGCCTCAGTACCGGCGAAGCGCCTGTGGCCAGAGGCTATACGCCTTCTATCTATTCCGCCATGCCGAAACTGCTGGAACGCAGCGGCAGGTTCGAAGCCGGTTCCATCACCGGTATCTATACCGTACTGGTGGAAGGGGATGATACCAATGAGCCGGTATCCGATATTGTCCGGGGGATCATCGACGGCCATATCATTCTCTCCCGAAAGATGGCTTCCCGGAACCATTATCCGGCAATCGATGTATTAAACAGCATTAGCCGCCTGATGAATGAGATCGTGGACGAAGCGCATTTGGATACGGCGTCCATGTTCCGCAATATGCTGGCGGTATATAAAGAAAATGAAGATCTGATTTCTATCGGCGCTTACAAAAGCGGAACCAATCCCGCGCTGGACAACGCCATCGCCCACAATGACAAGATGAACGCTTTCCTGAAGCAGGCGGTAGGCGAAAAATACGACTATGGCGAGACGATAGAATTGATGGCGAAAGCAATACTATAACTTAGGCTGCGCCGCTTTGGATTAGGGGAGCAGCTTATCATAGCAAAGGACGGACATTCGAATATGAAATCTTTCGTGTTTTCCCTTGAGCGAATGCGGGACTACCGAAACCAGGTGCTGGACACGGAAAAAAATACGCTCATGGCGTTACACAAGCGTTTGTTTGCGGTCGAAGAAAAAATCCGGCAGTGCCGGGAATTTCGACAGTACAAAAGGGAAGAAATGCAAAGGAAACAACAACAGGGCTCGACCATGCGCGAACTGGAGGAATACAAGTTTTATCTGGAGAACATGCGCATGCAGCTGGACGCCTTGGAAGAAGAGCGAATCCAGGCCGCGCTGGAAGTGGAACGCCAGCGCAAGGTGGTGATCAAAGCTTCCCAGGACGTATCCAGCTTAGATAAATTGGAAGAAAAGCAATTAGAAGATTACCATTATTTGGAAGCCAGAGACAACGAAAAGAACATTCAAGAACATGTCATTACGCAGTTGGTGTATTCCCGGGACGGCCTCCATTAGCCATTCGCGCGCCAGGGGAATCGCGGTCTCAGGGAATTGATCATACTTTAATAAGGATAACCAGGATGAATAGGACAGAAAGGAGGTGATGCATATGGAAATGAATCAACTCGCGCAGCTCGTCATGGAAATACAGCAGGGGGCTCCGGTCACCGGCATAGCAGGCAGGGAACGGCATGCCGCCCTGGGCGGCGACGGCTTTACGCAAATCTTTCTGCAGTTGATGAACAACCCGGAAGAAGCCGGACTGTATCCGGATCTGATGGGATTGGTAACGCAGCCGGAAGAGGAAGACAATGCAGGCAAGAAGTCTCTGCATTGGGAAATGCTGATGGCGATACTGGATATGGCGCCCAGAGAGCTGGATTTCCGGCAGTTTGCGCTTCAGGGTACAGAAGCCGGCACAGCGCCGGCGCCGGAAAGGATACAGGCAGTCCCTTTAGCGATTGCTGATGCAAGGCGCTTGCTCCTCACGGCGGAAGGTTTCCGGGAACGGTTTACAGCCGAGGCATTCGCGGAAGATCTTACAGGGATGCTTGCCATGGACGGGGACGCGATCAGACAAGTCCCGCAGCCGGTCGCAGAACTAGCGCCGGATACGGGAGAAACAGAAGCCAAAGAAGGCGCAGGCGCGACAAGCATTGCTTGGGAAACAGAATTCGCCGGCGCCGCAGATCAACCGGTCCCCAGGACAGACCTAGCCGGAGAAAGGGGATTCGCGGCGATCGAGGACGCGGACAATACGACCGTCCTAGTCAAGGTCATCGGTTACCGGGCGCCCGAAGAAAGCCGGGCAGGCGAAGAAGAGCTCTGGCCGGGCCAGGAGCAGTTCAGGCAAGCCATACAGGAGGCGAAGCACAGGTTGGCGGATAAGGAGAACAAAGCCGACGCGGCGCCGAAAGGGGCTTTGCCCGTAGAAAATCACTTTATCGCCCAGATGGCCGGACTACGCGTAGCGGATAGTCAAGCTGAAGAAACACCGGGGATACCGGATCAGATTCTGCTGAGATTGTCCGGGAACCTGTCGGCGGGCAGAGGCGAGTTTGTCATGAAGCTCATTCCGGAAGGACTGGGCGAGATCAC
>Ga0099364_10005962_pt1 | contig 17895 bp, 14 predicted proteins | sample TergutTh196P3_FD_73070 | JGI IMG/M metagenome (GOLD analysis project Ga0099364, IMG submission 73070) | Microcerotermes parvus P3 segment gut microbial communities from Pointe-Noire, Republic of the Congo - Th196 P3 | ecosystem: Host-associated > Arthropoda: Insects > Digestive system > Gut ...
AGTATGTGTGCAATAAAATAACGTATCCTATCTCCCAACTCCTAACTCCTATCTCCTAACTTCTAACTCCTTCTCAGGAGTGCCGCCTGCAATCAAGGACGGGTATTTCTTATCCGTTACCCATTTGCGGGTTTCCGGTTGCCGGGCTCCGATCAGTGCCTGAATACGTTGCCACAACGTCGGATCGGGCTTTTTCGGGGACGGGTTCGACGGGTCCACCCATCGTGACGGGACGACGGACGGCAGTTTCGCCTGACTCGGAAACAGTTTGTCCCGGAGCGTGATTCCGCCCGCTGTCAATCCGGCACCAATGAGACCGGCCTTGTTGCCGTGCGTTTTGCCGACGCCGCGGGCGAGTGCCGCAAGACGGCCGAGTCCGTAACTGCCCGCCGTCAGGCTGGCACCGGTCGTGAACGACGTTTGCGATGCCGGCATCGCCGTGCGGAGCGAGTCGATTTCCGTGTTCCGTTTGCCGACAAGATCGCTCACGTTTCGGTTCCAACGGCCCGTCAAGTCCGTCACCGCCTGGTTCCGCTCATCGATGACCGACTGTTTGTTGCGTGTCATCAGCGAGTCAATGTACTTGTTCAGCACATCGCCCATTCCATGCCGGTCCGTATCAACCGGCTTGGTGTCCGCTGTCTTTAATAATGCACGAAAAGTCATGCTGATTGGGGATACTATCCGTTTTCTTCGAGGTTCATTGTGCCGAGCGACAGGACCGGCGACGGCCGGATGTCACGCTGCCGTAAATAACAAATAAAATCGCCCATCTGTTGAAACAACGCGACAAGCATTTCCTTGAACTCTTTCAGTTGCGTCCGCCCGAACCGTTCCTCAAAAGCGTCCGTCCGCCAGAGCAACTGCATATAGAGCCGCCCCAGCGTATCGCAAGCCTTTTCAAACGTGTTGACATACTTCGCAATAATGTCGTCATTATCGATTTCCCGTAACAGTGACAACAGCATCTGCGAACTCACAAAATCCTTTTGACCGGCCAGAGATGCCTGTGCCGCCAGATTCATGTCCCCCTGGTTCGGGGCGGGCGGACCGCCCGAACTGTTTGTCTCCGCATCAAGTAACCCCGGCCACATCTCCTTTTCGTCCGGTATTTTTGTCGGATAAAGTGCTTCGACCGGTTCCGCCGTATCCAGGTCCTGCTCAATGTCGAGCCCGGTGACGCCGTGGATACCGCGATCCTTCTTCGGAAACGTTACGGAAAACTTGTCTTGGGAAACAGGACCCGCCGTCTTCTCACGTAACCGCATAATCCCGCGAGGACCGGCAATGTCCGCCTGTCGGAGCAACGCTTCCGCCGTTTCACGCGGCAAATCGTGTTTGACCATCAAACGCTCCAAAGCGGCACTCTTGGACCGAAGCGTTTCATCATCAATCGTGTATTCGGCCAGTGCTTTTTGCTCTTTTCGCACGATAATGGGAAGCGTCCCTTCCATGAGCATCGTCAACCAGAGCGACCGGCTGCCAAGTGCCGGATGACGCCCCTCATCCTTATAACGCCGCAGAATCGTTCCTTTCGGTCCGATGACCGGCCCGCTCCCCGCGTCCACGCCGATCGTCCGGAACCCCTTGAGTGTCGTACTGGTCAGACTGATCGGAACGGAATCGTATTCGTCGTAATACGAACCGTCCCCTTCGTCCAAAAAACGCCCTTCCCACACATAACCTGACGGCGTAATCAGATAAGAGGTGATCCCCCTGTGCCGTTCATACGAGTTGTCCTCTTTTTCATCGAGATGGGCGTTTCCGGCAGGGAGTTTGTCCAACCAGTTCGGATCATCGTCCCGTGTGGTTGCCCAAATATCGCTGAGTTTGGCGGAGCAGGTCTTTTTGGTTTCCTTGTCGAGAACGATCCAGCGGGAATCCTCATCATGGAACGTCGTCGAACGGTCCCGGTACAACACAAAACAATCGTGGAACGTACCGTCCGCCATAAACACTTTGTACAGACCCGGCCCGGTCGGATTACTCAAACCGCGATCCGCACCGTCCACAATGATCGACGCGAGTTTGGACGGATCACGAGTATCCGTAACATAATAACCGTCCCGGTGAATCCGGTCGATCAATGCGGTCGACATGAAGCGGAACCGATGCTCCGGGATGTTGTCGACATCATGGACGGCAACAGATGTCTCCGTGACGGACGCCGTTTTGTTCGGCAGCCGTTCTGCAAGCCGCTCGGCCAGTGTGTGTGGCGCAGAAGCCCGAACACCGAGTTGCTTCGCGAGACTGGCCCGTTTTTCCCAGGCGTTTTTGTAACGCTCAATGCCTGCACCGTCCGTTACGTAATTCAGGAGCCGTGCAAAGACCGGATACTCGCGGCTCCAACGGTCAGCCAGTTTGACGGCCCGATAACTTTGCTCAAACAGCGATCCCAAATCAAGGTTGATGGCTGATGCCGTTTTCCACAACAAGACGGGAATCCGTTTTTCGTGCGACAATGCGACGTCACGCCAAAACGAATGTTCCAAAAGCGGTGTACCGACCGACGCCTGTTTGAGGACGGTCCGCAAGGCATCTAGCACAAGCAACGGATCAAGGACGGGTAGCGACGTGTAGGAACTCAACTTGAGACCGCTCGACATAAAAGACGGGCGGATATTCCCGTATGTCGGGATGGCCGACCGGTCCCGCCGTTCGATCCGGCCCGGCTCAAGCGGTTTACGTGAAAGCAGAAAATTAACCCATTTCTCGTCGCTCGGTACGAACTGGTCGCGGCTGACCACGTACATCAGTTCATGCCCCTGAATGTCGCCGTTGATCGAGAAAACGGGAATGTAAACCAGTTCATCGCCAACCTTGTACGCAAAAATACCACAGACTTTCGTGTCGTCATTCGTCTTCTTGAGTAACTGAAAGCCGAGCATGTAATTGGTCAAAAGCGGCGCCTTGTCCGTAATATAGGTCTCCGCGATCTGGGCGAAAGCCTTCTCCAATTCCGATGAGTTCGGCCCACCGGCAACGGTCGCCTCTTTTTGTAACAAATTGTAACGCCGTAAGGTGTCGCCGCATGAAATGCCCCGATTCGGACAACGAACGATCCCCGACGCCGGAGGAAGCGAGGCGGTTTTCTGTAACTCCCTGGTGCGCAGACGTGATTCCAGGAACGAACGGGCGACGTTCCCCATCAGACTCTTGTATCGGGTCGAATAGGCATCCGGACCGCCGTCGTCAACAAACAGTGTGGCACCGGAGCCGGCCGTTTTCAACGTCATCATTTCACCGTGTCATCGGGTTGGGCGATTGGGAGTTCGCCAGAAGTCCGACCGTCGCGCCGCCCATGCCGCCAAGCAGGGCACCGAAACCGGCACGGGACTTTCGTTTCGGACGACCGTATTGGTCGGAAGTTACGCCGGGTGCCTTGAACAGCGAGCCGCCCAATCCGCCGGCCGCCGCGCCGCCCGCGCCAAGAATCGTCGCACGGAGCAGTTTCTTGACAAACTCGCGGTCCCGGAGCGATGTGTTCACACGCGATGCAGCACCGGTTGCCGCATTGGTCACGGTATTTCGAATATCCGCCGCCTTGGCATACCGAATGTTATTGAAACAAAATTTCACCACCGCACGGTCATTCATCATCGTCGTCCAACTCAAAGGGATTTTCCGGCGCTTCCAGCCGCTTGCGGCGCATCTCCATCAAACGATTGATGGGAGCCTCAATTTTACCGCCGGAGCCGTGCCGCCCAAAATTCGGATCGGCCACAATACCGGACACGTAACTCGTGCCGCGCGGGTCCGAATGATGACCGCGATGAACGGCGGTCAGAACCCGGCTCTTGATCCCCGATCCCTGCATTGACGCAATCCAGTCAGGATCGTGAGCCGCAATCGCCATGCCGCGAACCATTTGCGCCGTGAACGGCGGCGGACGGTCATGGACATGCAACTCCTTGTCCAAGCCGAACTCTTTCAGGTTGCGCACGACGGACGGACGGATTTTCGTACCGATCGTGTAATGGAGGACCGGACGCTCAAGGTACTTTCCGAGTGCCGCCTGCGCATCGCTTGTCCGCGCATCCTGACGCGGTTGATAGAACTTTTCGAGCATGTTATACGGCACCCGGTCGCCCGGTACGTAGGCATCCATCTCCTCGCCAAGTTCGACGTGGTTGACCAGCCCCCGTGCAATCAGTTCGACGTTGCGCCGATTGACCGTCATGTTTGTATCACGAAGCATCTTGGTCAGTTCCTGTGTGAAATAGCGACGGCCTTCACCGATCCCCTTATGCTCGACGACGATGGCCGGGTTCGGCAATCCCGTCGAAAGAATATCTCCCGCTTTCAGATCGTCGCCCGGCTTGACGCTGACATCGCTCCCCTGCGGCACGTAAACCGGCTCGTTGTTGATGTAAACGTAATGCCCTCCCTGCGGTGCCGCTTCGATCTTTTGGACGCGTCCATCCGATTTCGCGTGAGCCGCCCAATTGCGGTTTTCCTTCGGCACCTGAATGAATTGATTGATGGCCTGGAACCCGGAAATCGCCGCCGCTGCCTGCGCTCCAACGACACCCGCCGAATGTTTCGACGAAATACTGCCTTGGGCAAGCGGTTCGGAAAGTGCCTGTGCCGCCGCAACACCCGGATTCTCGCCGCGAACACACAGCCGCCCCTGTTCCCGTAAGCCGATGTCTCTCGCATAAACACTCCCGTCTTGCGGACCGCCGACTGTCGGCGAGCGAACGAGAATCCGCTTGACACCCTGCCGTTTGAGATTCCGTAACACTTTCGCCGTGACGACCGTGTTGCGATTGTATGGGCCGGTCGAACGGGCTAATAACGTCCCGATATTGTCGTCATCGTCAAGGTCGACCGGCAGTCCGCGTGTCTCATCATCGGGATTGTCCGGATCGTCGTCGTCCGTGACTACCGACCGATGCGCAATCTGGACGAGTTGCTTGCTCAAATACCCGGCATCGGCGGTCGCCATCTTAACGTCGACCGTGCCTTTGCGGCCGCCGTAACTGGCCGCCCAGTATTCGGACGGAGAAAGACCGTGCCCGTAACCATGCAGAATCGGAATCGGAATCGGGCGGTTCTTCGCATCCGCAAACAAACCGGGCGTACCAATCAGATTGTTAATGCTCGACGGTTTTCCCTTCATGCCGCTCTTGACGATCCACGCAAACGGGTTGTTCGCCTTGTCCGCTTCCTCGTACACGTCCTTCGTGAGTGCCGGGGTCATTTCCGCGATACGGCGAATCAGCCGGTCCTGCTTTTCCCGAAGCGACAAAGACGGATCGCCGTAAATCGTCTTGATCTCCCGACGAATCTCTTCGCGTTTCTGTTTCCAGATTGCCGACTCACGCACATGCCGGATCGACGGTGAAACGCCGCCGCGCGAACCTTGCGCATCCCGCGCAATGCGTCCAAGCGAGGCCATGATCTCGCCATATTCTTCCGGGTGTTCCCGCGCAAGCGTTGCAAAAAGTTTCCCGGTCGTTTTCGCGTCCCAGATACGGTTGCCGTCACGGTGTTGTTCCGGTAACGCCTGGTCAAGAAGATAGCGGCCTATCGTTGTGGGTTCCATCGTTCACTGAGAATGTCTTTGAAATCCGGGGCTTGATAGAAAATGTACTGGAATCGCTCCGCACTGATTTTCCGTGCTAAAAAAAAGGGGATTCCCGTATCCGTGCTTGCAACCAATCCGGCCGCGTCCGTGAACCAGCGGGGAATCCCCTTGCGCAAGATCGGTGTACAGAGCAGATTCGGCGTTCCGGGTTGGTTGCCGGGAATCAGCGTATGCAAGATGCCGCTGGTCCCCAGTATCTTGTGAAAGTCGTCCTCGTCCGCAGAGGCCAATGTCCAAGCCATTCCTTCCGGCATCGCGTATTCCAAACCGACGAGAACTGGAACACCAAACGGATCATGGAGTAGGAACGATGAGATCGAGGACACGGACCCCGACGACCCGCTTCCGGATAGATGAACGGTAATTCTCATCGAAACAAACCGGCAAGGTACGATAAATCCTCCTTCTGCGGATCGAACGATGTCAGGCTTGGTGCGAGTGCCGAACGCTGTAAATGATCCTTGAGTGCGGCCAGTTTTGCCAACCGTGCGATTTGATCCTCATCATCAATCGACGCAATTTTGCCCGGTTGTCCTCCCGCCGCATTGCCGCCGAGTCCCGTTTGAAGCGATTCCGAAACACCACCTGCCGCAGTCGGTGCACCCGCCGCTGCACCGCTGCCGTCCGCCTTATCGATGCCGTACATATCCGCCAGCGGAATCTCGATCCCCGCGTTCCGTAACGCCGCCACAACAATCTTCGAATGTTCCTTCATCTTGTCTTCAAGCACGCGCAAGGCATCCTCGAATTTGTTGCCGCTTTTTTTGGCACCGCCAGCGATACCGCCGTCACCGCCGCCGACCGCTTTTTGGATTTCCTCACGAATAATGTTACGGATCATCTCCTGATCGCCCATCGCTTGTGCAGACGGATCAGGCGGCGGCGGAGCCGCGTCGGGAGGAGCGGCAAGCATCGGATCACCTGCGGGCATCCCGCCCGCCATCGGGGGCATCCCGCCCATCGCGGCTGGATCCATCGGCGGCATACCGGGCGGTGCCCCGCCCATCATCGTCGGGTCCATCGGCGGAGCGCCACCTGGCGGCATACCGCCCATGGCGGCAGGATCGACAAACGCTCGCTTGTGCGGCGAAAGTTGGGCCCACGCGGCCAGTTTCAAGAGTTTGATACGATCAAAGACTTGTGCACTCATAACGGAAAAGGGGAAATGTGTATTTTTGTTGCATTATTATCAGTTCTCCATTATCGCTCATCTCCCGACACCGGAGAAACCGCGATCTTTGTTGCCGACGACATGTGTCACGCCCTGCGTATTCGTGAACGGACTGTTGCCCTGCATCATCGATTGACGTTTCGCATTGTGCGTCTGCTGCGCGGCACCGCCGACAGCACCTAGCGGAATCGAGTATTTCGCCAGGTTCATCCCCTCCCTCGTCAGTCCCCGGAGTCCGGCTCCCGTCGTAACCGCGCGTCCCATATTCTGTGCGTAATTGCCGAGACGACCGACCGTTTGACGTATCGCCCCCGCACCCGGCGGCGCCTGATACGGCTTCATACCCCACCGGGCCATCTGGTCCTTCGCATCACCTCGACCAAGTGCTTTCGCCACACCCCAACGACCGAGCCGGTCCTGATAATTTTTAACCGCACTTTGCGAGACTTCACGACCGAGTGTTTTTGTCAGATGTTGGCCAACCGCTTTCTGTCCGGCACCAAACAGTCCGCAACCGAGGTACTGGAGACCTTTACCGGCACCGGGCAACAGACCAAAAACACCGTCCATCGCCATAGAGGTCGGATCGAAAACGGTACTCGTCCATGAAGTCGGAACATGACGGACCGTGCCGTCCGCATCCGTCACTTGCCGCATCTGGGACAGACCGGGCTTGTTGCCCATCAACCAATCAATCCCGCTTCCAAGGGCGTGACCGAAACCGCGACCGGCAACACCGCCGCCGACACCTCCCGCAACACCACCCGCCGCCGTCCCAACGCCGGGCATCGCCGCACTCCCTGCTACCGCACCGCCGACGGAACCAAGAATACTGCCAGCCAAACCGCCGTAACCGGCCAGGTTCCCGGCCGCGTTTTGACCGGTATCCCAAAGCCAACCCTGATCGCCGACCGCGTTGAGTGCGCCCTTGCCAAGATTATAGGCACCGCTCGTAAAGTCGTTCCAATTGTTGTACCAAGCCGCTTGCTTGAGCAGAAAATCTGCCACCATTCGCACATCCGCGTCAGTGTAACGGACCGTGGACATGGCGGCGAGTTTGCGGAGAAAATCAAGTTGAGTCGGACTGTAGACGTTTTGCATAACGACAAAAAAGGAATCGTGGAGAATGCCGCTCATTATACGGACTTCATCCCGATTCCAAAAAAACTCTTTGTCGCTTCCAACAAAATGGCATCCAATCAAACTCTTATCGCCCCTCCACAATCATAAGAAGCCGTTCAAAACCGAGAATCTGCGATTGACGTCCTTTCCCCGGACGGAGTTCTTTCATGATGCCATGTTCCTTCAATTTCTGGAGAATCCCCATCGCCGTTGCCTTGTTGATTCCCGTTTTTGAAATGAAGTCCGTCGATTGAAAAACCGGCCGATCGAAAATCGCATCAAGCGTTTGGATGATAAATGTTGTCCGCGTCAAATCGACAATCCGTTTTGTCATTTCTTCGTAGAGTGAAAGAATTTGTTTGACCTTGACATTGTTTTCTCCGGCTTGCACGGTCACTGCTTGTAGAAAAAATTCGATCCAACCGGTCCAATCCCCTGCTTGGGAAATGCCGCGTAACCGTGCGTAATACTCGGTACGGTTCGTTTCCAGATAGGAACTCAAATAGAACATCGGTTGCGAAAGCACATTCTTTTTGTACAGGTAAAGCGGGATCAGGATTCGTCCGATCCGGCCATTTCCATCGTTGAACGGATGGATTAGTTCAAATTGGGCATGAACAAGTGCCGTCTGTAAAATCGGGTCAATCTCTTCCGATGCGATGTAATGTTCCAGCATCTGGAGGTCGTCCAACATGCGCAAAGGAGAGGGAGGAACAAAAACGGCTGTGGTCAGATCGCTCCATTCCGGTCCGATCCAGTTCTGAACTCTACGAAATTCTCCCGGCGACTTATCACCGCCACGTACATCTTTCATCAGGATTTGGTGTAACTGACGGATACATGCCAAGTTCAGAGGACGGTTCGCAAGATATTCCTGACCGGCCAGAAGAGCCGTTCGGTAATTGAGAACCTCTTGAACCTCATCGAATTTTTGGCCCTCCAGAGGGAGCCCGGCCTCTTGCTCAAGGACATCTTCCACGGTTACTTGTGTACCTTCTATTTTTGAAGACAGGACGGCTTCCTGAGTCAAAAGGGGCGATAAAAGAAGGGAAGGATTAACGATTCCTTGTAGCAAGCCATCATATCGGGCAAGTTCCGAATTAGCGGTTCCGATAGGTTTCAGCAAGCGATGATAGTCCAGTCCCGTTGGAGGAAGTGGTGTCGGTAGATAGGGATCCATAGTCGAAAAGTCGGTATCCGAGGGATAAAAACAGACAAAATCACTATTAGTGTCTGGTGAAACGGATTTTACCAGACGCTACCGACGTTGTGTATGGTAGACCGGACACAAAACACCTCAAATGTCGGCAAAGGCGAAAATCACCGGAACAACAAGTCCGGCTCCCGTTCTTCCTGGTCCGCCTCATCGTCGTAATCCTCCAGAGGCGCGATTGTTCTGGTCGCCATATCATGCCGTACCCGACAGGCAAGGCAGGGAAGAAAAACGGTGGCACCACAAGTCGGGCAACGCCCTTTATGTTCTTTCGGGATGTCGGTGAGTGATCCGTCCGTCCAGCCGAGCCGCGATGTCGGCGGCAACGTTTTCTCGTCATAGAACCATTCGTTCGGATCAGGCGGTTTCGGTGCCCGTTCGTGATACCAAGGGCGTGTTCGATAGGTTTCGTCGGCATAACGTCTATCGGTATATTCGGCAACAACCGATTCGGGGAGTCGCAATGTCCGTGCGATCGTCCGCAACGATTTACCTGCGGCGTGAAGCCGGTCCGTCTCCATTTCGATGCGAAGCATCCGGAGTTTCAAGGCCGTGTGTGACCGGAGCGGGGTCAAGACACAATAAAGAAGGACCGGCGGACAACCGGAACGACGGGCAAGCTCGGCGATGGATTCCCGGCCCTCGGCGTAGCGGTGACGCAGTTTCCAAATCTGGCGGGTGGAAAGCAGGGACAGAATCAGTTTCAGTAAGGTCTTTCTCCGGATCGCGGTCTTGCGGGAAGGAACAGTCTGCATGGGTGGGTGGTGTTCGTGGATGATTTTCTCGTGCAAAAACGCACTGTCCCGATCAGGGTGTTGACTTTCATTTCAATACCCGTAATCTGATAGGCATCCGGCACGAACTGACCCACAGAGAGTGCCACTCATACGGCGTCCATGCGGCTCGTAAACGCATGGACGCCTTTTTCGTACAAAGAGCGGATCAATAATCTGACAAAAATATCGTCCGTTGCAAGCAAACGGCGGATAACAAGAAAAAAAAGACAGACGCGGTTCGTTACTTGCCTCTCGGCATCGCCTGACTGCTCAAAACGACGATCGGATCGTCGATCGCAAGGTCGCCCCGTTCGTAGGCTTTCTTTGCGTCCTCCCATGATGCAAATGTTCGGGTTTTCTGATTCGTGTCCGGTGGTAACGACGCGAGGAACAATCCGCCCGCGTTTTCCGAAATCAGTCGCGGCTGTGCCGACTTCAGATCGGACGACTGAATCAGACTCTTGGAGGGTAACAACAGTTCGTAGGCTTCCTTAACCGCTTCCGCACTCGCCGGAGCGTGAAAGTTCATCTGATCGCCGTCGTTATCCTGCCCGAACCCTTTCTGAACGAACGAATTGATATGAATGGAATCACCACTCATCAGTTTAGGGCGAAACGCGAGAATGCCCCATTTGTGAAGTACGGGAGCGCGATCGACAATGACGGGCCGCTCGTCCATTTCTTCAAGGAGTGCGTCCCGTGCAACAGTGTTTCGGTTTTCGATGTATCGGGCCGCTTGCGCCCACGGGATGCCCCGTTTCGTGAGCCGATGAACAAGATACGGACGATAAACCGTCCAGGCTTTGTCTTCGGGCAAGCCGACTTCGTCCAACGCGAGATCGGGATTCGGAACCGTGACGGCCCGACCGACCATATCGGTCGGCGTTCCAAGCAAACTCCGCTGAACCATGCTGAACTTCGACGAGCCGACCCCGAAAACGTGTTTCAATAATCCGCGCACCTCTCGCTGCACCAGTTTCGGATGCGTCGGATCGGCAAGCCCGGTTACTTGTTTGTAGGCATCGTATAAGCCGTACTCTTCTCTCGCCGTATTTTTCGTAATCTTACGCAGGTCTTTGAGCGCATCGTTCGTGTCGATCATCAATTTGTAAAGATAATTCGCATCGTCCACGAGCGGCACGTTCGAATCCTTCATTTCACTGACGGGCCTGAATTTCGGCGGCAGGATCGGGATAGCAGAGAGCATCCAATCGCTTGGATGCAAACCGGTCGCCTCACATCCTTTCAGGTAGCCGAGTGCCCGAACCGCATGGTCCCGCTGTGCCGCCGTACCGTGTTCGATTCTTGCACGATAAGCGTTCATGGCAAGCGGCACATTGATTTCGGAAAGTGCCTTGCCGATCGCCGCAAAACCGGTCCCATGCCGCTCCAGCGGCATGGAGCCGTCCATGACCGCCTTCAGTTCCTTTTGTTTGAGGTTCAAGAGAATCCGGGCGGGCTCCTCCATAACCGGATTGAGGATCGGGACTACCGGCGTCATCTTTCCCCAGCGTGTGCCGTCCATCCCGAAAATCGCCGGATCAAACAAGCCCCCCGCAATCGGCATCTTGTCTTTTTCCCACCGCAACGTTTCGCCCGACCGGATTTCTCGATCCTCCGCCAGTTTCGCAATGTCGGCATCCGTGAGTGCCATAATGTTGAGCCGCCCTTCGGACGGCGCAACGTGAATCCCCGATGCTCGCAGCGAATTCTCGAACTTTTGATAGACCAGCGGTGTTTTTTTGAGAGTCGGCGCGGCCCCCTGCATGTACTGCATCCAGTAATCGTCATTGGCTTGTCCCCGTGCATACTTGGCATCAAGGAAGGTATTGTAAGCTCCGTGCGCAACCAAGGCATTCAGGTGCATCGGTGCGATCCGTTTCGAGCCTTCATTCCCTCCTTTCGCGGGAGTGTCGTCCGCAGAATAGGCACCGAGTCCCCGCGCGGACCCTTTCGATTCCGACATGTGATGTAACTTCATCATCCACATGGAACCGTTCGCGATCCCGGTCCCGTCCCCGTTGTACAGTTTCTTACCGGTCTTGCGGTCAATGATCGGCGAGTCCGGTTCGATCCCGTGTTTGCGGAGTTCTTGTTCCGTGAATTCAACGATGTCTTCAATGTCCTCGAAGTCGGGAACACGGTAGGGAGCACCGGTCGTCATCGCGATTTTGCCGAGTGCCAGTTCGGCCAGTTGCGCCGGATTACCGCGACCGGCCGTACCACCGGGCGCGAATGCAACCTCGGCAACCATGCCGTCCGCCGTCATCGGCATCTCGTCGTCCGGAAGGATACGCACGACGCCCTTGTTGCCGAGACGATTCGCGATCTTGTCGCCCTCACGGAGCGGCGACTCGGCTCTGACCAGAACGGCGGTGCCCTTATCCGAATGAAACACGTCCGTTACGGTCCCGTCGTCGTGGTGTTCCCATGTCACCGACGCATCAGAAAACAATCGCCGTTTCCCCTTCTTGATGCCGCCGTCCGTCTGACGGGCGGCAAGGATGAGCGGATCACCCGACTTAACGACGGTGCCGGGCATCACGATTCCGTGCTCGTCGACCTGATCCAACTGCCGCCGATCAAAAGTCTTGGGGAAGATACCCATAAAAGCATGTTTGCCCTGCTTATAGTCGGGTGTCCAATCGAGCCGGTTTTGGTACATGTGCTGGCTGGTCATCCGTTTGGCAAAGGATTCCGACACCAACATGGCGTCTTCGAAATTGAGTCCTTTCCAGGGGACCATCACAACATGGGCGTTGAGACCGAGTGCCACCTGCCCTTGATCGTCCGTCATGTTCGACCTGACCAGGAGATCGCCCGGTCGGACTCGTTGACCGACCGTAACGACCGGCTCCTGATGGGAAAACGTTTTGCGGTTCGATGGCTGGTAGCGGTCCAGGTGAATCGTTTTTTTCGTACCATCCGTCTGTTCGATCAAGACATGCCGGTCGGTTGCCTCAAGGACGGTTCCGGGCTGCTCGGCAAATACGGCTCCGACCTCGCGGCCGAACTCCTGGTCATAACTTCGACCGGGTTTGTCGGGCACACCCGCTTGAACAAACGGTGCCTCCCCCTGCGAGAGCGGAAGCGACTGCGCGAGAAAACGGCTCCCCATCGCACTGCGATTCCCGAGCGCGCCCGACTTGAACGGGATCAGATTCGAAAGCGGCGAAAACGCCTCCTCGAAATGGGGGATGAGATAATCGACTTCGTTTTTTCGTACAAGTTCCTCACGCCCGCGCGACATAGCCGGAATGAAGTCGTCATCGGCTGCACGGTTGTATTCCGAAACAATCGCAACAGTTGAACGCAACAGGTCTTTGGGACGAAGCATGTGCCGGTTGCCGCTACGGTCAAGAACGGGTGCGTAGAGTTGCCGGTCGGTCCCCTTTCGGGCGGCCGTCGCCAAATACGTATCGACCCCGACACGAGTCGATTCCGGTGTCCGTGCCGGATCAATGTACGCCCGTTGAGACGGATGCACGTTGCGTGATTCGTCCGGAACACTCTGGATACTGGGAACACCGCCTTGACCAAGTTTCGTAAGCGAGTACGCCTTGTCGAAAATTTCAAGACGATTGATTTCTTCGGGGTTCCCGCCTAACCCGCTCGTCAGAATCGCTCCGTCAATCTGTTTCGATAAAGCACCTGCCGGAAGTCTGGCAATGTCGCCACCGTACCGGAACGTCAGGTTATTCAAAAGCATCCGTCGAAACGAGCCGGAATCCTTCGCCAAGCGCTCCTCGAAGAGGTCCTCCGGACCGTAAACCTCTTGGAACGCCATATTGTCACGGTCGTCCGATTCCTCCTCACCCCGTGAAATGCCGATCAGTTTTTTCGTCGCTTTCAGAAGAACGTTTTTATCGAGATGATCGAATCGTTCCCCCAAAGTCGCTTCCATGACATCCGGGTTGAGTCTGATTCTCTGGAGCGAATCGCGGATCGCCAGCATCTTTTGCTGATCCGTTCCGGCATCTTTTTTGCCGCGAGCGAGTTTGTCGTACAGTTTCGTGATATGCGACTCGCGGAACTTCTTACGATTCACCGCAAGCAGTTCCTCGCCCCACGCGTCCGTCATTTCCGCGTCCGTCGCTCCAAGTGCTTTGGCCAACCCGTAAAGCGGCGTCGTCGAACCGGAAACAATGACGTTGAGTTGTCCCGTTTCCGGATCAAGGCCATAGTGGTGGATCGCTCCGTCCCGCATGTCGGCATTGACGTGAACCTCGTGTTCTCCGTTCTCTTTCCGGCGAGCATAGACACCGGGAAGCAAACGCGACTGGTTCCGAAGTACGTATTTCGTACCGTTGCGCAAAAAGGTGCCGTTGTCGAGCAGATAGGGGATTTTCGCAACGACGGTTTTTCGTTGCGTTTGATGACCGGTTGTTTTATCGGTCAGCGTCCAAGTCCCGCGCAACGTTTTTGAGAGCGTCCCGTTTTCCAACAACGCTCTCTTGATCGTGTCCGGAGTCGGGTCGTTTTGGTCTGCGTAGTGGACATCACCGAGCGACAGTGCGTAACGATTATTCTCGACGGCACTCAAGTTCGAAGCCGCATGGAGTACGCGATCAAAGATCGCTTTGCGGGTTGCCGTCATATCACCGAACGAACGCAGTTCGGGAAGTGCCGGAGACGACGGAGCAACCGGTGATGCCGGTTCCGGCGCAAGGGACAGTCCGTTTGTACCGAGCGATAACGCGGAACCGAGGGACGGGCCGGGAGAAAACGGCACCGTCGCACTCGGAGCGGCCTCCTGCCGCTTTTCCGCGCCACCCATACGTTTCAAAAACGGATTCAACATCAGCGGTCATAATCGTAAAAGCGTTCGTTCATTTTTCGCCGCATCGTGATCGACGGATTCGATTTTTTCACCAGTTCCGTAATCGGCGGCTGTGCATCCGTGACGGCGACACGGCGACGCGGTTGCGGTTCACGACGGAACCGCCAGCCGAACCCGCGTTCCGAAAACGGATTCCAACTCCACTTCATCTCCGCAAAGTCGTTCGGATCAGCACTGTAGAGACGCCGTGTTCCCCAGATCGGGTTCCCTTGTGCGTCACGGAGCGGCTGGTTGTCCGCGAACCGGTTAAAAACCCAAGTACTCGGCTTCCAACGGCCCCACGGGTTATTGTAACGATCCGCGACGTGCCCCATCCCTTCGGCACCGAGCAGACCGGCCGCCGTCAACGTCGTCAACGGCTGTTTTTGTGCAAGATATTTGGTCGTATTGACGGCACCGTGACCGATACTTGGAATGGCATTACCGGCACCGCGAAATAAATTTTTCCCGCCTTTCCAGAGTCCCAATGCCAAGTTCCGGACAAGATCGGCGGACTTGCGGTGCGGAACGCTATCGGAAGAATCGCCTCTGTCGTCAGATGTTTCCTCACGTTGAGATGCTTGATCCCCGATCCGCATGGATTGCGGTACGAGTGAGAGTTCTTCGTTCCGGCGTTTCGCCAGTTGCATCTGGCGAATCTTCTTGAGAGCCGACAGCCGATGTTTTTGTGCGGCTTTGTCGTAGCCGTTATAAGCACCAGCCAGACCGCCCGCGACACCGGCCGTACCGAGCAACGCCAAATACCATTCGAGCATCGACGCTTCCTTGATGGATGGGGCACACTCCTCACAGGCCGTTACAAATTCGTCGAGTGCGGCACCGAGTTTCGACTGTTGTTCGGCATGAAGTGATTCTTCGAACATTCGTTGCGCTTTGCGGCGTTTCCGTTCAAGACGCCGTTTGGCCATCCAATTTCCCATCGCGTTCACGCCGGTATATCCGGCACCGAGCCCAAGCAACGAAACGCCCAACGCTCCCGGTACGAACCACGGAACATCCATGAACGATTTCGCATGTTCGCCACGGATGGTGCCGGGAAGATCAAGATAACGTTCCTGCTCTTCCCGAAGTGCCTGGCCTCCCGGAATGAGTCCGGTTGCCGTATTGAACACACGCGCCGCCGGGTTCGCAGAGGTTTTGCCGTCCGCCCCGTTATTCGCGTACGCAATCCCCGCCGCCGTCCCGCCGAGCCCCAGAGCACCGAGTGTCGCCGCAACGGCCTTGCCGCGTACCGAAGCGTTCTTTCGGCGAGGATCGGTTTCCGTGTCATAAACGGGAACCATCAGTTGCGCCTTCGCTTTTTCTTCGTCGAGCAGTTTTCGTTCGTTGGAACGTCGCAGCGACATCAGCATCGCCGCCGCACCGCCGAATCCGAGCGAACCGAGACCGATCCGCCCCAGCATTCGGGCGGCATCGCGCTGCGGGGCTGTCCGCCGAAACGGTTCCACCCACGGACGCACCGCATCGCGAATCGCATCAATCCGTTTATTGATGATCTCACTCATTCGTCACAGAACCCGTAAGGACTCGGTAAGGGGCGTAGTATTCAAGGAACACCCGCCGGACTTTCTTTCGCTTTTCACCTGATTCCGTCTGCACGATTTTTGTTGCCAAAGTTCGTTCAATGTGGACAAGCCGCATCCCGTAACCCGAGGCCAGATACGTCATCGTCCGTTCGTATTCGTCACGATCCTCCTTGAGGTCCAAATCAAGGACGACCGCGTGAAAGTTCATTTGGATCGGCAAGCGTTCGACATCCTGCGGTTCCTTGAAGACCGGTAATCGGGCACACGCAACCGGAAACGGCAGAATGTCTGCCGGAAGGAACGGCAAATACTCAAGGCCGGGCTCCCGGGCAATCGGACGTAACGCGGCCGGCAAGTCGTTCGGATGGGGACGCATGGTAACGGATAACTGATAACGGATAGCGGATAGATAATAGCGTTATCCTCTGTCCGCTAAAAAAGTCGTCTTACGGACGGTTTACTGTTCTGCTGTTTCGTTTTCTCGTTTTCCTCCGTACGGCGTTTCACTTCGTCCGCCGTCCGGCGATAGGCCGCGATTTCGTCGAGCAACTTGATTTCGTCGGTCGTCGGCAACCGGCCAACCTCAATGTTCTTGACCGTCTTCCCCGCGATATTGCCGAGTGCCGCCGAAGTGAACGCCGCAGCGGGAATACCCAGCAATGCCAAATAGCCAAGCCCCCGCGCCGCCGGACTCAACCATCCGACTGCGGCGGATTTGACCCCTTCCGCACGAACTCGACGAGCCGCCGACCGAAACGCTTCGATCATCTGATCCTCGTCCAACCCGGCATCAATACACCGGACCAAGCAAGCGACTTTGATACGGTCACGAAAAGTGAAACTCATCGAAGCATGGTGGATGGCGGCCCAAACGAAAAACGAATCCCGGATCAAAGTATAACCGGACGAGCGATCATGCCGGATAAACGACAATCATGGCAGGTCCCTTGTACTCCGTGAGGAGCGGTACGATCCGGTCGCCGCCGTCTGTTTCGTCCAAATCGGAAAGCCGTTGCCGAACCGATTCCTGATCCAGCGAACCCTCCAGCAAACCATTCGTACCGAAGAAAAAACCATCAACCGGATTGGCTATATTGCCGGATACATTGCCGGACAGGTTCCCAATCCAGGAAGCGGACATCCCGCAGATGGCGGGAATCGCGACATCCGCAAGATGCTTGTTCCACTCTTCAGCACTCATCGACGTTCCGAACAATTCCGTTGCCGTCTGTCGGAGCGAGGCTTGTATCAGGGAGCGTTCGATAACTTCATCCGCATACGAAATCGAGAGTATCCGCTGAACAAGCAGTTCAAGCCGCTGCCTGTAGATCGTCGTCAGATTCACCACAATACCGACAGGGCCGGACGAAACCGAATCAATGCTCAATGCGAGCACAGTCTGAAGTTGCGGCTTATTCGCGGGAAGCGAACGGCGGGAACGGCGTAACAAACTGCTCAATCTATCGGGAGTGTTCACAATCGGCTTCGGTGCTTCCTGTGGGGCACTGAAGTGATCCTGATGCGAAACGACACCCGCAGGATTGACCTGCGGTTCCTCTGTGAGATTGGTTACCGGTTCCGCTACAGGCGGCGGGGGCGACGTGGGGATGCAATGAGACATGGTCTTTCCCTTCTAAAAACATTGGGGATCGTCGCC
>Ga0099364_10005963_pt1 | contig 17887 bp, 16 predicted proteins | sample TergutTh196P3_FD_73070 | JGI IMG/M metagenome (GOLD analysis project Ga0099364, IMG submission 73070) | Microcerotermes parvus P3 segment gut microbial communities from Pointe-Noire, Republic of the Congo - Th196 P3 | ecosystem: Host-associated > Arthropoda: Insects > Digestive system > Gut ...
CTTTGAGTTGGGATTGCATAGCGACCTCCTTGAATATCGGCAAATGAATATCGGCAAAGAGGAAAGGATACAAAATCAAAAAAATACGACAAGAGCAAATGGGGATTTTTCTTTCAAGCGAAAGCCTATAAGTGCTATGTTTTGCTGCAAGGCATTGCAGATTGTACCATTGATTGAGCGGACGGCAAGCCGGAACTCTAAATGTTTAAGGACTTTTTCTGACTCGACTAGATAGTTTTTTCAAAAATTCCGCCAGTTGGACCGGATTATCCGCGTTGACCAGCCGCTCGATCTTTTCGGGTTCTATTCCTAGATGCGACAAAGCGGCGGAAATCTGTTTCCAAATCTGCTGACGCTTTTTGCCTTCAGCCAGATAAAGATCCGTCGTCAGTTCCGACAGCCTCTGCGTCGCTATCTCCTCACGGTTCTTGTAGTACCGCTTAATCACCTGTGTTTGGTATGGCGTGTGTTCCATATTTTGAAAGAGACTCACTCTCCTACGAAAAGACGAAAACGGTAAAGGACTTCAGCCATAAGTCCTTTGGGAACAGGCAGAAAAAAAGCACAAAACGGGTCCAGTACGAATCGGTCCTGTTGATTAAGCAACAGCAAGCCGTTGTACCGAATTTGGTAGGCACGGATGTCGCTCCAACGAATAAACCATTTTCGTCCAAGCACTGACCTGACGATGCCGCTGGAGTTGATTTCCAACCGCACCGGCAGAAAAACATACCAAACAGTCAGGAGAATCAGCAACAAACCGGCAAGCAATGCAATTCCGCCGCCGTAATTCCAGGCGACAAGACAGACGCCGGTTGTTACCAATCCCAGTACGACCGCATTCCACTTTTGGTCAATGACCAAGCAGACGGAATAGTAAATCGGTTTTGTTTCCATAAGTTTTTTGGGTGCCTGGTGTTATGAATGGAGGACTTATGCCTCTTGCTTTTTATTCTAAGGCTTCCGCCGACAAATATCATTTCAATTTTCGTTCTTTGTGTCCTTTGTGGACTGTTGTTTATAGGCAACAGGCTAACCCCTGTTTCCGGTTAATCGGCATATTGCAACAGATGCGACAGCCGGATTTGTTCGAGTCTGTCTGCAAAGCCGCCGTCTCTTCCTGCCATCTGATAGTACGGAATATCCTTCACGACAATACCGTCCACGGCTGCTCCAGTATTGACCAATTTTCGATAAACATCTTCCATTGCCGCCAAAACCGTTTCGCCCTGCCGGACGCAGAGCAAGGTCGAATCCGTGCTTGCCGCCATAATGAGTGATTCCGCAGCATTGGCGACGGGCGGCAACACCACAATAATCAATTCATAACCACTCGGATTAGAAGGACTCTGCTCCAACGCATCGAGGAGTTCCCGAAAGCGTCCGTCTCCGAGAAGTTCATAAGGGGACACGTCCAAGTGTCCTGCCGAGAGGAGTTCCAAGTTCGGTTCTTTTTCATTCTGTACAATCGCTTCACCGGGCATATTTCGCAGCGAAAGAACGTCTGCCAAACCGATACCGGTTTCTTCGTTGCCGAACAATAGGTGCAAGCGTCCCACCCGCATATCGCCGTCGATGAGCAATACTTTTCCCGCTTTCATTTGCGACATCGCAACGGCAATCTGGACAGCGAGAAACGTTTTGCCGTCATCCCCGGCAACGCTTGCAACCGACAACGTTTTGCAAGAACTGAAAGGATCACTCAACAAGAGATGAGTACACCAATTATGAACGCTTTCCCGATAGCGTGCCAGCCGCTTGCGGAATGTTGCCCCGTGAACCCATGAGACCGGCGGTTCCATAATTTCGCCAATCAACACCTGCGTGGCGGCACGGCGGACTTGTGAAACGTGGTACAACCGAGGCTTTATGCGTTCGACAGCGATGCTTAACAGCAACGGGAAAAATGCAAATATGGCGGCTCCCCCTGAGATGAGCAAAAGTTGCCTTAGTCGGCTTGGGGTCGAAGGAACCGCGTCTGACAAGGGTGTAATTTGACCGGGCGCCCGTTGTTCTGTGGTGATGGCAAGAATCCGGTCTTCTATCATGTCCAAGATGTTGTTTGTGCGGGCAAGGTGGGCTTTTTCAAAAGAGGCATCCAGCACGTTTTCGGCGCGATCTACACTTTTCATAAGTTGTTCGGTATATTTGCCGGATAACTCCTCCAACATGATTTCTTGCATCCGAATTTCCTGGTCGATTTGAAATAAATTCATTTCCTCATGGAGCCGGAAAACATTTTGCATTGACTGGCTCCCTTCGCCATCGGTTCCCGAAGCGAGATTCCGTAATCTTTCATCCACTTGCTCAATCTGCCGGTTTATTTGTGTTACCAACGGATCATTTTCGGAATTACGAAACGCTTGCATCCGACGTTCTTTTTGCTGCACCAAACTCTCTCTCTGCTCGTTGAGGGCTCTCAATTCGGGGTTCATCTGCACGAGTACCGAAATCGGCACCCTATTGGGTTCAGCCATTCGTTCCATAATTCCCCTGCGATGGGAGCGGAGTGTCGTCAATCTTGCAGCCGCAAGGTTGACATCCCGCACCAGGGATTCCCCTACTCCAAGACCGATAGCCAGTCCATCCGCTCCTGCCGCCGCACCCTGAATGGCGGCTTCTCTTGTTGCCCTACGAATGTTCGCCTGTAATGTATCGGCGGTCTGCCGTTGCCGCCGTTCTTCGATACGTAGGTTGCCGATCAATTCGGAGTTTGTTCGTCGGGCAACCTCTTCGTTGAAATTAAAATAGGCTGTAACAACAGCATTGACAATTTTTACAGAGGCATCTTCCGAGTCCGTTGAGATATTGATCATCACAATTTCCGATCTGCGGACAGGGTTCACATTGAGATTTTTCGCAAGCCAGTCTCTTTTGTCTGTTTGTTTGAGAATAATCGGCAATCTTGCGACCTCCGCATTTTCCAAGGCTCTATCTAGCACATGGGGGCTCCGCATCAATGCCAGTTGTGTGTTCACAAATTCTTCGTACCGACCCTGTTGGCGCACGGCGGTTTCAAGAAATTGCGGACGAAAGGCACGTATTTGGATTTGCGCAGTCGCCTCGTATTGAACCGGCTGCACCAGATAGAGAATTCCCCCGGTGAGCAGCCCCAGGAAAAGAGCCATGGGCAGACTCCATTTCCAATGCCGCTTGAGCCCCGACAACACAAGCAACACCATAATTTGCGGCGTAAGTCTTGCCGATTCAATCGGGTCGATCATCGGTGCTCTGTGCCGGGTGAAATTTTGCTGACTATATGGAGACCACGAACTCTCATTGCCTCCGTATCGAACATAGTCCGTCGAAGCATCCGCATAACCACCCGCCACGACCATGCCCCCTTCTTGCGGGGCACCGCCTTGGATAACACCATTGTTGTTAGGAGGAACCTGTTGGGACATGATCGCTCACCTCTTGCCTTTCACAAACCGTACTTTTCACAAGCCGACACTTCGCCGTGATGCTTTATATTTCAACCCGTCTGAATACTTTCCCGAGATACCAGACAAATAATGCAAACAAACCGAGGGCAAGGACGATGCCTACTTTCCCTGCAAACTCATCGGCAAACACGCCGACACTCTTTTCATCCGGTGTCCAGGCGGCTACCGTATCATAATAGTATTCGAGGAGAACCCCCGTGACTACAATCCGCATCGCATTGACAAATAGTGCCAGCGGAGCGGCAATAGCCAAAATAAGTATGTTTTGCCACCAAGGACGGCGCATCAACAATACCGTCGCAAACGCGATGGCAAAAATGCTCATCAGGAATCGGAGACCGCTGCAAGCCGCCTCAACGCCGAGCTCCATCGTGCTCAAACGGATGGTGTTCGTAATCGGAATCGCCGTCATTCCAATCATCTGCATTAGTGCTGCCGCAAATTGTGCTGCAAAAAGTTGCAGTTGGTTCCGCATCAACACGTCAATTGTGTAGGGTAACTGGAACATGAACACGAGGAAACCGAGCGAAGGCAATGCCCACAGAAACACTCGCCAGCCGTAAAAAAACCAAGTGATGCCCAATATCCAAAACCAAATAGCGAGGGCATCGAGTGAGTCCATAAATTGTGTTCCCGCAAAATATCGAAGTACACAGTAAATGAGGATAGGAAACAGACCGACCCAGTCAAGGTTGTAACGGGTGCCGGGATAGGTCTCCAATCGCAAATACAGGAAAAGGAGCGTTGCCGGGATGACAAGGAATCCGTGACTATAATCGTCGGTGTGATACCATTCATAGACCATCGCTCCCCAAGCGGGCAGCGAAGCCCAGATGCACAGAGGAACCATCACGATTGCCAGGATGAGAATACGTGTCCGTTCAAAGGGGACGTCAATCGGAGTTCGGAGCGGTTTGACGGGATCGGGTTGCGATGCCGATTGTTTCGGTTGCTTCGGCGTAGGGGTTGTCTCGGGACGCTGATTTCCTGCCTCGAAACGTTTGGGGGCAGCCGTTGGCGACATCGGTGATTCCGGTGTGTCGGCAACGGGAGCAACGAACTGGCGTTGCGGCTTAACCGGTACATCACGCCGAGCGGAGCGACCGTCTGATGCGAATCGTCCTGATCTGGTTTTTTTGGACGCGTCTGCGGGGGCGGAATCACCGCCAACGGAATCGGCGGGCTGCGATGGTGGGTTCGTTTGATTATCCGTCATACTAAAACTGCAATGGCTTGCGAGTGGAATGGGGCAGTCGCTGCGCTGACACAGATTGTCCGCACTACGACCGCAGGGAAATTTCACTCTCCATTATACCGTATTTTCTGCGATTGCAACGGTTTTTTTTAATAATTTTTTCCCAACCTCCCAAACCCGCAAAGTAGGAATAACAGGTCAGAGGGAGCGAAGCAACCGGGACCGGGGTGCGCAGTATTGATTTTTCCCTTGACACCGCACGAAAATACGGTAGGCTGGGAGCAATTCGGTTTCGGAGGCATGCACCATGTTCTGTCCTCGTTGGTTGTTTTTGGGGCTTGTCCTTCAGGCATTGCTTGCGTCGGCGTGCGGCGGGATTGTTCCAGTTACAATAGGAGATCCAAGTCACACCGACAAAGATAGTTTGCTCGTCGGTGTTGCCGACGATAACGCAAAGGCACTTGTCCTCTTGAAGGGAGTGGAAAACGAACGTCTAAAATACGATTGTTTTCACATCCGCTACGCAGTGTCTTGGTCAGAACAAGGAACAGTTGTAACCCTGGAACAAGTTGTCGATTTTGAAGAGGGAAAAATCCGTAAAATATATCCTTCAAACGATGTTTTTGGCGGAAAGAAGTCTATTCTTCTTGAAGATATTGTGTATTCCATGATGACTTATGATGATAAACATGTAGCCATCGCACCACGCACATCTACGAATGCTTATGCCGCTGGCGCGTACGACCCTCGGTTGCTTGGGCTTACCGATGTGATGAATCATCGTACCGATATTGGGCACCATCTGATGGCCGTCGGAACGTTGGAATCGCCCTAATATAGGGACTATCAGCCGCTTGGTCACAGGGATTCCTGTTAGGGGCAATGACAATCATATCCCAGACAGCGTTTTGCTCAATGAAGGGTAAAAGCATGGCAAGTCCGCTGACGAAATCATGCCGGTTCGTTGGGAGTTTCGTTTGCCTCCATCCTGCGGGAAACTCGTTTTGGATATCGTGGTAATTGTGTAAGCAGTTCGTCATCGAAGAAAGTAACGATGTCACAAAAACTACGCACGACCAATACAATAAATCTAAAACACTACCGAATTCTGCGGCGGGATTGTTCTTACCGTCCAATCCAGTCCGCCCAAAGTCGCGCCGTCCGGCATCGTAAAAGGCTGCTCGCCGAAATTCACCGTAACAATAGTACGCTGTCCATCATAATAGAATTCCGTCTGCTGTACCATTCGATCAGGCGAAAGGATGCTGTGGTCAGTCATCTCGGCATACGCCGTTAAGCGAGCAACGTGGGTCGCCGTCTTATAACTCTCCACAAACTTTTCTTTGTTCGCTTCCCAATTCCTCCGCGTGAACATGTACATCGGCGGTGAGCCATACAAAGCATTGAACAAGTCCCGCTTACGCCAGACCGCCGGCAACTTGTTGTTGTAATCCCCCCAATACCACTGAGCAACCACGCAATCGTGATAGACCAGTTCCCAGAGCGGCAAACGCAGTGCCGGATTGACCTGGAACCGCTCAATCTGCGGCGGCACATCGTCGATGATTTGAAGCATGTTGCGCCCCGACTCATGAACCCGATAGTAACCGAGACTCAACATCCCTTCAAAATAATCGCAGTACGGCACCGACGCATCATGTCCTGTTTCGCTACCGCAGACTAAACCGAGGTCGCCTATCAGTTTGAGTAACTCCATTTTGTACCTTCGGCTATCGCTCCGCGTCATCGGATGATCGGGATGGTAGCACTCAAACCACGGTGCAGCAACCGTCGTGTCCAGGAATCGGGCAGTAAACGGTTTCGTTTCAAGTTCCTTCGTGATACGTTCTCTGGCGTAGGGAATCGCTCTGGAGTCACAGATCACGGCACAGGGGATTCGCGGCAGTGAAAGGTCTTTTTGATTGACTTCCCAGCCTTTGCGCCATGTACCGTCGGGACTGATCCAGTTGATGTCGTGGGGCCACGCCTCTGTCGTCCAATCGGGATGCACATGCGCCACTTCGTCGAACCTTGCCGGGTCCATAATATCTTGATAAATATCGTACCGGCTTGTCAGGACACCGTCGAGTTCGTTCATGGCAGCAATTTCTTCCGCTGTTCCGCCGCCGCTCCAAAGGATTCGCGTCATACCGAGGCTCTGCATTTCCTTGACGAGTTCGATTTTTCGATTTTGCCAATCTCTTTCATTACCTTGCCAGTCCCAATCCCAGCACCAGATGTTTGCCGCTCCGAGCAGTTTGTCAATGTTCGGATTCCGCTTGACCTTTTCGGTGAACGTAACGAGCAGACCGGTTTCTTGGGCGTGTTGCCGATACCGCTTGCAAGCGGCAACGTGTCCTCCCTTATCGAAGAATACATACCGCAACTGTCGCGGATAACGAAATTCCCGCTTCGATGGTTCCCAAGAAGCACCGACTTGTAACAAGTTCTCCTTATTCGGAATAATTTCAATAGACGCATCATCGGCAGTTTCGATAATAGCGACCATACCCGCTCCGGTTGCATCTTCAAAGTGTCCCCAGAATGCCATACAGATACCATGTCCGCCGTAAGCGATCAATCGGCGAGCCCGAATGTCCCGCTCCTCGACGGGAAAACCGATTCCCTCGTTCATAGGAATGATGAGTCGGTCGCCGGGCTTCGATGTCAGCGGCGGCGGAAAATCCAGATTGTCGTCCATCGGACCCTCGGATTCGATGCGAATCGTGAATTCCGGTGCGTCTGCGTCCAGTACAAGAGAAATCCTGTAACGTTTTAGTCTCTCTAGATGGTAGATGTCAAAAGAATTGCTCTCCCGTTGTTCCATTCCGAAGGCTTCCCAACCATCAGTACCGTTCCAGACGCGACCTGTTCGTTTGTCCGTTATTGAAAAGGTGTCGTCGGTAATTTCAACTTTCAGAAACCGATTTTCTTTGGTGAGCCGGTTGTTGGAGCCGAACGTCGGTCGCACATCGTCCGTTTTCTGTACTGTGAACCGGGCGGCGTGAACCGTCGTCTGACCGTAACCGACGATGCGCGGCTCTATCGTTGCAACGCCGCGTGGAATGGCAAACCTGGTGATAATGGTTTTCGGTGTGTCTGACCGTTCAAATGGTTTACTGGCGTAACTCCATGCAATGGTTTGTCCGTCGGTATCCCGCGTAACAACGGAAACCGAAGCACTGCCTATTCCTTCGACAATGGCGGCATCGACGCTAACTTCAAAGACCTCACCGGGCATGACGGAAATGCGGTTTCCTTCGCTGAGAGCCCAGTCATTCGATCCTGTGTGGACGATTTTGAACACATGGGCATCTTTTGTCATTGTGATCGCATTGGGGTCGCGTGCCCATGTGCGTCCTTCGGACATTTCCCATTTCTCTGCGAAAACCGGTACGCAGAAGGACATCGCAAGCAAAACGAAGAGCAATTTTTTCATGGGGTGGAGATCATTACGCGGAAGAATGTGCTTGAGTGTATTCCAAAAAATGCCGACTTTCAAGGGAACGGTGCAGCGCAAGAGCGGGGACATTAGCCTCCCGCTACTTCTCCGAGGGGATTGATATTGTTTGCCGCCTTGTTGTCAAAGAACCGTATTATTCCCGATCCAAGATTTCCAGAACTTTCTGGTAAATATCAGGATGTTTCTCCGCAACGTATTGTTGGATGTATTCGTTATCGAGGAAACCGCGCACGTAAATAATCATCTTTAAGATATCACTTGAATAAGTGTTGTACTGAATTTCCAACACCTCGCGTTCGTCAATAACTTCCCGCAATTTTTTTGTCAACGCATTTCTTCTTTCATTTCACTTTGTCAACGGATTTTCTTTGCCCCGAGCGATTATCTCAGTTTTAGGAGTATTCAAAACCCTTGCGATGATCGCACCGAGACTATAAGTTTTTATCTGTTTTAGTTCCTTCAAAATTTCTGCTTGCCGCTTGTGAGTAACCTTCTTCAATTCGTGCAGAGCGGCTTTTGAGAGTTTTCTTCCTTCAAAGGCAGTTTTGACGACTGCATGCAACTTGTCTTCAAGATTTTTATCGATGCTGGGCTTGAGTGTCGTCTTGCCGATAGCGGCGGCAATTTTGTCCTCTGGAACGGTTTCGCTTACCTTGTCGATCATTTTTTGTCGTTCGGTAGGTAAAACAGCAACGACCTGACGTGATGCCGTATAGTATGCCTTTCGATAGGTAAAGTTATATTTTGTTTCAGTCCACCTATAACCCTTTTACTTCTGGTCTCGTCAGGTCTGTGCGTTTGGAATCTGCTCTGGTAACATTTTACCGAAAACGTTACAATTCGGTCATGTTTCGGTCTGTTTTCATTTATTCGCTATTGATTCTGGCGGTCGGTTGTCAACTCAATCGGTCATTTACACCGATTTCGCCTAGCCAGTTTATCAGCAGCGAACGAAGTCAGCAGGGTATAGCCGCTCTGGAACAAGGAAAACTCGCCGAAGCCGAAAAAAGCCTTGCCGACGCCGTCCGATTAAACAAAAACGACATCAATTACCGTCGGCACTATGCCGAAGCCCTTTGGCAACAGGGAAAACATCAGGAATCCCTGCATCAACTTGGCGAAGCTATCAGACGCGGCGGACAAAACAATGCGTCTCTGCACATTTCGCTTGCGGAAAAATATTTGGTCTTACAAGAACATAGCACTGCTCACCGCCATGCTGATGAGGCGGTGCGATTGGACCCGCAGGACTACCGAAGTTGGGCTCTGCGAGGAAGGGCAAAGCGTTTGCAGGCAAGTCAGCAGGCAGGCTACACCGAACACATGGCGGCGGTGCTTCATCAGGCACGCGAAGACTACCTTCGGGCAGTTTCCCTTTCTCCTAACAATCGGGAACTCCTGGCGGAATTGGCTGCCGTTCAAATGGGTTGCGGACAACCGGAACAAGCATTGGCAACGTGGTTAACGCTCCAAAGTTTGTATCCGCAGGGCGGCGAACCTGACGAGGTACTCATCGGCAAAACGGAAACGCTCTCGGTCTTGCGGCGTTTCAATGAAGCGGAGTCGAATTGGGCAACCATTCAACAACGCGGGCTGGAAAATTCCGAAGCAGGACAACGATTGCAAGCAATGATTGGGAAAGGGGCAAGGAGATAAAATTCAGGAAAAAAGAACCGGGAATGTAGTACAGTGTACTCCCCGGACTAACATAACCAAAACGATGTTTAGAACAATACTCCAGAAAGCGAATCAATACTCACGGGCGGCGTTGGCGGCAGCGATGCACGCAAGCGGTACGGCGGCACTGTATCTCGGTACCAGTACTCTCTTGGCAGGGGTGTTACTCGCAACCCTTTTGACGTTTGCGTGGGACATTGACAGTAAAAGGTGGTACAGGGCGCTTGCCACTTTACAGGGGATTGAACTCGCCGAAATCCAGCAAGCCGAACGAGAGGCGGCTGCGGCAGCAAGTTTCGAGGATACGATTGAACGCCGAGCGGAACGGCTTCGGCAGGATGAGTTCGCTCGGGAAATCACGGGACGGACTTCTCAACTTCAGTTGCCCCCGGAAGATCCGGGTCCCCCGATGCCGCCCCCCCCGAGCGATGCCGACAGAATCGGTGCATACGAACAGAGGATACGCGATGATCGTGCCAGAGCGCAATCGGCAGGACTTGATGAACAGACCCGGCTTATCGAAAACATGATCCCCAATCAAGCGAAAGAGGTAATCCGGCGACTCTGGCGGGACGGTTCCGAGCGGCGTGTCATGGACATACTTCTTGCGATGGAGGACAGACCGCGGGAACGGATTTTGTTTGCCATGCAAGAGACGAATGACGACGAGTTGCGAGACCTTTGTGAAATTTTGCAGCGTATCGGCGATGGCGAACCAATGCGGTCTGCTATTGACGATGCAGCAAGGGAATGAAAAATAGAGACCGGAAAGCGTAAGCCGCCGGTTCGTGCCTGTGCTTCAATTCCGCAGAAGATAGTCGGCAAGCATTGTGTCGAAGGCGATTCCGTGAAGGTTCACCCCGGCATTTCTCAAAACGACGCAATCGTATTTGAGATTCTGTCCAATTTTTTTTACGTTCGGATTTTCGAGTATCGGACGCAGTTGATCCAACGTTTGTTGCATCGGCAATGTCAATGAACCGAGCGGTGCACGGAACGGAAGATACCATGCTTCGTGATCGTTCCACGCAAAAGACATACCGACGATGACGGTGTATCGCGGCGACGTGGCTTCGAATCGATTCACCATCGGGGCGGTCTCCGTGTCGATGGAAAAAATCGTCTGCTGTTGGAGTTGGACGAAAAAGTCGCCGAATTTTTCGGGAGAATCAATCAAATGATAGCCGGGAGCGCAGCGCAGCGCAGCGACCGGTTCGCTCGGTGGTTCTATCCGGTTGCTGCGCGTTGCTGCGCTCCCGGCTTTCATTAAATCGCCGTCTTCGAGTTTCCTCATCAACGACTTAAACCCGAACCGCTGAAGTAATGCACGTAGTTTCTCTCTGTCAAAACCTTGATATTCCGTCCACGCCACCTCTATCGGCACAGTGTTATTAAGCGTAACGAGTCTGCGGCTCAACAGTGCATTCTCTTTGCCAGCAAGGAGATACTCCTTTTTCTTGCCGGTAATCTTTCCGATGTTATCGTACACCCCTTCGAGAGAATTAAATTGCTGCAACAGTTCGGTAGCGGTTTTCTGTCCGATTTTCGCAACGCCGGGTACATTATCGCTGGTGTCGCCGACGAACGCCTGAAAATCGACAACCTGTTCAGGACGGATTCCCCAGTCGGCAAGCAGGTCTTCCGCTTTGTAAAAGGTTTGCTTGCGAAGATTCAAGAGCGAAACGTGGTCGTTAATGAGTTGCCGACAATCTTTATCGCTGGTAACGATGACACACTCTCCTTGTTGCTCGGGCGATGTTTCTGCCCTCTCCCTCCGGTCGGTTACCAACCGAGCGACGGTTGCCATGATGTCGTCGGCTTCGAAGCCCGGCAGGGAGAGCGTGGAAATGTTAAAGGCTTCGAGGATTTCGTGCACGAATCCGATTTGCGGTTTGAGATCGTCCGGCATTTCGCTTCGATTTGCCTTGTACTCGCTGTAGAGTTCGGAGCGGAAGGTTTGACCGGGCAGATCGAAGGCGCAAAAGAGGTAGTCCGGCTTGTAGCGTTCGATGAGTCCGAAGAGGTCTTTGGTGAATCCATAGACTGCTCCGACCGGCTCTCCCTTCGGACTGCTCATCGGTGGAAGAGCATGGAAAAGTTGGTACAAAAGTCCGTGAGTGTCAAGGATGTAAGTGGTGGGCGTTTGCATAGTGTTATTATATCAGAAGAAGGTTCACAGAGCCCGTGGCGTAAGCCACGGTTGTATCGTACCCGTCCCTAACTTACGTTACGGGCTCTGTGTTCTTTTGCAATCTTACGCCTGCGGCTCTATTGTTTTGTCATGTAGAGGATTCCGTGTTTCGATTCCAATGGCTAAAACCGAGCAAGCAGAGAAAGGTTGTGGAGAAGAACCAACTGTATGGAAGTCCCAAAAATGCCAAGCCGGGAATCAGCAGTGCCCCGCCGCACTTGTCGGTGTAATAATCGGGAGGCAAAAAGGGAACAAGCAACATGTTTTCGAGGAACGTACCCGGAGACGCGAGAACGCTAATGATGGACGCGGGAAGAAGTAAAGCGGCAATAACAAAGCAAAAGCCAACAGGCAGCGCCAAAATTGCCGCTGGAAGAAGTGCAACTATTGACGACATCAAAAACCACAACCTCAACGGTATTCGATATGTCCTTTGCATGACCTTTTCTCCAGATGTGAAATACGGCACGTCCGAGACAACCCCTCTCCTCGGCAGTTCGCCGGGCGTTTGCCCCCCGGTTTTGCGCTGCCAAATCTAACCTTCGATATTATACCGCTTGATTTTTCTATCCAGCGTTGTCCGTTCGATTCCCAGTTGTCGGGCAGTGAGACTCTTGTTCCAACCAGTGTGTTCCAATGTGCGGATAATGTGGTTTCGTTCTACGTCTTCCAACGAAAGAGGGATAAACAAGTCCCTGTCTTGCTTGGCATTTTCCGGCAACATGATATGACTTTCGCCAGTTGTGTTCAACTTCGACAACAGCAAGTCTTGTTCCAAGACGAGCGGCTCCGAACCGAGAACCACCGCTCGTTCGATGATGTTTTTCAATTCCCGAACGTTGCCGGGCCAGCGGTAACTCCTCAATGTCTGCATCGCCTCGTGATGGAACCCGGCAAATTTTCGTCCCGTCTCTTTGCAAAATCTGTCCAAAAAATATTCGGCAAGCACCGGGATGTCTGCTTGCCGTTTTCGCAACGGCGGCACAATGATCTCCAAGACCCGAAGCCGAAAAAACAAGTCGTGTCGAAACCTTCCTGCCGCCACTTCTTTTTCCAAATCGCGGTTGGTCGCCGTAATGATGCGGACATCTACCGTCAACGTTGTGTTGCCGCCGACCCGCTCGAACGCATTGTTTTCCAGTGCCCGAAGTACCTTTGCTTGAAGAGCCGGAGACATCTCGCCGATCTCGTCAAGAAACAACGTTCCCGAATCGGCTGCCTCAAACTTCCCTACCTTGCGTTCGGTGGCTCCGGTGAAAGCACCCTTTTCGTGTCCGAACAATTCGCTTTCCAAGAGCGTTTCGGAAACCGCCGCACAATTCAGACAGACGAACGGTTTGGCTCTTCGCGGACCCGCCAGATGTGCTGCCCGGGCAATCAGTTCTTTACCGGTTCCGCTTTCCCCGCGGATCAACAGTGCTGTTTTTCCTTCGGCGGCTCGGGCGATCAAATGATGTACCATTTGTATTTGCGGACTGTTGCCGATGATTTCGCTGTTGGCTTGCAACATTTCTCGCAGGTTGATGTTTTCCGTTCGGGCTTGCGTCAGGTTTGTTGCGAGTTCTTTTTGTTTGTTGATGTGTGCCAGCGCAGCACCAACAGTATCAGCCACTGCCAGCGAGTATTCGAGATCGTTTTCATCCAAACCGCCGTCTTCGGCAACTGTGTAAAGATGAATCATTCCCAAAATGCTGCTTTGGTAGCGGATGGGAGCAACAAGAGTATTATCTGCACCCTTACCTTCGTCCTGATCGGCAGCGGACGCTTTTTTTGTTTTTTTGGTTCCTTCGTTGGGATTTTCGTGAACAAGAAAGGCTTCCTGTTTCTCAAAGACGGTTCGTGCTAACGTGGTGGAGATAGGCGCGTAGGGTGCCTTTCCCAAAGTGGTTTCGGAAACAAGCCGAATGTCCGATGCCTGTTGTTGCGAATGCAGACTGTACGGAAAGAGCCAAAGCCCTGCCCCCTCCGCTCCCGTTGCCGTAAGGAGTCCTTCCAGTGCTGTTTGTCCAACTTGCTCAACGTCTCCGGCTTTGCCGATTTGGTATGCCAGCCGACACATCTCGACGGGACCAAACCCTGATTTCGTTGCCAGGGGCATCGCACTCGGGGTTGCGGCTTCCGAGTCGGACCGGAGAATGGCGGTATGACTTTTGTGATGGACAATTGCCGACTCATGAGCGTTGTCGTCGTTGTCGGTGGGACCTTGCAGTGTTTCACTCACGCCTAATACCCCGGCAGAACGGTGTTCGATAATGTTCGTGTCGTCATCAGTGCCGCTTGGGGAGGCAACCTGTTCGCCGGGAACACCGCAACCAAACTGCAAAGTTACACGTCCGATTTGGACATATTGTCCGGGATGGATCGCGTAGGCTTTCGTATCGATGTTGACATCATCGACGAACGTTCCGTTTCGACTGTCCAGGTCTTGGGCGTACCATTGTCCGCAGTCGTAAAAAATTTTTGCATGAAAGCGGCTACATCGGCTGTCCTCAAATGAGACGGTGTTTTCTGGTGCCCGACCGATGGTCGCCCCGAGTTTCTTCGTGAACGAATAGACTTTTCTTTGTTCGCCATTTTGCGCCAAAATCAGATAAGCCTTTCCGGGTTGCATTGAAAATAGAAGAGGTTAGGATAGCGTTAAAACGTCAACAGATGTGTTGACATGATACCAGCATTGGGACAAAAAGCAACGTGGGAGCGTTAATGCAAGCCGAGAGAAGTTTCGGCAGAGGCTCCGATGCGTTCGATGTCTTTTTCGGATTGCATCGGCTGTGTTACACGGAGGGCAGTAGAGGTGCAATCAGTTCCTTGACTCGGAAAAGAAGAGACGGTACAATACCGCAAGTCCTCAAAACGAGGCAGCACTCATTCTGTTCATGACATCATGCAAATCCTTAACGGCAAAACCATCGCTGAAGAAATTCGGCAGGAAATTACCACTGAAGTCGCGGCGCTGAAAGCCGAGAAGGGAATCGTTCCCTGTCTCGCCGCTCTGATTGTCGGAGACGACCCGGCAAGCCATATTTACGTTAATAACAAAGAAAAGGCATGCCAACAGGTCGGTATCGAAAGCCGAATACTCCGATTGCCCGGCGACACCGTTACAAGTTCTCTGTTGAAACACATCGAGCAGTGTAATGCCGACCCTTCGGTACACGGTATTTTAGTCCAACTGCCGCTGCCCCCAAGTTGTGATGAACAGCAAATCCTCGATGCGATTGATCCCGGCAAAGATGTCGATGCGTTTCATCCCGAAAACGTCGGGTTATTGTCTCAAGGTCGTCCCCGATTTTTGCCCTGTACGCCGCACGGTGTGCAGCAGATTCTCCTTCGGAGCGGCATCCCCACGACAGGGCAGCACGTTGTTGTCGTAGGACGCAGCGATATTGTTGGCAAACCGATGGCATTGATGATGGTGCAGAAAAGTGCTGGTGCTGATTCAACGGTAACAGTCGTGCATAGCCGAACTAAGAATCTTGCCGACTTGACTCGGCAGGCGGACATTTTGGTTGTGGCAATCGGCAGAGCAAAATTCGTAACCGGCGAGATGGTCAAACCGGGGGCGGTCGTTGTCGATGTTGGTATCAATCGTTTGCCGGACGGTAAGATTTGCGGCGACGTAGACTTTGACACGGTGAAGGATGTTGCTGGTGCGGTCAGTCCTGTGCCGGGCGGCGTGGGTCCGCTGACGATCACGATGCTGCTCCAAAATACGCTTGCCGCAGCGCGGAGTGCCAAAAAATAGGCGGATTGTCCAGGAACTCCGAGGACGTGCAAAATCAATGGAAAACAATTCTGAGTTGCCTCTCCGGTTCCTTTTGTGGTACAATGGGTGTCCAACTGGTTTCATATCATTTCGTTACTGGTTTCATACATTTCGTTTATGTCTGCCGTTCCATCCTATGCCGAAAAGGCACAAACACTGTTGCCGCCTAACCCGAAGGCGTTTATCGTCGATGATTCCGCACCGACCCGGCGAATTTTCCGTACCATTTTGGAAGAACTCGGCTTCACCGTCAGCGAAGCCGTGAATGGGAAACTCGCACTCGAAAAACTCGAAACCGAAATGGCTGGGACAACCATCATTTTTTCTGACATCAGTATGCCTGTGATGGACGGCTTTGAATTCTGCTTCACACTAATGCAGCAACCGTGGTATAACCGCACGCCGTTTATTCTTGTTTCAACGGAAAGCGATGCTAAAAACGTGATCAAAGGGCTCAAATTCGGAGCCGACGATTTTCTGCCGAAGCCGTTTGATAAAGAGATTGTCGCCCAAGTCCTTATGCGGATTTTCCAGTAATTGTTCGCTCGATACCGGTCGGCAGGGCAAAACAAATGGATTTCTAGAGGATTTACAAAAGTCGCCGACGTAGAATGCCGAAAGACGGTAAACAGGGGAGTGGATTGTCCCGATTTATCGTCTAGTATTCATTATTGGGGGAGAAGCCCATGAGGTATAGCATTTTCGCAGTTATTCTGCTGTCTGCATTGGTGGCAGGGTGCCAGAGTCCGGTCATGAACGGCGGTTTCTATCAATCCCCCTACATGGCACCCGGTGTCGATGGTCCCGGTCCCGGTGTTCTCGGTGCAAGCGCTCACGGTCCCAGTGCTCACGCTCCCGATATGCACGCTCCCGGTCCTCTTGTCCCCGGCGGTCCCGGCGTTATGCCCGGAAACTTTCAGCCGGTCTCACAGCGAACTTCGTCTGGTATGATGCCGATGTCCGCTGCAACGCAAAGACCGACCGCCTTTGTTCCCACCTCGCAAATCAATTTTTTGGGCGTAGAGTCACTGGTCGTCAATTTCGATGCCACTCGACCCGGCACGTTTGATTCGGCACCGCTTGTTTTTCCGGCTGCCCACGACTTCCCGCAAGGGAACATTTATCGGCTAAAATTATCGAACATTCCCGGTCATCCCGGCAAAGAATTATATCCGACCCTCGAAGTTGCTCCGACCGCCGCCCGAACACAAGCGTTTTTAGCACATAGTTCCGTACCGGTTGAATTCACCGATACTGATTTCGATCAGGTGTTTTCCGGCAATTTTGTTACCAAAGTTGTTTACCTGCCGAATCCCGAATTCCAGGGGATCGCGATGTCCGGCGTGGGTACGCTTGTCAATACGCAACTTCAGCCGGGGGTTGATCCGATTGTCGAAGCGAGCAAGCGGGGTGCGATCCTTGCCGTTATTCGGATGGGCAACAAGGATTTGAGCAGCGCGGTTGCTGAACGCAGACAGCAATTTGGACAATTTGCTCTCCATCAAGGTCACATGCCTCCTATGCACCAGACTAGTATTCCGCAAAACTTGATTGCGGGAGTCAACATTCCGCCCTACGGAGTGCCGATGACCAAGACGACGACAGGTGTTCCTGGACCGCCGCAGTTACCGCAAGACGGTCATTATTTGCCGAATCGTAGTCCGATAGTCCGAACGGAGCCGATTCCGGCACCGCCGGTTCCCCGAACCTTCGTTCAACAGGGGCAGCCGATTCCGAACCCCTATGCTCCGCCGCAATAGTTTTGCCAACCGGAAGTGCTGTACTGTCAACGAAGGACATATTACGGAATTTCACGGAATACACGGATTTGCTTTTCCGTATTTTTCCGCGATATTCCGCGTGTCCCGCGTTGAAAGTTCCTACACTACCGTTCCGCAGATCGTTTTTTCGCCCCCTTGTTGTCATCGCTCCTTATAATCGGTAACGGGCGTTTCGGTAGTCAACATCAAGCTGGCAATGCTGACGGCATTCGTCAATGCAGTGCGGACGACCTTCAACGGATCAATAGACCTGTTCCATAACCCTTGTTTTCGATGGTTTCAAGGGGCTAAAGCCCCTTGTTTATCCCTTTTGTTGCCCTGACAAGGGGATTTATCCCCTTGCTTGCGAGGTTACGGAACAAGTCTAA
>Ga0099364_10005964_pt1 | contig 17886 bp, 8 predicted proteins | sample TergutTh196P3_FD_73070 | JGI IMG/M metagenome (GOLD analysis project Ga0099364, IMG submission 73070) | Microcerotermes parvus P3 segment gut microbial communities from Pointe-Noire, Republic of the Congo - Th196 P3 | ecosystem: Host-associated > Arthropoda: Insects > Digestive system > Gut ...
CGAAAAAATCCGAAATGTATGATTTAATATGCCGAAAAGCTAAATTAGTTCCGAAGAATGAGTTTTGGTGTTCCGAAATAATCATTTTATGCAAAAATACAGGTCGCCATCGCTGTTTTTCAAGTATTTTTTTCTTGTGCGTTGGGGATTTTCAGGTTTTTTTTTCTGGCCGTAATTCTTTGCGGCGGCAAAAAACTATTTGGCTTTCACATTTATCATCCGAGCAGGTGTAGCAGGGATCACAAGGCGGCGAGATGCGGGGAGTACTTTTCAGCATTTCTTCTACCTCAATCTTATTTTTCTTCGATAGCATGAAAATTGTGTCATCGTTCATCACGATCTTTGGCGGGTTATTTTTTAAATTGAAACACTTTATGTAGCACAGGTTAACCACGGCCGATCGTTTGCATAGCAAAAATCCGGCTTTGGGCAGATTTTCTATCATCTCTTTCAAAGTGACTTCAATGTGATATTTGATATTTCCGGTAAAATACAGGTCGCAATAGGGCTTGTCGACCTGGATATACATCAAGTCGCCGTAATAATGAGGTGTAATCACGCCCTTGTCGGGGATGCCCATTTTTCGGTCGTAGAATAAAATTTTCGCTTTCATATTGTATTTTTTTGTGAGTTATGTCTTTTTCGTGCGAGCATAAAAATAGCGTGGAAAACCTTGTCTGATGCTCCGGTTTCCACGCCTATCCTATCCAACAAGTTATTCCACGCCGCAAATGCGACGTTTACTAACTTATTCTTGATAGGATAACCCTTTACAGGGTTAAAAGTGGAAAATGAGCATCAAGAACAAATAGCAAACGCTACTTTGTTAATATGTCTTTAATAATGTGTCAATTACGTTCTTTTACTATAGGCAAATCGTTTTAAAAAATTATACTGTAAAAATATAGAATATAGCAAGTAATCACATAAATTTCTCCCGTTTTTGGAGGTTGAGGAGGCCTATCATTAGGAAGACTATACCGCCCAGTGCGAGGAAGATGCGGCTTTGGATGAGGGTGTTCTGCCAAATCATGGGGTGTATGTTGGAGGGGATGGTGAACGGGTTGATGAAGACGTTGTAAAATTCGTTGCTGATACTTGTTGTTGGGGCGCTGGTGGCGCCTCCGCCGCCAAATCCGCCGCCTCCGCCACCGGGGGTTGGGCCGCTGTTGCTGCCGCTGGCGCTCATGATGATCCAAAATAATAGTCCGATGATGATCATAAGGACGGCTGTACCGTTGCCGCTTCGCGTGATGGTGGAAAACATGAACGCGAGGTTGCCGAAAAATAGCATCGGGAATATCAGTTGCGCCGCCATTTCGACGGTATTAATAGGATAGAGTAACAGGCGGGCTACGTAGGCAAAGAGGATGAGTATGAAAAAATTGGCGACGTAAACCATCAACATGCGCAATCCCCATACTTTGAAACGGTAATTGGGGATGCCGAAAATGATTTCGAGAATACGGTTGTCTTCATCGTTCTGAATACCGAATACTACCGGATAGAATATCAGCAACAGGCAGGGGAAAAATAACATGTTGTATATGGCCGCCTCATTTATCTCACCCTTATTCCAGGCAACATCAAACATGAAATAGCCGAAAAAAGCAAAAGAAGCCAGCAGAAACCAAAAGAATTTGCCTGCGAAAATAACCTTCAGGTTATATTGAACCATTTTATATCCAAGCGCTAAATAACGTTTCATTTTAATTAGAAATTAATTATTAATTATGAATTATGAATTCTTTTCTACGAACTTTCATTGTTCATTGTTCATTGTTCATTGTTCATTTGTTTATTGAAAAACCTACAGGTTTTTCAATAAACACAGATACGCGTCTTCGAGGTTGGCTTCCATGCGGATGGCGTCGGGGGCGGGCTGGGTTAGTGAGATGTAACGTACCTGTATCATGTCGCCGTCCTGAATGTTATGGACGACGAGCGACTTGTCTAATTTCTCAAACTCATCCCTGTCGGTCAGGAATTGCCATACTTTGCCATCGGCCATGCCTACCATTTCTGTCGGCTCGCCGAAGTATTTCATTTCTCCCTTGTTTATCACAACCACCTGATTACAGGAGCTTGAGATGTCCTCGATGATGTGGGTGGAGAATATCACGATGCGGTCTTTGCTCAGCTCTACTAACAGGTTGCGGAAGCGGATGCGTTAGCGCGGGTCGAGGCCTGCGGTAGGCTCGTCGACGACTAATATACGCGGCAGATGCATCAATATGAGCGCTATACCGATACGTTGCTTCATGCCGCCGGAGAAGGAGCCGATCTTGTGGTCGACCTTGTCGAACATGGAGACCGACCTCAGAACGTACTCGATGCGTTCTTCCCGCAGTTTCTTTTCGGTCAATCCCTTCAGGATGCCCTGATAGTCGAGGAACTCGCCGGCTGTCATGTTTTCGTAAGTCCCGAACTCCTGCGGGAGAAAACCGATCAGTCCCTGTAACTCTTCACGATAGGTGAGTGTGTCTAAACCGTTGATCCATATCGTACCGTAGCTCTGCTCTAAAATACCGGTGATGATACGCATAAAAGTCGATTTCCCTGCGCCATTGGGGCCGAGCAGACCGAACATGCCGGTTTTGATGTCGAAAGATATGCCTTTCAGGGCTTTGAACGGGCGACGACGTTTACCGATTATCGGGACTGTTTTCACAAAGCGAAAATAGGCGCGACGCAGAGCGGATAGACGACCGCTTATCCGTTCAATATTGATGTTCCTTTCGTACAGGTATTGTGACGAAATATAGATTATAAGCCCAATGGTCCACAAGGCGCTGATGACGATGACCAAGGCGGGATTTTCTAATTTGATGTAGAAAATGTATAGAAACAGTGGAGGTAAACTCCAGAAGATAAAACGATTGACATATCGCACTTTCCGACTGGAGGGGAACCGGTAGAACAGATAAGCTCGGATTTTACGCCACAGGTAAAGCGTTGCAGAATAAATGGCGATGGATAAAAAGAAAATCCACGTCTTGCTGTCTAAAAAGAAAAAGGTAAAATAGATGCCGAATCCATAGAGGACAAATTGCCAGCTCAGGTTCAGGAAGTCTTTCAACGAGTGGTATTCAACGCTTATACCCAGACTTTTCTGCAGTTCCAGCCCGCTGTTCCATTGACGGGTGAAACGCCCTTCGCGGTCGTATATTTTCACTAAATTGCGGACGACAATATTTATTTCCTTATTTTCATTGATTACGTCCGACTTGGCGCGTCGCAAACTCGTCTGCATAAAATAGGTGGTACCCGGCACAAGGACAATCAAGGCGAGCATATAGATTATCTGCCACAGCATTTCGCTGACATACAGATAGATCAAGACAACGCCGATTAGTACGAGGGCGAGATGCAGCAGTTGGGTTTTAAGCGCCAGGTTGCGGTACCATGTAATCGCATTTTCTAACGACAGGGCTACAGTAGGTATTATCACCAACGTCAGCAGGGTGGAAAAGGCAAGTCCGCCGATCACGGTGATAGCGAAAGGAGCGCCTATGGCGCCTGAATAGGTCGAATTATCGCCCATGGCTAAAGGAAACATGGCGACAATGGTCGAGGCTGCGGTTATCAGGATTGGACGTGTGCGCGACAGGCCGGCGGTCATCAATGCCCGCTCGCGACGGTAGCCGCGTTTGCGCAGTATATTGGAATAATCGATCAGGATGATACCGTTTTTAACGACTACGGCCAGCAAGATAAGCAACCCCATGATGGTGATAGGGTTGGTCAGGCTGTTGTCGGTCATCAGTAAGGCTAATATCGAGCCAATGGCTGCCAACGGGATAGAAAACAGCATGACAAACGGTGCGGTAATCGATTCAAAAACACATGCTAATATAATGAATATGAGGATGATGGCTGCTAATAGCAGAAACTTGAAGTCGGCAAGCGTATCTTCTTCATGAATCACTTCGATGGCAACGCCTGACGGCTTGTTATAATTGGCGATAAACTCGTCGATCTCGGCGCGATAACCGTCTAACAGCGTTTTGTTGCTCTCAATTTCCTGCGTAAATTGATAGGTAACCCTTAAACGTTTATCCTGATTCTCACGTTGGATTTGCGAGCGGCCGTATGCTCTGTTCACTGTGGCGATGTCTCTCAATGTATGCAATCCGCCGCTTGAACTCGCAATCTGTACAGCCTCTAACTGTTCAAATGAAACCTGCCGCGTCCTTTGGTCTTCTTCTTCCTCTTCGGATTTCGGTTTTTCGCGTATGACGATTTCATAAATTTCGTCTCCGAGTTTAAATTGCGTGTTTGTCTCTAATTGTCGGTTTAGTTCGTTCAGTCCGGTTGAGATATTATTACGGGATATCTCGTAGGATGTAAGCAATATTTGGTCGAAATTCAGTCGTGCTTCGGGTTGCCGGCTTGGATAGGAGACATTCGACCGGCGAATATAGTCCTGTTCCGACAGGTAATAGCGCATATCTTCGCCTACTATCGTCATGATGTCATAGTCCGACCCTTTGACTAAAATTGTTTCCTGGTTTTGTCCAATTCCCATTGTGCTTAACAATGATGTCAACCCCCGCATGACATCGCTGCCTGATTGTCCGCCGCCGCTTGCGCTCGACATGCTTATCTGAGCGCCGTCCACACGCGGCAGTTTCGTCCGCACATCTTCCTGAATCTCATTGATACCCCGTCGGCTTGTCTTCTTGAAATCTTCCTGCAAAACAATTGTCAACCGGGCGTCTTCGGCATTGACGCGAACGATAACATCCTGTAATTCGGGTATTTCTTCTACTGTCAGCATTTCTTCGAGCGACCGCACCAAGTTGTCGGTACTTTCGAGCGAACTGCCTGTACGCATGGTCACATTAATATTAAAACGGTCGGCGTTTACCTCACGTCGCTGTTGTACGGAGGTGGAGAGCGAATAACCCAGCGTCACAAAAAGCAGGATTACAGCCCCGAAAATCGTCGCTCCCGGATTGCGCAGACACCATTTAAGTATAACAAGGTAAATCTGCACCGGTCGTTGCGAAAGCGACACATTTTCATAGAATACGCTACGACTATGCTTGCCCGTTAATACCCAATAACTCATCATTGGGACAAACAGCAGGGCTACCGCCAACGATATCAACAGCGTAGAAATAATGGAAATCCCGATGTTGTCGCCTATTAATTTGATAGACGGATTCTCGGTGAATATAAAAGGGACAAAAATAACGATGGTTGTGAGGGTTGCCGCCACTACCGAGCGCCATACTTCGTTGGTGCCCTGCGTAACAGCACGCTCCGGCGGCAAACCGGAAACAGATAACCGGTAAATATTTTCAAGAACGACGATGCTGTTGTCCAACAGCATCCCCACCGCAAGTGTGATACCGAGCAGTGTCATAAAGTTGATAGATATCCCGGCTGTATAGAAGAAATTGAAAGCTGAGAAAATGGAGATCGGAATGGCTAAGGCAATAAAAAATACAAGCCGTAAGTTTTTCAGGAAAAACCAGAGCACGAAGATAGCCAACAGTCCGCCTGTCAATGCTAATCCGATGAGATTATTGATATTACGTTCCATGTCATCGGCCGTACTCGATTCTTTCACTATCTCTATATCCAGCCCTTGCAGCCGCTCATTCAGGCTGCGTATTACATTAATGGTACGGTTGGATAAATCAATCAGGTTAGCCTGGCCGTCGTTTACCAACGAAACCGTTACCGCCTCTTTCCCGTTCACGCGGCTATACGATGTTTCCTCTTTCAGATCAAAAAAGACGGTCGCCACATCCTTTAACAAGACAGGACCCGGCGCTACTACTAAGTTTTCAATGTCGGAGATACGGTTATAGGTCGAGCTAATATGGACAAAATACTGGTTATCGGGTTCTCTGACATTACCGACGAATACCTTGTCCTGCGCCTGACCGCTTAACAGTCGGGATATGGAGGATGTTGTCAGGTTCAGGGCTTTGCAGGCCTCTACGTCCACCCTTACCTCGATGGCTTTTTCGCGTCCGCCGAAAACACTCACGGAGGCTATGCCATCAATATTTTCCAATTCGGTTGTTATTTTTTCATCGACAATTTTTCGCACACGGTCTACACCGCCCATACCCCGCACCTGTAGTTGCATGAAATAGTTTGTGTTGCGCATCGAGGTAGCTGCATTGCGCTGAACACGCGCTGTAAAAGCTTCCGGTAGCGACGCCGAGACTTCTTTCATCTTCTCTTCCAACTTCATGGTGGTAGCCTTGATGTTGACGTTGCTTTTAAATTCAACCGTTATAGACGAATTGCGTGTGCCTACGGTCGAAATAATTCTGTCGACTCCTCCGACGGAACCGACTGCGCCTTCTATGGGAATAACCACTTCCGATTCGACATAGGCAGGGTCCATATCCTGCTGGTAGCTGACCGATACAGTCAACTGCGGGAGTTCCGCATTGGGAAGCAATTCCATCGCCAATTGTTTATACGACACATACCCAAGCATGGATAGCGCAATAAACAACATACAGATACCTATTCTTCTACTTAATAGAAATTTCATTTATTTTTCATTTTTTCGAAAACATAGTATACGCAGGGAATAACGACTAAACTCATTAATGTAGAGGTTATCAACCCGCCGATAATGGATAGCGCCAGCGACGAACGCAGGGCGGCGCCTTCTCCGATATTAAACGACATCGGGAGCATGGCGAGTATGGTAGTCAGACTGGTCATGATAATCGGACGGATACGCTGTTGTCCGGCCTGAACTATGGCGTCGAACAAGTCCATTTCCGTTTTCAACTGATTAATACGCACCACAAGGAGAATAGAGTTGTTTATCGCTATTCCGACTAACACAACGATACCGATAACGCCCATGATATTGATAGTCATGCCGGTAATCAGAAATATAAAGATAGAGCCGACAAGTGCAAGCGGTATAGTCAGCAGGATCGTAAACGGGTGCAGCAACGATTCAAACTGTGAAGCCAACACCATATAAACAAGCACTATCGACAAGCACAATGCCCACAGGAGGCTATTGAGCGATTCCTGACGTTGTTCTTCTTCTCCCGTCACGGTAATCGAATAATTGAGGGGCAGTACAATGTCGCTTGTAGCCTGACGTATCTGCTGCGCTACCTTATCGAGTGATTTATCCAAGTCTTTATCAGCATAAATGCGGTTGATACGGCTCTGGTTGCGACGGAATATCTCTTTTGGCGCCCGCGTACTTTCGATGTTGGCAACCTCGCGTAAAAGAAATTCCTGGTTTCCACTACGGATGACGCGGTCTTGCAAATCTCTCACTGTGATATCCGGTATTTTAATCAGGATGTCGCGCATTTCGCCCTTGTAATCCATTCTGCCTACACTACGTCCCTGCAATTGCTGCCTTAGTTGTGTGATAACGGTCGAAGCCGACAGATTGTTAATGCCCGCTATGGTGCGGTCTAACGATACGATCAGTTCTGGCGCGCCCTCGGCCATCGATGAGGTAATATTATAGATGCCGTTTATGTGCGACATTCTTTCCATTACTTCATCTGTCAGCGCAGCAATTTCGGGCAGTTCTTCACCTTTCACCTCGACTATAATCGGCGCTTCGGCTGTACCCAGCAACGAGCCTAATGAGTTTTCTTCCTGTTTGAATGTCAGTTCGAGGCCTTCGATCATTTGGGTCGCCTCTACAAAACGTTCCATGACCGTTTCCGTAGATAAGGGCGCCGACTTCGACAGGGTCACTTTCATCATACCCGTATGTTCGCCTTCATATACCTGACTTTCAGATGTTCCTTTACCTATATGACTGTAAACGATGCATAAACTGTCGCCGGATATGGCCTTCACTAAGTAGTCTAAATTCTGAACGACGGCATCGGTACGTTCCAAACGGGTGCCTTCCGGCATTTTTACCATAATTGTAAACGTTTGACCCTCAGCGCGCGGTAGAAATTCCGTTCCTACTAAGGGGAGCATAAGGCAGGTAGCTGCAAATATCAGCGCTGAAACGCCAATCACCAACCAACGTCTCCTTAATAAAGTGGATAATAGCCGGCTATACCATATAAACTGAACAGATTGCGTTGTTGTTATTACATTTTTTCGTCCTGAGAGCTTATCGTACATCATGGGAATCACAAACAAAGCCACTAACAGCGATGAGATGAGCGTAAATGTTACGGTCAGCGCTTGGTCTTTGAACAGTTCGCCGGAAGCACCGTGAAGATAGACTATCGGCAGGAAGACGACAATCGTGGTCATGGTCGAAGCTATAACGGCTCCCGATACTTCGGATGTACCCGAAATAATCGCGTCTACCCGGCTGAGGCCGCGTTCCTGATTGCGGAAGATACTCTCGATTACCACAATGGCATTATCAATCAAAATGCCCCCTCCCAGCGCCAGACCGCTTAATGTCATAATATTAAGCGTCAAACCGTTAAAATACAGCAGGTTGAATGTAGCCACTATCGAAAAGGGCAACGCTAAGCTGACGATAAGCGTCGTTCCCAAGCGCCTCAGGAAGAGAAACAGGATCACTATGGCGAGTACTAATCCCAAGATGGCGCTGTTCTTCACTTCGTTGATGGCATCCTGAATAAAAGCGCCTTGATTGGTGATTACCTGAAAATGATAATCAGGCAAAGCCTGTTCGATCAAAACTAACTGTTTATTAAGTAGTTCCACTACCCGAACCGTATTCTGCTGCATCTCCTTGTAAACGGAAAGTCCGATGCATCGTTCGCCGTTCAGACGGACAATATTTTCGGGGCGGTCATTTTCGAAAGTGATAGTAGCCACTTCGCGCAGATAAACAGGCGCTCTGTCGGCAGTCCCTGTGCGCGAAGCCGCTCCGGTGGTGGCCTCTGTCGCGCGGTAACTGACAATCAGGTTTTCAAAATCGGCTTCGTTTGTAAACTGTGTTGTACTTTTTATTAAATACTGCAGTCCGAGTTCGCTCACGCGACCTGCCGAAATACTTTGGTTGTTCGATTCGATACGCGAACCTATTTCATCCATCGTCAAGCCAAACGCCTGCAGTTTAAACGGATCGGTTTTGATGGTCATAATAGACCTTTCCTGGCCGGAGAGTTCGACCTCTGCCACTCCTTCCAAGCGCACTAACTCGTTTCGTATATAGCTCTCGGCCATTTTACGCAACTCAGCCATATCCGTAATATTATTGTGCGACATGGCTATGAGCATGACAGGAGCGGTGTTCGGGTCGTGTTGTGTAATATTGAGGGAGTTGATATCTCTATTTGAAGCAAACGAAGCCATGGCCCGTTGCATGTCGAGAAAAGCCTCATCCATGTCTTTATTCTGGACATACTCGACGGTCAGTCGCGCCGACCCCGATTTAATAACCGACGATACCTGCGTCACATCCTGCTGTCGAATGGCCATCGATTCCATGTTCAAAATAAATGTTTTCTCAATCTCTTCCGGTGGCGCTTCCCCTATCTCAACCTCCACGAACAGTCGCGGCGTATTGATGTCAGGTAATAAATCCACATTCAGACGATCGTACGAAATATAGCCCAACAATAGTACCGCCAACACAAGCATGCTGATTGTAACGGGACTTTTAATCGCAAAATTGATTAATTTCTTCATAAATATTTTTTAGTTTTCAGTTTTCAGTTTTCAGTTTTCAGATTATGGGAAAACATGTAACTTAAACTAATTATTAATCGTTTACCTGAGGACTTTGACGCGGCTATTTTCACGCAGTGTTTCGAATCCCCTAATGATGAGGTTGTCATTTTCGTACAATCCGTCGATTACCTCTACATTGTCTTCGTCTTCGATACCTGTCAGTATGGTACGTGTAACCGCAAGATTCCTTTCGACGACATATACAAATTTTCTGTTACGTTGGTTAAGAAGCACATTTTTAGGTATCACGATCACATCATCCGCATGGTCTAATACCACATCCGCTTTCACAAACATGCCGGGACGCAATTTCAATTCGCTATTACTAATGAGAATCTTTCCTTTATAGGTACGCGTTTCGGAACTGACGGCAGGCGACAGTTCGCTGATGACACCCTGCAGGGTATCAAAAGGCAGGCTGATAGAATGAGTAATAAATACCGGCTGATTCACCTGTATATAGCCGATGGTGCTTTCCGGGAAATTTACATCTACTAATAGGTTCGAATAATTCATGATACTGACCATCGGTTGATTGGAAGCCACCTTCACGTCGGGCGTATAATGCGGCAACGCAACGATGACGCCGTCGAAAGGAGCTATCACATTCATTTTTTCGAGGCTAAGGTTTGCATTAGCCAGCGCATAGCGTGCATTTATTATTTGTACTTCCGTATTTCTGATTTGTGTTTCGGTCGATCCGCCCAAACTTAGTAACTCTTTTTGTTTTACCTGCTCCTGTTCATTAATTTCAAGCTGCAGCGTTCTGGATTCAATCTGGATATTGTTCTCATACTCCTTATCTTCAAGCCGGATGATAAGTTCGCCTTTCTTGACGGCGTCGTTCAACTTGAACGGTTTTCCGGTTCGGGGATTCGTTTGAAGTTTGTATAAGCCGCTCATTTCGGAGTTCAGGTCGACGCTAAACAAAGAGATAGCAGTACCTGAAGTAGGATAAAGCTGACTTATTGAGCTGGTAGGTTTCAATTCGCGCACAGAAACAGGCGTTTCGATGTCGGTCGCGACGCTTTGGGGCTGATTGGTACAAGCTGTCAGGTAGAATAAGCATAAAGCGCACAGCGTTATGCACACCGGTTTCAACAATTGAAAACCGTCTTTACAAATCGTTTTAATGATTGAATAGCGAATGTTATACATATCATTTATCTATTTTATAATTAATAATTTTTTCATTTTAAAGTTCACCGCATCGTTTCATATTGTAATTCTTTTACCGGGACAATCGGTTTATCGTTTTCAAAATCATAGAGTGTAAGAATCTTCAGATTCAGCAACTCATTTTTATAATTGATACGCGCACGTACAATACTGATTTGGGCGCTTGAGAGTTGCGTTTGATACAGGCTCAATTGCATACCCGTCAGGTCGCCTTCGAGATACCGGATTTGGTTCAGGTTATAGGTGAGTTGTGCGTTTCGTATGGTTATTTCCGCAATATCGATTAGGGTGCGAAGGTTTTCCAGGTTACGTATCGATTGGCGAATGTTAAGTTCAATATCCACTTTTTCGTTATCATAATTTAGTTGAGCGATTGTTTGCGCTCTCTTTTGCGCATTCATACGCGCTTTTTTCTCGCCCCAGTCAAAAATAGGGACGTTGAAGCTAATGGAAACTCTCGGACTATTGGTGGGTTTTTCATAGATATTACCAAACTGTTCGTTATCGCCTGAGATACCTACGGCAAGGGTCAGGTCGCCCCTGAACTCATTGATTGCTTTTATTGTTATCATCTGCAAATCCGCTTCCGCAATACTAATCTCGCGTTGGCGTAATTCCATGCGAGAAGCCAACCCCGAATAGATCGCTTTTTCCACATTAATCAGCATAGGTGTCGCTTCTATTGTAACGGAGATGTCGATGTCTTCGGTCAATGGCATCCCTAAGGTTTGTTTCAGGTTGTCTTTCGCATCTAGCAATGATACTTCGTATTGCAGTACCGATGATCGCGCATTGGCCATATTCACTTCAGCCTGATTCAGTTCTTCTTCCGCCGACAATTTAGCTTCCACTTTGGCCTTGATGATGTCATAGTTTTTCTTTTGATTTTCAAGTTCTGCGCGGCTGATGTCAAGATTGCTTTTAGCTAAATAAACTGAGTAAAACTGCCTTGTAATACTTTGTTCCGTTCTTAATCGTTGCAAAGCATAGCTGATACCTGCATTTTCGTAGTCGAACTCCAATCGCTGCATTTCCATTTTTGTGCGGTTATGGGTGAAAAGCGGTTGGTTTAATCGGAGTGAAAGGTCGTTTGTGAAGGCTTTGTTGGTATTTGTTTCGCCTTGTATCTGCGATTCGCGATTCTGCCACCCAAAAGTATTGGAAAGCCGTATGGTTGCATCGGTAGGTAAAATAGTCATTACGCCTTGAAAGGTGCCACTTGTGGTAAAACTTTTACTGGTATACCAATCCGAATAGCGGGAATCAAAGCTACGGCTTTGAGAATAACCTAACGGATCGACGCTCATCGAAAACTGTGGTTTCAGGGCGGCGCGTGATGCTTCAAGCAAAAATTGGGTCCTTTGCAGGCTCAACTTGGAAGAGATCATGTTGGGATTATTTACTTCCGCACTATCCAGCGCCTGTTCAATGGTTAGCACTATCTGGCCAAACGAAAATAAGGATATCTTAGTTAAAAAGATAACTAACCAGGCAAATTTTAACATTAACTTAATCTTTGTTTGTTTCATAAGGGGGTAAAAAGGGTTAAAAGGGTGACCGCCTTCTCTATTCTGTTCGGGCGAATTCGGGATTTTCAGTTCTTATTTCTCTCTCTATACTTGTTTCTCTTTTCACAATCTTGACTGCATCTGCTGTAACCATTCGTATGTTAGCGATATCGTTCGACAGTACAACCTTAATAGTATCATCGTTATAAAATCCGAAGGTGCCCACTCTGGCCCAGCCTTCGTTGACGCGCCGCAGGTTGATATAGGCATTGTCTTCGCCATCGTCATATCTTACCTTAAAATGATATTCCATATTTCCGACGGGTCCTCTGTTATTTTGCTGCATTCCCCCGCGGTTATTCTGCGTTCTACGGAGTTCATCCGGCATATAGACATAGTAATATAAATCGTAGGTGCCTTTCTCGGGTATCGGCACTTTCCAAATGGCGCTTTGGCTGCCGCTTCCGCTCTTGATGACATAGGCGGAGCGAACATGTGTCCCATAATATTTATCGTTTGTTGTCAACGTCCATTGTAATGGCGGACGGAAAGGCGTCACTCCCTGATATGGGAATGAATTATCGCCGACATCTTCCAACCATTTCGGTAATAGTCCGACAATATCCGGTTGTGATACCTCAAATAAATGAGTATCTTCATTATCGACAATTACCTCGCCGGGAATGTTATAATTGACATTAGCAAGCGTAAAATCGCCCTCTTTATCAATAGGTATGTTTCGTTCGGTAATGATGTTATTGGCTGGCATATTAATAAGGTTCGGCAGATTAGCCGATATCAGCGTGCTCACCCTGAGTTCGCGGGGCGCATCGTCCCATACATTAACAAGTAGTTTTGTCTCGCCTGCCGCCAATGAAATTTTACGTTTTGCACGCGGATCATACAAAGAGGAGATAGCGCCGAAACCGCCTCCGCCGCCTCCGCCACCGAAAACTGTCTCGAAATTAATAATTCCGTCGTATTCGGAGTCATTCGTGACCTGTAATTTTACGACATACACCTCTACATCACGATTGATAATATAGGTAATATCAGGCGTTCCAACGATATATACGGGAAGTTTCGTCGGCGAATCCCATGATGCTATAGGCTCAAGTAAATCTTCTCCGGCTACTAAACTCATCTCGCTAAGCAAATCTTCAAATCGGAGATTAGTAAATCTATTTTTATTCAAATAAGTGCGTAAAGAATCGCGAAATTCCGTATATCCGACATTTAGTTCTGCCGGTGCAAACAGTACATTTGCTTTTAACGAGATGATACTGTTTAACAACTCGCGCTGTTCGGGGTCTATCAGTAGCTCTTTGAACGGACGTTTCTGTATCAAAAGATTTGCCTTTTCAAAATCGCTTATCCCGTTCATCTGTCTCATCCGGTTATTATCGCCTCTGTCCTGCAGATAGAGTTCTATCAAGCGGTTGGCAATCGCCCAGTCAGATGAAAAAATATTGTACCGGAAGTTATACAATTGCGGGAAAAGAAAATAGGGATTGGGGATGGTTGTAATAGTCATCTGACCACGCTCTTGCGTCATCCGGCCTCTGCTTTCCGCATTTTGAAACGTCATCATAAACATGTTAAAGACCCGCAACGCCGCATCCATGTCGCTAAGTTCCATTCCCTGTCGCTTCGACCATGTCTTTTGAAGGGTTATTTGTCGCTTAACGTCTGCATTATTAAATATACAACCTTTTTCGGGGAAAAGGACCATTTCGGGCTGAAGCGTCTCCTGTGCCTGCGACCATGTGCGAACATAACTGCGAAACTGTACGGGAACTTCTACAAGTGAAAAACGTTTAAACGAATAGTTGAGTGAATAGTTACTCTCAAACGTTTGTCGACGTATTCTTATCTGGGATGGGATAGTATCCGCAATTGAATCGTATGCTGCGGTAAAAAAATCGTTTCCTTTCAGATGCCACAGATTATATATGGTACGGTCTACCTCGACACATTTTTGTTCGTAGTCGCCTATAATCAGTGAGATAGAAGGGGTAGGGAAGTCTGTTTTGAAAATAAAAATGCTGTCGCGTTCCGTATCGGCATCCGCTATTTCTTCGCGAAAACGTCCTGTGCTATCGCCGTCTATACGCATACGGCCTCTAAATTCGCCGTCCTCCGGGCCTTGTCCTCTGAACTCGCCGCCGCCCTCACGTCCTCTGAACTCGCCGCCGCCTTCACGCATACGGGCCCTAAACTCTTCGCCTTCCGGCCCTGGCACTCCGCCGTCACGCATACGGGCCATCATACTATCACGCATGCGCGCTCTAAATTCGTCGCCCTCCGGCCCTGGCGCTCCGCCATCACGCATACGGGTCATCATACTATCGCGCATGCGCGCTCTAAATTCATCGCCTTCCGGCCTTTGTCCTCTGAACTCGCCGCCGCCATCACGCATACGAACTAAACTATCACCTCCTTCGCGCATACGACCTCTAAACTCGCCGTCGCCCGCAGGTCTCTGCGCTCTGATATCTCCGCCGCCTTGACCTTGCTGACCTACATCACCGCCTTGTCTTCTGTTATTACCTCCTTGGCCTTGTCCTTGCTGAGCTCTGAAGTCACCGCTGCCTTGTCCTTGCTGACCTCTAAAATCACCGCCGCCTTGTCCTCTGGTATTGCCTCCCTGTCCTTGACCTTGCTGTCCTCTGAAATCGCCGCCGCCTTGTCCTTGCTGGCCTCTGAAATCACCGCCGCCTTGTCCTCTGGTATTGCCTCCCTGTCCTTGACCTTGCTGACCTCTAAAATCACCGCCGCCTTGACCTTGCTGGCCTCTGAAATCGCCGCCGCCTTGTCCTCTGGTATTGCCTCCCTGTCCCTGACCTTGCTGGCCTCTGAAATCGCCGCCGCCCTGGCCTTGCTGTCCGCCTTGCCCTCTGGTATTACCGCCTTGTCCCTGGCCTTGCTGGCCTTGCTGTCCTCTTGTATTACCTCCTTGTCCCTGGCCTTGCTGTCCTCTCGCAACACTTTGCACCTGGACAGGGCCGCCTCCTCTCTGGCCGCCTCCGCCAAATCCGCCGCCAAATCCGCCAAAGCCACCCATTCCGCCGCCGCCAAAAAACATCGGGCCTCCGCCGCCTCTCATGCCGCCCATCTGCATCATTCCGTAGAAGTCATTACTATCGAACTCGTTGGAACGTATTGTCGGTATCTTTTCGCGAGGGGATAACCTTGTCCCTTGTGATAGGGCCGTCAACCCGTTTATGGTCTTCACTTCTAAACGGTAATTGCTGAAATAAGCCCGTTGCCAGTCAGGATCTATATCGCTGTATGCAACGCCCGGTCGTGGATACCAGTATGTTTCGGGTGTGAACAACACATAATTATCTGTTTGAAAACTGTATTTTTTATCTACATTAAACATGTCTTCAACCGAATACTTTTCGTGCAACAGATCGGCAGGAATATCAAGATAGCAGAAGTTTTCATCAATATTACCGGTATAAGTGACAGTCCATGTCACCGTATCGTTTATTTCAAGAACCCGTCCGAAATCAATCAGTATAATCTGGTGGTCGCGGGTAAACGCCAAATCATTATCATTTTCTTTAATTCCACTAATTTCTAAAGAAGGATTAAGGCAAAAAGTAAAGACATCGGACGATTCATGCGCCATTCCGTGCATCACCACAGAGGCCGATATCTTTTGAGGGTGTTGCTCGACGGTAATATCATAGTTTTCGATAACCATCTGAGGCGATTTGACATATTTGTTATTTATCTCTATATACTTGGCCCGAATATTCGACGCCCGAAAGATAGTACTTACATGCCTGTAACCGGCAAATGCTCCGCCCAAAATCAAAAAACATGCCAAAGCAAACCAACGATAACGGCCATATTTTGTGTTCGGTAATCGCCGGAACAGGAAGATGGAGATACAAAGAAATCCTAACCCAAGTAACAGATAAATCAACCGGTGATTAACGACCGTCGGCCAGTTGGAAAAACCGATGATGGAAGATTTGACTAAAGGCAGACTATATGCCATATAATCAAAAAGAAAGTAAAACTTATCCGAGATATAAAACAAGGTCAACGCAATATATCCTAATAGGACTACAAAAGTAATGGCCTGACTTTTAAGAATAAGCATAAGCCCGACCGACAGTCCGAAAATAAAAATCAGGGTAGGAACGCAGATCAGAAAGAAATAGGTAACGTATGCGCTCCAATCAATCGTAACGCCCGAAATAAAGTTAAATATTATCACTAACCCGATGATAAGCAAATTCAAACGTATAAACACATTCAAATTCCCCCAAATTTTACCGGCGACATATTCGGCATTACTAAGCGGGTGAACATAGAACACTTCGGAGGTATCTAATTTCTTGTCCGATTTCAGAAATTCAGATGATAGAAAAACGGCGATGACCGCTTGTCCGACGTTCAGAAGCAGCAAATTGATGTATGCAATATTGGAAGGCAAAGCCCGCATGATCCAATAACGCGGATTATCAGGAAACACTAAATTTGCTAAATTAAAAAAACATAAAAACAAAATAGACAGTACGAGAAAAATTCGATAGAACCAGCTTCTCATCAAAAGCTTGCTCTCGTATTTAGCAACTGAACTGATATTACTTAATGCAGCCATTTTTTTAATGATTAATGATTAATGATTAATGATTAATGGTTAAATCTTAAATGAATTAACTGTTTACCCAGCGGTTTAATTTTTTCTCCATGTAATAGACATACGCATGTTCCAGGTTAGGCGGGTAAGATTCTGCATCGAAGCCTTCAACCCTATCTGCTACGACTTGCACTTCCCAACCTGTTCCCGACGGAATCGTCGTAATAACCGGATATTTGCTGTCAATCACAGGCAAGTCGTTCCCTTTAACTTTCATTCGCCACACTTTGCCTTCCGCTTCTTTCAGCATGTCAGCCGGCGAACCGAAGTAAGCGAGTTCGCCTTTGTTCATCAGCGCCATGCAATTGCAGGTACTCGAAATATCGCCGACAATATGGGTTGAAAGAATGATAGTCACATCGTTTTCCGTCACTTTCGACAGCAGGTTGCGAAAACGGATACGTTCTTCGGGGTCAAGTCCTGTGGTAGGCTCGTCAACAATAATCAACTTGGGGTTATGAATCAAGGCCTGTGCAATACCCAAACGACGCTTCATACCGCCCGACAGTTTGTTGGCATAACGCTCGCGGGCTTCAAACAATCCTACGCTTTCGAGCATGGCGTCGACTGCCTGCTTACGTTGCTTTGTATTGTTCATACCCGACAAACGGGCTGCATAGTCCAGAAACTCATACGTTTTATACTTGGCAAAAAAACGGAAATCCTGAGGCAGGTATCCAAGTATTTTACGCACCTCTTTCCGTTCTTTAAGCAAATTATAACCGAAAACCTCCACTTCTCCGGATGAAGGTTCCATCAAGGCCACAAGTATACGCATCAAAGTAGTTTTGCCGGCACCATTAGGGCCTAACAAACCGAACATTCCCGTCGGTATCTCCATATTGATGTCTTTCAACGCGTGATTACCTTTTGGATATTTTTTTTTTAACGCCCGTATTGAAATATTCT
>Ga0099364_10005965_pt1 | contig 17885 bp, 18 predicted proteins | sample TergutTh196P3_FD_73070 | JGI IMG/M metagenome (GOLD analysis project Ga0099364, IMG submission 73070) | Microcerotermes parvus P3 segment gut microbial communities from Pointe-Noire, Republic of the Congo - Th196 P3 | ecosystem: Host-associated > Arthropoda: Insects > Digestive system > Gut ...
ACGGCAAACAAGCGAGAGCCGATAATAAAATGGTGAGTAAAAGCTTTTCTCTTTTAAATCCAAAGCTCGAAAAAGTATTTTTGCGAAGCGCGCAGACAATGCAAATTCCAAGCCCCATTGTTCCGAATTGAACACAAGCCCCCATAATCGTTTGTACTAAAAGCGGTTTTCCAGAATCTAATTGCAATACAACGTACACGATACCCGCGATGCCATAAATTACGGCGAATGATAAAATAATAATCAATATATCGACTATATTTTTCTTGCTTGTTTTTTGTGCTTGTTCGGTCATTATTACATTCCCCTCGTTCGTTTAATAATATAAATTTTTTGCATTGTTATAAATAGCACATATCTTAAATTACAACATCGCCGCCACGTTCTCAAACAACACATTCTGCGCTATAGTCAAGTCAGATTCATAAGGCACAAGATTGCCGCCTATCTTCTGTGATGTTTCCGCGCCCTTCGCGAGAAGTACCACGACGTCGCCGCTTTTCGCGGTTCGTATCGCCTTTGTCACCGCTTCTTTCCTGTCGGTAATAATCTCATACGGAGTATCAATCATCGTCCCCGCTATATCTTCGCATATCTCCGTCACATCTTCAAAATACGGGTCATCTGCCGTGAGATACACATACTCGGAATTGCCGCCTACAATATCCGCGAAATCCCTGCGCCGTTTCAAGTGTCTGCCGCCCGGAGTTCCGCCTAGCGATATTATTCTCCTGCCTCTGTACTTTTCCCTAAGGAATTTATACAGTTCCGTAAAGCTTAAATAATTATGCGCGTAATCCACGATTACAGTTATTCCGTTATTCTCAAAAATATTCACACGTCCCGGGACTTCCGTTTTAATCAATCCGCGCCGTATACTTTCGTCGTCTATGCCCAGTATTTTTGCCATAGCAATGGCGGCAAGCGCGTTTTCGACGTTAAAAAGTCCCTGTATTTTTATAGCAAACTGCTCAAAATAATTATATTTATCGCTTTTTGCGTAAAAGTAAGTCAGATTTTCGATGGTTTTTATATCAGATGAATAATAATCGCAGTTATGCTTGTTGCTCTCGGTACCGTATAATATAACGCTGTCTGCGTTTTCCGCCGCCTGTAAAACATCATTTAAATAATCTGTTTGTGAATTGACGACAACATTCGAGCAATTTTTTATGAATTTCAGTTTACAATTTAAGTAGTCCTCAAAATCATCATGTTCCGTTGGGCTTATATGGTCCTCGGCTATATTTAAAAATATGCCGTTGTCAAAATGAACTCCGTAAACTTTGTTGGTTTTATATGCTTGTGAAGATACTTCCATTGTGAAATAATCAATATTGTTCTGCGCCGCTTCAAAGAAATATTGTTGCAGTTCGCACGGTTCGGGCGTTGAGAAAACGGCGGCTTCGTCCCTTTCGCCAGTATATATTTTGATTGACGAGCTGAAACCTGTTTGCGAACCGACGTATTCGTCGCAAATATTTTTGAGAAAATAGCAGACGGTCGTTTTGCCTTTAGTGCCTGTAACTCCCGTCAAGCAAAAATTTCTGTACGGATAGTTATAATAGAAAGAAGCCAAAAGCGAAATAGTTTTCCTGATATTGTTGACAATAAAATAATCGGCGTTAATATCATCCGCATATTTTTTTTCAGAGATATAGCACACCGCGCCGCTTGATACAGCCTGAACTAAATATTCTTCTTTGAATTGCTGCGTTAATCCCCCTTTGCAAAAAAACAAAGTGTCGGGCTTTACTTTTCTCGAATCATACGAAATAAATTTTATTTCCCTGTCTTGATTTTTTAAATTATATTCAATCAAAAATTTATTTTGTGTCAATATATCAATAATTTTTTTATATCCGATTTTCAATTCCATAATTTATTTTATTTCTCCGTTTCTGCGTATATGTCTATAACAAATAATTATCTATAAATCCCCGTGTTAAACAAAAAGTATTATTATGTGTATAATTTTACACTATATAAAACTCAAAGTCAACAGGATTATATAAATATTAATTTTAAAATATTAATATTTTGTCAATAGATTTGCGGTATAATTATTTTTGTATATTTACGGAAAAACTTAACAAAATGAGGGAAAAGATGAATTTAACGAATATCCGAGGGGTAAAGGAATTATTGAATAAATACAATACCGTAACCAAAAAGAGTTTCGGGCAGAATTTTTTAATATCCCCGTCAATCCCCGTAAAAATTGCCGCCGCGAGCCTAAACGCAACCACAACGGAAACGGAAGCGAATAATGAAGCGGGAGTAATTGAGATAGGCGCGGGGGTTGGGACGCTATCACAGGAACTGTGCAAATTATATAAAAAAGTAGTTGCCGTTGAGCTTGACAGGACGCTTGAGCCGATATTAAACGAAGTGTTTGAAAACACGCATAACTTTAAAGTAATTTTTGCCGATATTCTAAAGACTGATATAAAAAGTTTGACCGAAAGTGAGTTCAACGGATACAAACAAATAAATATCTGCGCGAATCTGCCGTATTATATCACAACGCCGACTATAACTTATTTACTTGAAAGCGGCGTGAAATTTAATACAATCACCGTTATGATACAAAAAGAAGTAGCCTCCCGTCTTTGCGCTGAAGCGGGGAGCGAAGATTACGGCTCTATTACTCTTTTTGTAAATTATTACGGCGAAATAAAAAAACTGTTTAACGTGCCTCCGTCTAATTTTTATCCTCCGCCGAAAGTTACGTCGTCCGTCATACAGATATTGCCTTATGAAAGACCGAGAGCAACGCCTGAAGATGAAAAATTAATGTTTAAAGTGATACGGGCGGCATTTGAGCAGAGAAGAAAGACTTTAGTTAATGCGTTAGCTTCGGCGTTTGGCGATATTGACAAATCGCGGATAGCGGGCATTGTTGAAGAAATAACGGGTAACGCTAATATTCGGGGCGAAATGCTGAATCTTGAAAAATTCGCCGCAATATCAAATATAATCTCACGGGAAAATCAAAATAAATTATAGAGGAAGTATATAAATTATGGAAAATATCTTGATTTCAATTTTTTACGGCATAGTTCAAGGCTTAACAGAATTTATTCCCGTTTCAAGTTCGGGACACTTATCAATATTGCAGAATATAATAGGTCTTGAAGATTTTGGAGATAAAATTTTATTTAACGTGCTTTTACATCTCGGCACACTTACCGCTATAGTTGTATTGTACCGCAAAGAGATTGTCGGATTAATCTTTGGTTTTTTTTCTTTGATTGGCAGATTATTTTCGAGAAACATAAAATATAAAACGCTGTCGTCAAACGAAAAATTCGTCGTTCTGATTATGATTGCGACGTGTCCTCTTATAGTTGCGGCTTTCCTTGACAAAAGGATAGAAGCGTTGGCAGCGTCTACTAAACTGATAGGATTTCTTTTGATTGTTAACGCTTTGATTTTATTTTTGTCAGACAAGATAATAAACGGCAGGAAAACAGAAAAAAACGCGAGTCCAAAAAATGCTCTCTTAGTTGGTCTTGCCCAAATGATAGCCATACTTCCGGGTATTTCCCGCTCAGGTTCGACAATTACAAGCGGTTTGCTTAATGGCTTTAGCCGTTCGTTTGCGGTTAAATTTTCGTTTATAATGGCTATACCCGCGATACTCGGCGCGAATATTTTCAAGGTCGCGGATTTTATTAAAGGCGAAGAACAGATAACGTCCGCTATGATTGCGTCGGGAATAGCGGGATTTGTCGCAGCTTTTATATCGGGACTGTTTGCAATGCTTCTTTTGGTAGTAATTGCACGTAAAAGAAATTTTTACATATTTTCGATATATTGCGTAGTTATAGGTACTGTGGCATTAATTTGGGGATAGATTGCCTTGATTCTTGAAAAGTAGGCTATCTCGGAAATTAAATAAACGCAAAAATTTTGTGCCGAAGCCCTCTTTCGTAAAGAGGGTGGCACGAAGCGGAGCGAGTGACGGGTGTTTTTGTTTCCCCACCGTTGCGACGTACTTTCTTTGCTATAATAAAATAAAAAATGTTGATAATCACGGTCGTAAAATATTTGTCTTTAATAATATTAAAATTATGGGGAATTGCCGTGTCAACAACACCTAATACGCCTAAGCCTAAACCAAAAGATAAAAAAAATATAAGTGTAAATTCAGAAAATTCACAAGAAAATGCCGTGCAAATTTTTCCATTTTTAATAGGCATGGCGGCTGTTTATATATTAATCTGTTTTCTAATGAACGACGCTAAAGATGACGTGGGCGGCATAGGCGTCTTTATAAAAAATACTTTTTACGGGCTTTTTTCAAACGCCGCGTTTTTAATCCCGTTTATGATGGCAAGTATAGCAGTTTTTTTTAAAAAAGATTTATCTGCGGGATTTACTAAGTACAGACTGACGTTCTCCGTCATCTGCCTGATATTATATTCTTCGCTTATACATTTATTTTCAAGTTTATCATTAAGTGACGCAAATTTCCAAATCGCAGTATTATTTGAAAACGGCAAAAATCATATTGGCGGCGGAGCTGTAGGCGGTTTATTGGCGGAAATTTTGATTAAATCTATAGGCACGATAGGAGCAGGAATTTTTATTATATCGCTCTCAGTGATATTCAGTATATTTTTATTTGGGTATACGCCGTTGAGCGTGATGAGATTTTTTGCCGCGTTTATCCGTGATTATAAAAAAAGCAGAAACTCTGATTTTGAACGGGAATTGATTATAAAACGTAAAGACCCAAGCCGTGCGTTTAAAATGAAAACCCACAAATACAGAATATCCTCGCGGCTCGTTATTGATTCAAACAAAAAGAAAACTGCACATAACGGCTCCGCAACCGAAATTGCGGAAAATAATAATTATACTGCCCCAAAAATAAAACGCAGTTTGAAAAGGCAAACGGATACTCAAAAAAAGAGAAAACTAAATTCTGTTGAACCCGTGTCGGTCAGTTCGAATAATATTATTGGTTTTACGGAATCAGAAGCACTCCCAACAGAGATTATATCAAAGCCGTTGATTGAGCCTGTTTGGATTTCTGAAAATAAACCGAAAGATACAGATAATAATATTAAGACAGAAGTGTCAAATATCGCAGATGATATATTTTTCAGCATAAGCAATACTGACGATTATGATGATTATATATACGAAGCGTCAATAATTTTACCCGTTATCAGCGAAAACAGTTCAAATTTAGGCAACAATAAAGAAGAATCAGATTTGATTTTTGAAACGATTAAAGTTTTTGAAGAAAACACAGATGACTTACTTTTGAAAGAGTATAAACTCCCTCCGCTTTCGTATTTAAGTAAAGAAACAGAAAATAATGTGAATATAGATATAAGCAGGGAACTGAATATAACGTCGTCAAGACTGATTGAAACTCTTGAAAGTTTTGGAGTTAAAACAAAAGTATCGGCGATTTCGAGAGGTCCGTCCGTAACCCGATATGAGATTACGCCTAATTCGGGAGTAAAAGTAAAATCCATAGTGAGCTTGATTGATGATATTGCTTTAAATTTAGCGTCGGGCGGCGTGCGTATCGAGGCTCCTATTCCGGGTAAGGCGGCAGTCGGGATTGAAGTTCCCAACAAGACCGTATCGACCGTATATTTGCGGACATTGCTTGAGGACTGCTGTTTTCTGCAAGCGTCAAGCAAAATAACTGTCGCATTGGGCATGGACGTGGCGGGCAATCCTATATATTCGGATATAGCGAAAATGCCGCATTTACTTATATCGGGCGCAACGGGTATGGGGAAATCCGTATGTATAAATTCGATTATTACAAGTATTTTATATAAAGCGAAGCCCAACGAAGTAAAACTTATATTGATTGACCCGAAAAAAGTAGAGCTTACTGTTTATAACGGCATACCGCATTTGCTTGTGCCTGTAGTGAGCGACCCGAAAAAGGCGGCGGGCAGTCTTAATTGGGCTGTTACAGAGATGGAAAACAGATTTTTGCTTATCGAAGAAAGAGGCGTCAGAGATTTACAGGCATATAATGATTCGTTATCGGTTGACCCGCTTGCGGAAAAACTGCCGCAGATAATTATTGTGATTGATGAGCTTGCGGATTTGATGATGACGGCTCCCGCAGATGTCGAACAGGCGATTTGCAGACTCGCGCAAAAAGCGAGGGCGGCGGGTATGCACTTGATAATCGGCACTCAACGTCCGTCTGTCGATGTTATAACGGGGCTTATCAAAGCGAATATTCCGTCAAGGATAGCGTTTACGGTAGCCTCTCAGATAGATTCGCGGACTATTATAGATACTAAAGGCGCGGAAGAACTGATAGGACGGGGCGATATGCTATATTTGCCTGTCGGAGCGTCGAAGCCTGTGAGGATACAGGGTGCTTATGTCAGTGAAAAAGATGTTATGAACGTAACGGAGTTTCTGAAAAAGCAGTCTGACGGCGGATATGACGAGCGGATATTGAGAGATATAGAACGTGAAGCGCAGAACTGCAACACCAAGGGAGCGAAGTTGCAGAGCAAAGAAATTGAAATATAAGAATTAGATGATATAAATAAAATATCCAAAAAGCGTTGCATTAAATTATATTATGATGTATAATAATATCGCAGAGAAAAATATTATCTGTGTTGATTTTGGTATTGGAAATCAGGAAAGTAGGGACGCTATTTATAATGTCCGGGGTTCGGACTTAAAAAATTCAAGAAAAATAATTTTATTGTAGTGTTTGCAGAATGTTCACGAATTATTAATTGACTTTGACACTGCGTAATAGTTTATATTGTATGCAGGAGGTGGATAAAATGGATTACACGATAAATGAACTGTCAAAAATATCTGGAATAAGCACCCGTGCTTTAAGATATTACGACCAAATCGGGTTGCTTGTACCAGAACGCATAAGCTCGAACGACTATCGGATATATAGCGGAAAGGAAGTCGATATTTTACAGCAGATTTTATTTTACAGAGAGCTTGGAGTAAGCCTTGATGAAATAAAAAATCTGATTAACGCTTCCGATTATGACAAAGAAAAATCATTGCTGATTCATTTGGAAGCACTCCTGAATAAACAAGAACAGATTGGGGTTCTGATAAATAATGTCAGAAAAACAATCGAATCATTGAAAGGAGTAACTGTTATGAGCGACAAAGAAAAATTCGAGGGATTTACTTTAAGGGCAGTAATCGGGCAGACAAGCAAATCTGATAACAAAATCACAGCAGAATTAGGAAAAGCAGAATTAAATTTACAGCAGATGAAAGGGTTAAACAAAGGCGATATAATTCCATTAGACAAAATGATGACCGAATCTGCGGATATAATGGTAAACGGTCAACTTGCGGCGAAGGGCAGTATCGTTATTGTAGAGGAAAATTTTGCTGTAAAAATTAGCGAAGTTATTAATAATTTTTTTGATTTGGACGAGTTTATTGAGTTTGACAGACGAAAAGATGAACCGATTGATTTATTTGCGGACGAAAAACTAATATCGAAATGCAGTGTTGTCATAGTAGACGAACATTTTGCTGTCCGCTTAGTAGAAGCTGTATAAAAATCTATGCAAATGACTGAAAATAGTATTATACATCAAGAAAACACCCGCACCAAAATCCCTCTTTAGTAAAGAGGATAGCATGAAGCGCAGCGAGTGACGGGTGTTTTGTAGATTTTGTTGATTAACGTAAATAATTTATATTAGTGGAGGTTATGAATGACAGAGAAACAAAAAGCTATGAAACCCGAAGATTATGAAATGCTTCTTGCCACACTAAAAAATTCGGATAAACTAAAAGACGAATCGGCTATAGAAATAAATTTGCAACAATTTAATTTATCTTCATATACCGTTGATTTAATATGGAAAGATAGTATATATTTAGTTAAATCGCAAGAGGGAGAACTTATATTAAAAAGAACATTAAACGATGCTGGCAAATTAGATAAATTACTGGAAGAACATCAACTTTTAAATTATTTGCATGATATGGGAATACCAGTAGCATACCCATTTAAAACAAATAATGGTTATACGTATTTGGAAATCGACAATTATTTATACACGCTAATGCCGAAACTTACAAATGACGGTGCGGATTTTTTCTCTCAATCGCATTCTATATATACAGAAATAGGTCATAGCATGGCACATTTTCACAAAATAATTGCTACTTACCCCAATACTTTAAAACGGGGGATTGTAGAACCTTATAATACTATTTATCAGGATATTATGCCTGAATTAAATAAATATCTTCCTAAAAATGACTGCGAGAAAGTCACAAAAATTCTTTCCGAATTGCAAGATGAAATGCGAGAAATATTCAACGAACTTCCTATGCAACGTATTCACGGCGACTTACATGGTGGAAATGTTTGTTTTTCAGAAAATAAAGTTACTGGATATATTGATTGTGACCACTTTCCGATAGGTTCACGTATGTATGACATTTGTTATTTTCTTATCCATATAATAAAATGGCATTTAGATGATACTGAAAAAATAAACATATTCTTATCGCATTATCATTATATGTTGGATGAATATAATTCTATTATTCCTCTTACAGAGCGAGAAAAATTTGCCTTTTGGTTTATGTTATTATATATACAGCTCTTGTTTTTCAAAGCTAAAATACAACGTGGAGATGAAGGGGGCTTTCTCGATTTAAATGCTTTTTGGTGGGTGTATAATAATCGTGGAGTTTTAAATATATCTACGCACAGATAAAAAAATAAAATACTTGTAAATGTCCAAAATAAGCATTATATACATCAAGAAAATACCCGCCCTATGAGAACATATACTTTACAAAAGAGAGCAGGAAAATAATCGCACCGAAAGCCCTCTTTAGTAAAGAGGGTGGCATGAAGCATAGCGAGTGACGGGTGTTTTGTAGATTTTGTTGTTAAATTTATATTTTCTGTGATAAAAGTTTTTAGGAGGTTAAGAAATGCAAGCTAAAAGATTATCGCGCAACGGAACAATAGGTATATTTTGTCCGAGTCACGTTGCCGATATGGAGCGATATAATTCTATTATATATAAGATTGAACAGCTTGGATATAAAGTAAAACTCGGTGATAATATCCTAAAAAATACTTATGGATATGCCGCAAGCGCGGAGGAACGTGCCGCAGACTTAAACGCCTTAGTAAGTGGTGATGATGTGCAAATGATATTATTTAGCGGCGGTGAAAGCGCAGTAGAAATTTTGCCGTTGATTGACTATGAAAATATCCGTCGTAATCCGAAGTTATTCAGCAGTTACAGCGACGCTACTTCTATATTGAACGCTATTTATGCACAGACAGGTTTAATCACATATTATGGTTTTGGGGCAGGTCAATTTGAAGATTTGCGATATTACGATTATATGCAGTTTTGCTCGCATTTCGTAGAGGGACACAGCGCGGAACAGTTTGTAAGCGACAGCGAATGGAAAATTTTGCGCGGCGGAAGTTGTGAGGGTACGTTAATCGGTGGTTATGCCTCGTTATTCGGGCTAATGCTTGCTAACCAATATTTCAAGTATGACAGCGACAGGAAATATTTGTTGTTACTTGAAGACCACGAAAGATTCAGCGATATCGGCGCAATCAGCACATATCTTGCGTTTATCGGTCAAAGCGCGTTTATGCGTAACGTAAGCGGATTGATTTTCGGGCATTACTCCGTTAATCCTCCTGATGATTTATTCCGTTGTTTAGAGCGTTTAGGAGAAAAACACAATATCCCGGTAATTTACACAGATGACTTCGGGCATGGAATACGACACGCTATATTGCCGATTGGAGTAAATGCGAAACTTGATGCCGATAACCAATGTATGAAATTTTGCAACGACCACTAAACAAGTCAGACTTTATACGCATTTATACACGCAATCCGCAAATTAATCGTTGTATTGGCATAAATATTAAACTTCCTCGGAAATAGTCTCTTAGCCCTCTTTAGAAAAGAGGGCTTTCGGTACAAAATTTTTATGTTGATTTGATTTACGAGGAGGTCTATTATCTGCTTTGCGCTATGTAATATTATCAAACCATTAAATAAAATTAAGAGTGGAATATAAAAAATGAATGAAAATAAAAAAGAATTTTTGCCGATAATTTTGGGCAGCGATGAAAACGCTTACGGAATAGCGAGGGCGTTTTATGAAAAATACTCGATAGTTTCTATGGTATTGTGTAAGATACCCCTTATCGCCACACGATACAGCAAAATTTTGCAGATTAAACAGTTTGAGAATTTTGACGACGAAGATATATTTGTAAAAAGCCTTTGCGAAGTCGCGGAGCAAAAACAAAAAGAATATGACAACTTAATTCTCGTGCCGTGTTCTGATAGATATACGGAACTTACAGTGAAAAACAGGGATATACTGGAAAAATATTTCTGCAATAAATTTATTTCTTATGATTCGTTGTTAAAATTCAATACAAAAGATAAATTTTATAACATCTGCGTCGAATACGGCATTGCCTGTCCAAAAACAATAATATGCGAACACAAAGACAGATTGAGCGTATTGGATAAATTAGAGTTTGATTTTCCCATTGTAGTAAAAGCCAACAACAGTAACAGCTATGATTATTTAAACTGCGACTTTGAGGAAAAGAAAAAAGTATTTTATATTGAAACCAAAGAAGAATATATTAAGATTATCGAAAGTATGAACAAATCAGACTATAAAGACAATATAATTATTCAAGAGTTGATACCCGGCGACGATACGGCGATGAGAACCTTAAATTGCTATTCAGATAACGACGGCAAAGTCAGGCTGATGTGTCTCGGCAGACCGATACTTGAAGAATATACACCCCAAGCACTCGGAAATTTCGCGGCGATATTGACTGATATTGATAAAAATAACGAAAACAGAAATAAAATATTCACTCAGGCAAAAAATTTTTTGGAGAGCGTAAAATATACGGGATTTTCAAATTTTGATATAAAATATGACGTGAAAAGCGGGGAATATAAATTTTTTGAGATTAATCCAAGACAAGGGCGAAGCAGTTTTTTTGTCACGGCGGCGGGATATAATTTAGCCGAATTTTTAGTTGACAATGCCGTATATAATAAAAATAAAGATATAGTATACGCGGACAGCGATATGTTATGGCTCTCCGTGCCGAAAAAGATATTGTTTGCTTACGTAGAGAATACAGAAGTTCTTGATAGAGTAAAAAGGCTTATTAAAGAAAAAAAATATACTTATACAATGTTGTACAAAAAAGACATGAGCTTGAAAAGATTTCTGCGAATAAATTTATTTTACAGAAAGCACTATAAAGACTATAAAACGTATTTTTTCAAGAGAAAATGATTCTTGACAGCACATGAATATTATGGTATAATTTACAAACAAAAATAGGATAATGATGAGTGCCGATAAGGATATAATGCCATAGATATGTGTTGTGTGTCTGTTTGTATAAAATTTATATTAGATACGAAAAAAAACACTCGCCGTCTGCGGACGGCACCCTCTTTAAGAAATGGGGCAGGAAAAATAGTCGTACAAAATCCCTCTTTCGTAAAGAGGGTGGCATGAAGAGTAGTGAGTGACGGGTGTTTTGCTAATTTCGTTGTTGATTTATGGAACTAATTTATATTAGTGGAGTTTATTGAAGATTTTGAATTAACATATGAAGTAAGTAAAAAATAGGGGGGCATATACTATGCAAGCATATGAATTTTACGCTAAACCAGAAAATGGAACGATTACTATACCCGAAAAATATAAAAATTTAATAACAGATGACGTTATGGTCATTATTTTGGACAAAAAGCCATCGAAATTTAACCGCGATAAGGCTGACGTGCGAAGAAAAACAGATTTGTTATCACATCCTACCTTAAAAACAAAAGGATGGAAATTCAATCGGGAAGAAGCCAATGAACGATAGAATATTTTTAGATACTAATATGATTATTTATATGTATTCAGAAGACGAAATAAAAAAACGTGATGCGGTTTGTAATTTCGTGAATTATAATGCTTGCTTCGCCAGTACACAAATATTCAGCGAAGCAAGCAATGTTTGGTTTAAAAAGTATAGTTTGACTAAATCTCAAATAATTAAATATCTAAATGAAATTGAATTGATTTGTGATGATATACTGTTAGTTCAAAGAAAAACTATTGACAAAGCCCTTGACTTAAAAGACCAATATGGTTATTCTTATTATGATAGCCTTGTGTTATCGTCTGCATTGGAAGCAAACTGCAATGTTATTTTAACAGAAGATATGAGCAATACGCAAATTATTGACGGCAAATTGAAAATAGTGAATCCTTTCAATTAAAGATATAATTATGATATGCATTACACGTCCGTTCGTATAAAATTTATATTAGTTGAAAAAGCAGGAAGTATTATTATGAATCATCAAGAATTAGTAAAAGTCATACAACAAGAACTATACAACGACGATGCTGTGTTGGCGTTGGTGTTAGTCGGTTCAGTAGCAAGGCATGAAGAAACGCCTAACAGCGATATTGATTTATTTGTTATAACCAACAAAGATTTTATGCAGAACAGTCGTGTAATACGAAACGGAATAACAGTAGAACTAATTGAAGGTCCATTGGAACAGTTGGTGAGAAAACGCGTGTTGGAAAAAGAAGCAGTCGCCCTTAATTTGATGGCGAGCGGAGTTTTATTGTTTGATAAAACTTCGGAAACTGAAAAATTGATGGCTGAAGCTAAGGAAATTATAAAAGAGGGACCGCCCATACCAACCTCGCATAGTAATGAACAATGGAAAATCGGGAAAAGAGGGGAAATAACGGGGATATATAGCGATTTATTAGATATTGACGATGAAATCAATTTCAACTATATAGCTTCAATACTAATTTCATCGGCGATTCCGTTGATATTTGAAAATAATAACTTGTGGTCTCAATCCAACAGAAAAAATCTTGACTATTTAAAATCTCAATGTTTTAACGAATATAAGAATATCGAAACACTCTTAAATCAAATATGCTCAGTAGCCGAAAGGCGTAATGCGGCACGGCGTCTTGTTGAAGCGGTTTTAGGACCTCACGGGGGAATGTTGGAGGGGGATATTGTTATAGGTAAACAGAAAATAGAAGCAAACTAAATAAGTATTATCTGCGTTACGGCTCTGCGATTGTGGCAAGCGTCCTTTATTCAGAGATAGCATAAAGCGTAGAAAAAAGCAAAATACGGAGGTGTAAAAATTGAAATATAAAAAATTGGGAATACTGGGAGGTATGGGACCTCTCGCGACATATAATTTATATAAAAACATAATAGACGCAACCCCTGCGAAAAAAGACCAAGACCATATTGATATGGTCATACTCAATGCGTCGTATATACCCGACCGCACGGCGGGCATACTTGACGGTGGAGAATCGCCGTTGCCTTATTTGTCGGACGGGTGTAAAATACTTGAAAACGCGGGTTGCGATATTATAGCGATTCCGTGCAATACGTCGCATTATTTTTATGACGAACTGCAAGAAAATTGCAGAGTAAAAATACTTAATATGATAGATTTGGTTGCTGAAAGGCTTGAGGAACAGGGTATGTCGTCTGTTTTTTTAATGGCTACGGCGGGAACTGTAAAAGCGGGAATATATAAAAAATATTTAAGCAAAAGAAATATTGATATATTGCCGTCAGATGAAGATGAAATTGAACTAATAATGAAAGCGATATATGATATAAAAGCGGGAATAGCGATTGATTTATCCGATATTATTACGGTTGTAAAAAAATATTACGCGCTTGGCTGTAAAAAAATTATACTCGGCTGTACGGAATTGTCGTTGATTAAAGATGATATGATAAATATGGATTCAAGCTTAGACGATTTATTTATTGATTCGACCGACGTGTTAAAAGATAAAATAATAAAATTATTCGGAGTTTGTAATCAAAAACAATTAAGATTTACGGCAAAGTAATTTGAGGTAAAATTAAATGAATAATATATTTCAAGGTGAAAAAATTCGCCTAAGAGCAAGAACGCTTGCAGATGTTGAAAGAAATAAGGCAAGGATTGAAAAATCGAATTATGATACAGAATCTGATAGATTATGCGATACAATACATTTACCATACTCGCCAGAGTCGCGCAAAGAGGACTGGGAAAACGAGATAAAGAAATTTAACAATTGGGAAAATTGCAACCTTATTATAGAAACGCTTGATAATATAGCTATAGGGGGAATTTGCATAACTGACGCTGACCGAACAAACGGCACATTTTCATACGGACTTGGCATATCAAGAGAGCATTGGCAAAAAGGTTACGCTTCTGAAGCTATAAAATTATTAATGAATTATTATTTCAACGAGCTACGTTTTCATAAATGTAATATAACAGTTTTTGATTATAATGAAGCTTCAATAGCTTTGCATAAATCTTTAGGATTTATTGAAGAAGGACGTCAAAGAGAGAGCAAATATACAAACGGTAAATATTATGACCTTATCTTTTACGGTATAACAAAAAAAGAATTTTATGATAAGCATAAATCTTTCAATACCGTATTATAAGCAATCAATAAATATGTTTAACATACATAGCTTTTTGGAAAAGGACGTGTAAAATATATGTATTGATTGTAGGGAATTTATATAATATTCATAATAAAAACCCCCGCCCTACAGGCATCCCCTTTAAGAGATGGGGCAGCCACCCTCTTTACAAAAGAGGGCAAGGAAAATAGCCGCACCGAAAGCTCTCTATCGTAAAGAGGGTGGCACGAAACGGAACGAGTGACGAGTGTTTTGTCTATTTTGTTGATTAACGCAGATAATCTATATTAGTGAATGAAAGAAAGGCTTACTACTTTATGAGAAAACAAAAAATATATATAGAAACCACTCTGTTCAACTTCTATTTCGATACGGACAGAGAAGCTCATTTCGATACAGTCCGATTATTTGAAGATATTGCGTTGGGAAAATATGAAGCGTTCACTTCCGATTACGTTATTAACGAATTAGAGGAAACTCAGGGAGATAAGCGTGAAAAAATGATTGCTCTTGTGAAGCAATGCGGGATTGCTGTTTTAATATTAAATGATGAAGCAGAACGATTGGCTGATATTTATGTCGAACAGGGTATTCTACCGCTTAAATATAGGACTGACGGCGTTCATATTGCAGTTGCAGCCGTAAACGATTTGGATATGATTATCAGTATGAATTTTCAGCATATAGTAAAACGTAAAACAAAAATAGGAACAGGGAACATAAACGCTTTGAACGGTTATCACGCCGTTGAAATATATACACCAATGGAGGTAAACGAAAATGAAAACGATTAACAAAATCGAGCAGGAAATCAATGAAATTCGTCTGCGGATTTATGAGGAAACAAAACACATGACCCCTGAACAACGTGCGGAACGCGTAAATAAAATTGGTGAAGCCGCTGCGAAAAAATATGGCTTCAAGCGTATTGCGAGCGCAAAAGAAGCAGAAAATTTGCAGAGAATGTAATTGAAGCGACAAAATTTATATAATATTCATAATAAAAACCCCCGCCGTCTGAAAACCCCCGCCCTACGGGCACCCCCTTTAAGAAATAGAACAGGCACCCTCTTTACAAAAGAGGGCAAGGAAAATAGCCGCACCGAAAGCTCTCTTTCGTAAAGAGGGTGGCACGAAACGGAACGAGTGACGGGTGTTTTGTAGATTTTCTTGTTGATTAACGCAGATAATCTATATTAGTGATAGTGAGGTACATTATTTATGAATGATATATACTTAGTGAATTATCGAGTTCAAAATATTGAACCGCTAAAAAATATAATGCGGCTTCCTAAAAAAGAAGCTTTTGAATTATCCGATAAGTTGTATAAAGAAAATCCCTACGATGGTTATGAACAACGCTTTGGTCCTAACTTTGAAAAATATTATAATCATAGAATTAAAACAGAAAAGTGGCTTTATGAAGAATTTATTGAAATCGGTGGGAAGCCGCAAGCAAAGCACCCGTTATACTTTTTTGTGCATAAATGGGATGTAGCCGAAAAGGTATGGGAAGGTAAGGCAATCAAGGTAATTGAAAAAATCGAATTGAATGAAATAGATGTATGCGATGTCAGCTTTTTATTTGGCGATAGTATGGCGATGTTGAATAATCCTAATAGAAGTTCTCTTTTTTTGAAAAATGAATTGTTAGAACTTCTTGCTAAAAACGGAAATAATATCGAAATGTTATTAGATAGTGTAAATCAACAAATAGGTCAAAGAATTATAGAAGCGCATATTTGGAATGATAAGTATTTTGAAACATTACGCACAGAATAAACGGACGAACACAGTTCGTCCCTACAACAATAATTCAGAGAATTTATATTTTCAGGAGGCAGAAAATAGATATAAAAATCGAACCAATATTGATTGAGCAAAAATCCGTGTTAACTCAGCTGTTGAATCTATATGATTATGATTTTACGGAATATACTAACGATGATATTAAAGATGACGGATATTTTAATGATTATGAAGAGCATTTTTTTATAAATCATAATTTACACCCGTTTTTTATTCATGTTAGTGAAAAATTGGCTGGTTTTGTGATAGTTGGCGATGGTGGCTATAAATATCTTGAGGATGAAAACGCTCACAATATAAATGAATTTTTTGTAATGAAGAAATATCGCCGAAACGGAGTTGGCAGATTTGCAGCAGAAACGGTTTTTAATATGTACAAAGGAAAATGGGAAGTCTGCCAAATGCAGAATAATATTCCGGCAAGAAAATTTTGGAAATCAGTAATTTATGAACATATGAAAAATGATTATCAGGAATGTGGTACTGAGAACGATGAAATGGTTGGATTTATTTTCGACAATTTCTATGCAAAATAAGCATTTTCTACGCAAATAATTTTTTTGTAGGGGCGGATTCAATATCCGCCCGTGAACCCAACGCCCGTGCGGATTTTAGGGCGGAAATGGATTCCGCCCCTACGATATATTTATTAATTTATAGCGCAGATAATTTATATTAGTGGAGGTTGTATAATGGAACTTGAAATTAACAAATTGACAATGGATTTATTGGAAGATTGGTTGGAATATTTTGATGGCGACGCCTTTTCAGATAACGATGAATGGGCAGGTTGTTACTGTATGTGTTATCATTGGAATAAAGAGTTAGAAAATAAAAAGCGTTGGAATTGCTCAAAAGAAGATGCGGCATATAACCGCGAATGTGCCGTGGAAATCATAAAACAAGGAATCATGCAAGGTTATTTGGCTTATCTTGACGGAAAAGTTGTAGGCTGGTGCAATGCCAATGATAAACAAGCATATGACAATGTAAATATGAATTTAAGCTGTGAGGAATCAGAAAAAAACAAAAAAATCAAATCCATTGTATGCTTTAGCATTTCGCCAAATTTTCGCGGCAAGGGAATAGCTACGCGCCTTCTTGATAAAATATGCTTAGACGCTGCTGCCGACGGATATGAATATATTGAAGCATATCCGTTCGTTAAGGACGAATATAATTATCATGGTCCAAAATCCATGTATGAAAAAAATGGGTTTACGGTTTACGGTAATGATAATAGGTATATCATTGTCCGAAAATATTTGTAACTTCTGATATTAAGCATTTTCTGCATAAACAAAAATATTAGTACACTATATAAGTGAGATATATTTGTTAATATACAGCGCAGAAAATTTATATTGAACAGCGAAAGGGGAAATCATGAATATTACTTATAATAATACAAAAAAGGATTTGCCTGTTGAGCAGTTATATTATTTGTTTTTATCAGCAGGTTGGGCATCGGAGGGTATACCAGATGATTGGTTGAAAAACTTTAATAGACCATTTATTAATTCTACCATAGTGATTTCCGCATGGGATAATA
>Ga0099364_10005966_pt1 | contig 17884 bp, 12 predicted proteins | sample TergutTh196P3_FD_73070 | JGI IMG/M metagenome (GOLD analysis project Ga0099364, IMG submission 73070) | Microcerotermes parvus P3 segment gut microbial communities from Pointe-Noire, Republic of the Congo - Th196 P3 | ecosystem: Host-associated > Arthropoda: Insects > Digestive system > Gut ...
TACCTCTCACAGAGTGGTAAACCACGCAGGGCGCACGGTGCCGGGCTGGCCCGAGCAGAGGGTTTACTTGGAAGCTGAGGGGGTGGTGTTTAAGGAAAACGGGAATGTCGATCTTAAACAATGCTTCTGGAGACCGGATTGATAAGTTGGCGTTGGTTAGTAACGTATATTGCAATTAGGCAGCATATTTCGCAGTTCCTGAACCTGCGTCTCGCTTAATGGGTTGTTCCCGAGGCTAAGAGAATTCAGTCTCGTCAGCGATTGCAGCGGACTGATGTCGCTGATTTGGTTGTCCTCAAATGTCAAAATGTCTAAAGACGTCAAACCGGCCAGAGCGCTGATGTCGCTGATTTGATTGTAATCCAACGCCAATACGTATAAATTCGTCAAGCCCTCAAGCGAACTGATGTCGCTGACTTGGTTTTTAAATAAGGTTAACTCGCGTAAATTCGTCAAGCCGGCAAGAGGGCTGATGTCACTGATTTGGCCTTCAGCCATGTACAAAATGTGTAAATTCGTCATGTGACGCAGCGGCTCTATGTCTGAGTTTGTAAGGTTCATTGCGGTCAAGTCAAGATGTGTCAAACTTGTGTCGTATTCAACGCCTTGAATCGTTATTGATTCAACGGTTGGTGACGGCGGAGTGTTTGGTTCAATGCCTGACGACGGCGGGTTGCCGTTGTTTTCAAAGTCTGACGACGGCGGTGTGCTTGATTCAACATCCGACGACTGCGATGTATCCCCCGGATTCCTTGTACTGCCGCCGGCACCAGACGGGGAAGTATCCCCATTTCCCCCAAGAATCAAGAACAATGCGACCGCGATAACGGCAACAGCCGCAACTGCCGAAGCGATCAGCGGCGTTTTTGACTTCTTTTTGACGGGCTGCTGTCCTGTGCCCGAGGGTGGGCCATAGCCCTGCTGCTGCCCTGAGCCCGATGGCAGATCATATCCCGACTGTTGTGCGTGAGGCGTTTGCTGAGCGAGACCCGATTGTTGTGCGTAAGCCTGTTGCTGTACGTGAGCCTGTTGCTGAGCAAGCCCCGGCTGCTGCCCGTACCCCACCTGCTGCACATGTCCCGCAGCTTGCCCCTGACCGGCACCTTTCGGCAAACTGACAAGCCTCGGCGCTAGTATGTCATCGTCATCATGGCCGCCGCTTTGTGCCTGCATATGCCGGTAATCCGCCGTGCAGTATGGGCATTGCGGAAGTTGCCTGTAATACTGGTGCTTCCCATCGGCGGGGCATTGAATCAAATCATTCGTCAGCAGACGGTTCAGCGCGAGATACCACGTCTTTGCGTCAGGGCGCATACCCGGATTCTCCGCGCCCCGTATGAACGCTTTTTCAAACAAAAGGAATATCTCCGGCGGCACAGACTCCATCGGAGGGCAGAACACAGCCGCAGGCTTGTTGCCGTGTTTGAATACGTAAGCGTTGCGCTCTATAGCGTCATTACCCACAAAAGGCGAAGCCGTCGAGCCCGTCGCGTCGGACCTTATGCCTCTAAACGGGTCTACGCCGTTCATCAGCAGCTTGAATATATGCACCGCAAGGCAGAATAAGTCGCTCTCTTTAGTGAAAGTGGGCGGCGCTACTTTGTCGAGATTGAACTCCCTGCCCGCGCCGCGTTCTTCATTGCAGTGGGTGATGATCTCCGGGGCGAGGTATCCCGCCATGATTACGTTTGACCTGTAGACGTTGCCCGCATCGTCCGTAATATGGAACGAATCGCAGTCAAAGAAGTATATCTGCCCCGTGTTATAGTTCACGCCGATGTTCCTGTGGTTGAAGTCGCCGACAACATACCCGACCTTGTGAAGCTCATGGAGCGCGGCGCATAGGTTTATAGCAATGGATATCCTAGACGAGACAGGCGGGAAAGAGGCATATTCAGCCACATCAAGCTGCGGGTGCTTGTAACTATAGACACGCTGAAGATGCTCGTCCATAGCCATCCGAGGCATGATGAAGCCTGCGAATTGAGGCTCGGCAGGGGAGGACGCAAAGGAACCGTCCCCCTGCATCCCGCTACCCGCGCCGACGACCGATGCCGCGTGGGAACCGAAAGAACCGCCCCCCGCGCCACCCGGCTCCGCCCAAACCGCCTCAAGCGGCCAAGCAATTATCCCTTTTTCTATAAGCACCGACGGCGGGTGCGCTATCATAAACAGCAGCTTGCTGACAAGCTCCGGCGTAACAATAGGCTCACCCAGCGAATCGGTCTCCTTATAAACTTTCATAAGAAGACCGGGGTCCTCAGCAACCTCATATATATAACCCTCGCCGCCGTCAATCAGCAGCTTCCCTCTAGTATACGGCATAACTCTCCTCTCTCAACGCTCCTCAGCGGCTTGTCCGCGTTAGGGGGATATGTCAATAATTCATGTATTCAGCCTACCTAAGCAACTCAAAATCCAACGCCCCGCGCTCCACGCCGTTTACTATGAGGGTAATCGAATGGATTCCGGGATAATGCTTCCTTGTGCTTAAATCTGCGAAGGAATGGTTTCTGACATAGGGCTTCGCAACGTTCTTCTTTAACGAAATTTCGGAAATCTGGAATATCTTCCTACTCCTTTTCCCATTGGCTTTTACATAGTCGATTCCATACTCAAGCCTTACTTTTACCGCTTCATTTGCCGTTATCGAGAATGAAAAATCAATATCATCACCAATCGAAACAGATTCCGCCCCCAATGAAAAGCCGCTTACTTCCACAGAAGAAACGTCATCATATCCAAAAATAGCCAGCACATCGCGATTGCCTTTTTTTAGCAATGTTCTGCATCCATGTTTTACGATCCAATCCGTATGTTCATTTTTGCCGTACCATTCCCTCGCCAGTTTTGCAATCAAATCTGGGTGAGTTTTTGAAATGTCGTTGAGGTTATTTGCGACGCTTTTTCGCACATACGGCGATGGGTCGGTTTTTAGCTGTTCCAAAATAGGCATGACCGGCGCGGGGTCTTTTTTGAAACTGTTCAATGCAATTCCCCACGGAAGCGCCGGACGGCAGCCTTCACTTGCGAGTCTTCGGATATGTTCGTTTTCGTGTTTAGACCATGCGTACATTTGAGCCATCATCCGCTGCTCATGCTTTATGATAAACGGCCTTACCGCAAGTTCCGAAGATGTGGCTTGTGTATACCTCACCAATGCGCTCATGGATATATCCCAGTTTACTTCATCCTGTCCGAAAACCTCGACAAAATCAGGGAAGCTGAACAGCCCCCAGCCATTATAGCATTGCGCCACTTTATCAAGTATGCCGATGGCTGTCTGATAATCCGGCGGCAGGTATTTTCCCATGTTCATCGTGAGTTGCCGCCCTCTGGCTTTAAGTTCTAGCCCCTCCCACGTTTCGTCTATTGTGGATTTTATAAATTCATCAACTTGGAATGGGTTGTACACAGATTTGATTGCTGCGGCAAATTCCAGGATAGATTCATAGTTTAAGTTGTTTTTTAGTAATTCCGGCATATAATTCCTCCATGTCTTTTTACATTACACGTCTTTTACGAGCAGCAACTGTATTATAACAGAAACTCTCTATTCATGCACAAAAGAAACGAAAAGGATTATTATAGAGATTCTGGCGCCCTACAAATCAGACCTTGCCGGAATAGGGCTATTTTTTCATTTCGTAAGCGATTGCCTTGGTCGTTCGGCGCGGCTATGTTGCAATGTTGCTGAAACAGAAGTATAATAACGTCAGATGTTACAGCCATTATAGCATATATGAGGTAATACGTATGAGCTCGTCTTTTTTAATTGCGATAATACTGATTACGGCAGGGCTGATATATTTGCTTGTCGGAGTCTTGATATTCTTAGCTGATACAAAATCAGGAATACGGCGCAGCTACTTGATCACCCACATAGTGCTTGCTGTGTGGAGTCTCTCTTTTGGCATGATGACAAATGCGGAAAGCGAAACTGCGGCGCGATTGTTTTGGTCGGTGGGATTCGCGGCACTGTGTTATTTTTTCCCTTGCTGGATCAGCTTTCTATACCGCTTGACATCAAATCAGTCGAAAAAGGTAAGACAATCGCAGATACTGTTTTATTTGGCTGCTGTGCTTTTTTCGATATTTTGCGTTGCCTCGAACAATGCTGAGTTCATAAAGACCCCATATGGCTACCAGTTTTTATACAGCAACAGCCTAGTTATGAAAGTAGGCATTGTTTACCTTTGCATCCCCTACGCCATGATGTTTTACTTACAGATAATGTGGATGCGCAAGTCAAAATTCATGCGCCAAAGAAGGCAAGCAAAATTATACACTGTTTTGGCGTTGTGCATCCTTATCCCCGCATATGTGCTCGACGGGCTTATTCCCGCTTTTTTCGGCGAAACGGTCATTCCGCTGGCGGCAGTGCTGATCTTGTTTGTTACTCTTCAAATGTTCCGCACTATGAATACAAATAAGGCGCTCAATATCACTGTGAGAAATGTTTCGGAGGATATTTTTACCTCGGTGACTATGCCGGTACTCGTGCTTGACCACCGCAACGTGGTAGTCTTGGCAAATAATGCGGCTGTGAGTATATGGGGATCTGAAGTTCAGGGGCGGAACATGGCGGATTTGATAATGATAGGACGAAACGTGCCGGAACAGCAGTTTTTCCGCGAAAGCTTCGATCATGCCAGTGTTAATATCACCGTTGGCGGCGAAGTCAGAAATTGCGATATGCTGCTGACGGTGGTGAGGGACAAATTCGACGATGTGTTGAGCAAAGTAGTAACTTTGGGTGATATAACCGAGCTAGTATCCGCAAAAGAACTGGCTGAGCAGGGAAGCCGCATAAAAAGCGAATTTCTTGCAAAGATGAGTCATGAAATACGCACTCCCATGAACGCGATCATGGGCATGACTGAGCTATTGCTGCGCGAGCGCATGTCAGACGCTGCCCGAGAATATGCCAATGAAGCTAAACATGCGAGTCATAATCTTCTGTCCATTATCAATGATATATTGGATTTCTCAAAGATTGAGACAGGCAAGCTCGAAATCTTGCCGGAGGACTATTCAGTATCATCTTTGATAGGCGATGTGGTAAGCGTAATCAGGATGAGGACTATCGAGACGCAATTGCGGTTCACTGTCAACATCGATAGTAAAATACCCGCCATATTGTGCGGCGACGAAATAAAAATCCGCCAAATATTGGTCAATGTTTTAGGAAATGCCGTCAAATACACGGAAAAGGGAAACGTATCCTTTCATGCACATGCGGAGTTTATTGACGGGGAGACTGTTAACATAGTTTTCGAAATCGCGGACAGCGGCATAGGGATAAAAAAAGAGAACCTTGTAAAACTGTTTGATGATTTCACGCAATTTGACTTGGACAAAAACAGAGGGATTGAAGGGGCGGGTCTAGGGCTTGCAATTACGAAAAGCTTTGTGACTGCGATGGACGGAAATATCAGCGTCCGGTCTGATTATGGAGCAGGAAGTGTTTTTACTATCATGCTCCCGCAGAAATTCCGGTCGCACGATGCGCTGGCTCTTGTTGAAGACCCGGACTCCAAGAAAACGCTTCTCTATGAGGATAACGAAGTATACGCCGACTCCATCACCGATACATTTAACGACCTTGGCGTAAGTGTCCTGCGTGTAAAAAGCGATGCCGAGCTGCTTGAAAACCTGTCAGGCGGCGGGTATGGTTTCATTTTCATATCACTCGCATTATACATGGAGAACGAAGAAGTTATAGCTAAATTTGCAAAAAGCACAAAAATCACCGTACTTACCGGATTTGATGAGGCTGTTGCCGATAGCAGCTTGATTGTCCTAACCATGCCGGCGTATTGCGTTTCGATAGCCAATGTCTTAAACGGCGTGTCCGGCAGCTTTTCCTACCAAGCTGACGATGACGCAATGACCCACTTTGCTGCTCCCGAGGCAAGGGTTCTCGTTGTGGACGATATAAGCACAAACTTAAAAGTAGCCGAGGGGATGCTGGCGCCTTATCGGATGCATGTCGATCTACGCTCAAGCGGCATGACAGCTATCGAGGCATTGCAATCGAAAAGCCACGACATGGTGCTTATGGATCATAAGATGCCGGAAATGGACGGTGTTGAAACCGTGCGGCATATCAGGCAAATGGGTGCCGGCGACCCGTATTATGCCAACGTGCCGATTGTGGCGCTGACAGCCAATGCTGTCTCCGGCATGAAGGAGATGTTTCTGGAAAATGGTTTCAATGATTTTCTGTCAAAACCCATAGACATGGTTATGCTCAATGCCGCACTTAAGAAATGGATCCCAAAGAATAAACAGGCGGGCTTTGTGCCAGAAAAAAGCGTAGGCACACAGGGGAGCGTAGGCGCAGGGGGAAAGACAGTTGTGATAGAGGGGGTTGACGTCATTAAGGGCATTTCAGGGGCCGGCGGGACTCAAGAGCTTTACTTTGAGGCTCTTAAAGCATTTTGCTTGGATGCGCATAACAAAATCGGAGAGCTGGGGCTTTGCATTGAAAGCGGCAATCTATCCCTTTATAAAACATATGTCCACGGTTTGAAAGGCGCAGCCGCTGTTATAGGCGCACACGAGCTCTCGCAAGCTGCGCAAGCTCTTGAGCTGGCGGGAAATCAAGAAGACCTGGCTTTTATCGAAGCGAACAACTCTAAATTCATTCAAGCTCTGGAAAAGATCTTAAAGAGTATTGAGTCAGCGCTGCCTGACGATATGGCAGACGGCGCCTCGTATGATGCACAGACGTTGAGGGTGTCTCTGGCCGAGTTGAAGTCGGCGCTTGATGCATATGATGCCGGGGCGATGAACGTTATTATCGGTAATTTGCTGAAGCTGACGCAAGGGACTGCGATAAATGCCGAGCTGAGAAGAATCGACGGCTGCATCTTAATGGGTGACTACGATGAGGCTGCGGAGTTAACAGAGGCATTGATGAAGTAGCAGGATGCCGGGGGCCGCGAATAGGCGCAGGATGCGACTTTGAGCGACAGGAATGAAAAAACAGCCCTATTTCGGCAAGGGCCGGCTTGTAACAACTGTGGTTAACAGGTCAGTGGGTATCCGTGAGAGTGGCATCTTGCATCGAAATTCCCCGGACATATGCTGCGCCGAGAGGGTGATAAGCTTGTTTTTACAGGTTTTGGAGAGTCCCGTCTTGAGTATTTCGATTCGATCAGTCAGATATTCCAAGCGCAACTGAAAAAATGCGGCCAGTGCGTAAAGCTATGCCCTCAAGAGATAGATATCCCGGATGTTATGATGAAATTCGCCGACATGATAGCAAATCCGCCCCCCAGTCCGTGAGGGTAGCTGCGTGTAATGCGACGAATGGAACGCGGGGACGGTGGTCCCCGCGTTCCGCATATGCACCGCACTGCGGCTTTTTTTGCGGCAGGTGATACTTTTTGGCCCTCTAAACGGTTATAATATCGAAAGGCCTTTCGAGAACAATCGGAGGTGAATATGAAAGACGATTTAAAAAGCCATTTTATCAGCATAGCAAAAGGGGACACTGGCGCAATGGAGGCGCTGTATGATGCGCTCTCGGTTCGCGTGTTCAACTATGCCCGCGTGATTACCGGTAACAAGGAAATGGCGGAGGATGTCACGCATGACGTTTTCATGCTGATTCTGGAAAAAGCCTCGCGCATAGCCGATGTCGCCGACCCTGTCGCCTATATCATGGTAATCACCCGCAACCAGTCGTATGATTACCTCAGCCGCAGCAAACGGTCAACAGAACTGTTAGAGAATGTGGGCGAGCAGAGCGCTGTTTCGTTTCCTCATGAGAGACTGTTCATTTCAGATGCTTTTTCAAAGCTTCCCGCCGACCAGAAAGAAGCGGCATATCTTCACTACATCTCAGGTTTCACACATAAAGAAGCGGCGAGGATAGCAGGCGTATCGTTGATCACGATCAAGAGAAAGTGCGCCAAAGCATTATCGCAGCTACGAGATTATTTCAATCAACAAGAGGAGGAAAACTGCAATGAAAGCCACGACGATATCAAACGATACAATAATCAATAACCTGCGGAATGTTTGGCAGGCTGAGCCGGGCGAAGGCTTGAAAAACAGGATTATTTCCTCTATGAAAGAGAACATAGAGGAATGCGCTGTAATGCAAAGCATTACGGACACGGCACATAGTAATGTAGCTGAAACTAAAAAAACGTCGGATGCGTATTTACCTAGAAGTAATAAAAGCAATACGAAAAGACAAACTAGCATAAGGCGCTCTATCAGGTTAGCCGCAGCTATAGCCGTTATAGCACTATTGGTTGCAACTACCGCACTTGCCGCATGGTATTTGCTCAAACCAAGCGAAGTCGCCGAGCTTTTTAACGACTATGCGCTCAGCGCGGCATTTGAAAGTGATTCCGCGCTGATAATCAACGCGTCCGTCACCGCCGGGGACTATACATTCACATTGCTGGGCATCGTATCCGGCGAAGACATCACGCAGTGGCCGGTATACGGCGAGGATAATCAGCTTGTGGGAAGAACATATGCAGTTGTCGCCATCCGGCACTCCGACGGAAGACCGCTTTCTGATGTACCGAGCGAGGATTATTGGAGCGTGGATATCAAAATATCACCGCTTATCAAAGGTATCGAGCCGTGGAAGGCGAATGTTTTTACGTTGAACGGGAGCGCCGCAGCCAAAGTGGTTGACGGCATCGCGTATAGAATTATTGCTTGTGACGACATCAGCATATTCGCGGAACATGGGTTGTATCTGGGAATATGGACAAATGACCTCGTACCCTTTGACGCTTTCCTGTACGACAAACATTACGGGGAAATATCACCCAATCCCGATTACGATGGGGTGAGCGTGGTTTTTGACCTGCCGATCGACAAGTCGCTTGCAGACCCGGAAAAGGCGGAAGAACGCCTGCGCGAAATTAATTTGTTCTTCAGCAGTGCGGAGCCGCCGCAAACATCTCCGCCGCATGACACGGTGTTTACGGAAGATATAGATTGGGACTTGGCAATACCGATTGAGCAGACACGCATGAATGTCTACCCGGCGAGTGCTGCTATGAGAGAGTCGTGGGATGTTGATATGCGCTACACTTGGGATTTTGAGTTTGGCGGCGGCAGTTGGAGTTTCAAGTTTGAAGATACCTTTTCCGATGCTCGAACAGTTGAATCAGTAACACATGAAATGACAAACTATCACGGCGATGGCATTCATCGATATGCGGTTCGCCTGACAAAAAACGAGGATATGACAGTCACAGGCGTGGTTTTAATTCCGAATTGGAAACATCCCGATGCTGCCGGCAGGTTTCCTGAATGGGAAAGCTGGCAAAAGCGGCATGAGCATTTCATGAGTATCCCTCTGGAGGAATGCGGGCCCAGATCGGAGAAGGCGTCTATGATGCATTATTGGAATGATAATGAGTATGCTTTCTTCTTTGGCAAAGGCGATGATGAAATGAATGGGCAGTTCCGCGCTTCGCCGGAGGTCCTTGCAGGTTTGCCGTTTGACGAGAGTGGTATATACAGATACTCCTGCGGGCGCATTGACGATGAAACAGGTTTTCTCGTGGTTATAAAGCGCAACGACGACGGCACATACATGGGCATGGTATACGACGTGCCAATGCGATTGAATAACGATTAGTCCAATAGCAAATGTGCCTACTTTTACTTGGCTGCAACATCGTGTCAATATGGTTTGAAAAAAGATGTCTCCCATGTTATTCTGACAGTGTGCCGTGCTGCTATTCTCTGTGCCGACACAGGCTTCATGGATTCGGAGGTCGTTATGTTTAAGCGAAAACCAATAAGGAAAGAAATCAAAACAACTGCCTTGATTTTGGCTGCCGTTGCTATTGCTGCTGCACTGTACTTCATTATTACAGCGCTTGCGCTAAACAACAATCAACCGGCAGCGGCCTTTGATTCCATCGGCAATCAGCATTCACAGGAGGCTTTCAGCCCCGGCAGCAATCAACCTATAGAAGATGCCTTCAATGCCAACATCCCGGCATCCGAAAGTCCGGTAGCACAGAACGAAACGTCCGACCGGCAGCCTATAAGGACGCTCACATGGAACGGTTATGAAATTGCTGCCGAGAATTTTCACGGCCGCAGCGGGGATGTCAATGTGCCGGAGAATGTACTTACCACGGAAGATCAGACGCTAACGGTGTTTTTCAGCAGCGGATTCATGAGCGATGCGGTTGAATACGGCATTACGGAAATCATTCAGGTGAAGATAGACGGACAGTGGTACTCGATCCCGGTCAATCTATCTCGGAGGGAAACGCCGCTCATATTGGAGCCGCCGCCAATGTACGCCGACCCATATAGCGATGAAAGAAGAACTGAGCATACTGTCGATCTTTCCATCACAGGCGAGCTGCCGCCGGGGCAGTACCGTCTCGTTATGCGGTTTTTCGTGCGGCGGATCCAATACGAATATCATACGCTCGCACACTTTTGGATAATCGAACCCGGCGGCGAACGCCCCCCGGAATCCGAGACTTCCGGACCTGCGCGGGCTGAAGATATAATCTTCCGGGTGGAAGCGCTCAGCGAGGCAAGGCGTGTCATTACCGATATGGACGATGTAATTTGCATGTTTGTGGAAAACCTCTCAGGAAAAGATTACACAATGACAAGTGCCACGCTTGAGATGAAACAAGGCGATCAATGGATGGCTGTCCAAACCACCTACTCAAATCTGGGGCTGATGCAAAGATGGCATAGCGGAAGAAACCTGTTCTATCTTGACGAACCCCTGCAGGCAGGAACATATCGCATACGGATATCAATGCTCGTCTTTGGCACGGTGAGCAATATAGAACCTGAATACGAATTTTCCGTGATACCCTATAAAAGCGCACCGGAGCCAAGTTGGGATGTCTCTCGCCTGAGCTTATCCCGGTATGATGCGTCGCGGCAGAGCGGTGGCGTGAGAATGACTTTAGCCAACACTGTGCTTGATGGAAGAAATACGAGTCTTGAATATACCGTCACAGCAGACGCGCATTATTTTTTCGGAGAGGTTTACACAGCAGAGGTTTTGCTCTATGGGGATTGGTACAGCATTCCGTTTGCTTATGGCAATTTTATAGGCATAGGTTATTCGGTTGGCCCCGCAGCCGGAGGATCGGGCAGCGCGTTTTCATGCAATCCCGTTTTTTCCTACGGTATACTTCCGGCAGGGCAATACCGTATAATCAAGGAGTTCGACTTATATGACCCGGACGCTCCTTGGGATGAGCTATTTACGTCCCTTGCCAAAGAATTTGCAACTGTTGAGTTCACAGTTGCAGAAACATTGGACTCGGTAAAGTTGTAGTTATAATTGCACACAAATTTTGGCCGATAACACAGGTTTTCACAGTAGTGCTCGTGCATTGACTGTAACCAACCTGTGTTTTTCGGATACCCACTGAGCAGTTACGAATTATCTTTATTAAGCGGAAGAGAATCGTCATAAAGGCACACGATACCGCCTTTGCCTGAGATTTTTCCGCTTTTTTCAAGCAAGTGAAATACTTTCGTCATACGAACGTCCGGGTTGGACGTTTTCTTTATTTCGAGCGGATAAAGCGTTCCGTTTGCTTCCCAAAGCAAATCGATTTCCTTGTTGTCCTTATTGAAACGCCGGAACCGTCCCCCTGCTTGCCACTTCCGAAAAAATCAGAAAAATCTAAATACTTCCGCCTAATTTGCGTCTATAATAGCAGAGGGACTTTTTTTTATCAGCCGGAGGGTGGAAAAATGCACGATACCGAAATTATCGAGATGTACTGGAATCGGGATGAACGCGCCATTGCGGAGAGCGACGTACATTACGGCGCGTACTGCCGGCGCATTGCCGTGAACATACTGTCAAGCCGCGAGGATGCCGAGGAATGTGTCAACGACACTTGGCATCGTACATGGGAAAGCATCCCCCCTCAATGGCCTGTCTCGCTCGCCGCATACTTCGGGCGAATCATCCGGAACTTATCTATAAGCCGCTATCGGGCGAATCGCGCGAAAAAACGCTTCGACGGCATGGAATCGCTTTTGTCCGAGCTTGACGATTGCATCCCGTCACGCGAATCCGTCACGCAAGCGGTGGAAAGAAAGTTGCTCGCAGAGATTATAGATAGGTGGCTTGCGGGGCTTGGTGCCGATGATCGCGTTTTGTTTCTTCGGAGGTACTGGTTCGGAGATGCCGTCAATGCCCTTGCAAAGGAATGCGGCGTCACGCAGAACAAAATGGCTCAGAGAATGATGCGGCTGCGGAAAGATTTGAAGCAGATATTGGAACGGGAGGGTATTGATGTATGAACAGCGAGAGTATTTACGACGCGCTAACTGATGTACGTGAGGATTTTATTGCCCAAGCCAAGGAGCATAGATTCGTCAAAATGCGCAAGTCAATCATCCGGTGGGGTGCTATTGCCGCAGCGTTCGCGCTTGCAATAGGGCTCGGCAGCTTAATGATAATGAATGTAGACTTTCGGCCCGTCCCCGGTGCAAGCTCCGGCGGCGGCGGTGCTGGCAGCGGCTGGGTCAGTGCAGACGGCAGCACTGTTTTCACGTCATATGCAGGGCCTGTATTCCCTCTTTCGGTTTTGGGCGACGCCGACGGAATCAGCGCATCGAGGGATATTACTTTTGATTTCAGCGAGTTTGGTGAGTCAAGGACGATGTCAGACGAGCATCGGATTGGGCCATATGATATTTCCATTACCGACAGTTACACTCTGACAAACAATACCAGAGGCGATAGGACAGTGCAAATCATCTATCCGTTCGCGGGCAGCTTCAATGACCTTTACGGGCTGCTCCCGGCCATTTCCGCGGATGGAAATGTGCTTGAAACTGAATTGATGGCAGGGTCTTACAGCGGCGGGTTTACCGGAACGGTTGGCATAGAAGATGATGAGCGCGTGAACCTTAGATCTATTGATTTCTGGGAGGGCTACACCGCAGTGCTTTCCGACGGCGAGTATCTACGGCGCGCGCTAGGGGATTTTGCCGTGCCTGATATGACTGTCACCGTGTACCAATTTTCAAACATACAGGGCGACCACAGTAAATCCGTAGCTCCGACGCTTGCGGCGAAATTCGATCTTGACTACGCAAATACCGCGGTGATGACCTATAACTTCAATGGGGGGCTCTTTGACCGCGATAATAATTTCATGCGCCGCAGTTTTTTTGTGGCGAGGGAGGGCGTTGCTGTTGCTGACATAGGCTATTATATGATGATTGTGCTGGGCGACGATATCGAGAATCTCGTCATTCAAGGTTATGAAAACGGCGGCTGCCACCCGGGGGAGGAGGTGGATCATGTGTCTGCGGATGTGACGCGGTATGAAGCAAATATCGGTGATATATTGAGGCTTCTGCACAATGACTACATGGAGTTTCAATTGATTCTGGATTACCACGGCTTCGGCAGCGACGGCATGGCGTGGGACGCCGATGCCATGGATATGCTGTTCAGGGCGGCGCTGGAGCTCCTATCCGAGCATGGAGTGCTGTCAGATAATGGTGCATGGAGATATGACACAGGGGAGCTTATAGACATTTTTCAGGAAACGCGCAGTATGGACAGGGTGTTTTACCTGACCGCTGAAATTGAAATACCCGCAGGCGAAAGCGTCGTGCTCATGGCGGAGCAGATCAAACCGGGGAGCTTTGATTTCTATGGTTCAGGTTCGGGGAACGCTGGATTAATAGGATATGATATGCTCACAAGTTTTGGTTCAAATCTGGAGTTTACCGGAATGACTGCCGGGTTGGTTGGCGCCGAGATGATAGATATAGTGAACCAGAACTTCGGATTTGACCCCGCCAATGGCGTTTTGAATGTGACACTTGATCTTGATGTTCCCCATTACTACTTGGAAGTAAAAAGGTAGGCGCATGACGGCAGACGGTGTTTGCGTGGATATACTGTTTCGTGAAATCAGATCTCCTATACTTTAATACCATTAACGAATCAGTCTTTATTGAGGCGAGGAAACACATCGACTTATACAAAGTCTTACAAAGACAAGAAAAGCCGTAAAAACGCTCCTGAGAACATCATGATATCCGAGCAACTGCACTTGCCACTATATCCGGGAGGAAGTATTGACAAACATGTACATTTCCCTTATGCTTTTTGTTGTTCATAGTCGTCAGGCTTGGCATATTTTACTTTCACATCGATTGAGAAGACAGGAGCGTTTAGCATATGGATATCACAATGGCACGTGAGATTCTTGAAAAGTTCAACAAGGAATCGTTTCATCTGCGCCACGCTGAGGTGGTGAGCGGCGTATTGCGTTACTTTGCAATCGAGTTCGATCCCGGGCGCGAGGAGTATTGGGAAGTTGTCGGAATGCTGCATGATGTGGATTTCGAACTTTACCCTCAGGAGCATTGCGTAAAGGGGGAGGAACTTTTGCGAAAAGAGGGCGTTGGTGAGGACATAATACGCTCGGCGATGTCGCATGGATGGGGGGCGACCGGCACGCAATATGAACCCGAGCATATCATGGAGAAAATCCTCTACGCGTGCGACGAGTTGACAGGACTCATCGGTGCAGTCACGCTGATGCGCCCATCTAAGACAGTCAAGGATTTGGAAGTCAGCAGCGTTAAGAAAAAATTTAAGGATAAGAAATTCGCCGCCGGATGTTCGCGTGACGTCATACTGCAAGGCGCCGAAATGCTTGGGTGGGAACTCGACGAGCTTTTCGGAAAAACGATTCATGCAATGCGCTCGATAGAAGGATGTTGAGAAACAGGCGGTTCTCGCGGGTATAGATGTCACGGGGACAGTACTTTTGACACAAAAACGCTATCTGCATATAGGAGTTTATTTATGGTGCCGAAGAACGCGCAAGCCGAGCTGAGGAGGGACCTACGCTCGAGAACATTTCCCAATTTAGAACAGCCTATTTTATCTTAAATATTCGACGATCTCGACGCAGAAAGTATCGAGAAATTTCTTTATGAAGCCGATGAACTTAAGTTATCTTTTGGCTCTGATGAGTACTATCGCGACATTTGAACACTGATAAACGGAGAGCTTTGGTATGAAAATTAGCTCGGTATGGGGCGTTTACTTCAGCGCCACAGGGACGACAGAAAAGATAGTAGGGCGCGTAGCGCAAACGACAGCAGCGCTGATGGGAGCGGAGTATAGGCCATACTCGTTTACTCTGCCAAGAGCGCGGACGCAGAAGCTAACGTTCTCAAAAGAGGATCTTGTGGTTATGGGGGTGCCCGTCTATGCGGGAAGAGTGCCGAACGTGTTGCTGCCATACATTAGGGACAACATATCGGGGAACGGGGCGCTGGCTACGCCAATCACGCTTTACGGCAATCGCGATTATGACGACGCTTTGATCGAATTGCGAAACATTATGCAGGAAAATGGATTTTTCGCCATATCAGCGGGCGCCTTTGTCGGAGAGCATTCTTTTTCCGTCGTGCTAGCCGCCGGCAGGCCGGATGACGACGATATGGCTTTAGCAGTTCGACTTGGAGAAGAGACCGCAAGGAAAGCGCAAACAATGGCATATCCGCCAGCCGATGCCATTCATGTGGCAGGCGGCGAACCCATCCGCCCATATTATTCGCCGCGCGACCGGCTCGGAAATCCAATAAATATGCTGAAAGCTAAACCGAAAACGGATATATCAAAATGCACCGATTGCGGAAAATGCTCAAGCATCTGCGTCATGGGCTCGATAGACCCTGATGATGCAAGCAAGGTTTCGGGTATTTGCATCAAGTGCTGCGCTTGTATAAAGATGTGCCCGACCCATGCGAAGTATTTTGATGACGAGGGGTATGTTTATCATAAGCAAGAGTTAGAGGACGTGTATAAGCGTAGAGCCGCGGTGGAGCTGTTTTACTAATGAGGAATGAGGAATGAGGTGATTGTCAGAACAATATGACATCTAAAATCGCATATGTCAGGGGGACGGTTCTGCTGACACTAAAGACTGGAGCGTTGCCAAAGCCTAGAATGTCAAGAGAACCGTCCCTTTGACACCTTGTCAATAACTATCTTGCATAAAGCTTGTTAAAATGCTACACTTGCAGCAGAAATCAAAGCGAGGTGGTTTGAATGAAAAGGCTTCCGCTTGGAATACAGAACTTCAAAGAGATTGCGCAGGGCGATTATGTATATGTCGACAAGACCGAGCATATATTCAACCTTATTAACGGCGCGAAATGCTATTTCTTGTCGCGGCCGAGGCGGTTCGGAAAGTCGCTCCTGCTCGATACGATAGGCGAGGCTTTCAGCGGCGACAGGGAACTCTTCAAAGGCCTGTGGATATATGGCTCAAGCTACGATTTTCCCAAGCACCCGGTCATCAGGCTCGATATGAGCAGGGTGGCAAACGAGACGCCGCAAATGCTCAAAGAGTCGATAATGTCATACTTAAAAACATATTATACAGCGGAAGGATTCGAACTCGACGACAATATAGCAGCAGATGCATTTGTCAAGCTCATACTTCTCCTTAGTCAGAAATACGAGCAGAGGGTAGTGGTGCTGATCGACGAGTACGACAAGCCTATCCTTGACCACATTACGGACGCCAAAGCCGCCAACGAGAACAGGAAGGTTCTGAGCGGATTCTACGGTATCCTCAAATCGATGGACCCGTACCTCAGGTTCACCTTCATAACCGGCGTGTCCAAGTTCACGAAAACATCCATCTTTTCCGACCTCAATAATTTGACTGACATCACGATGTCAAAAAAATACGTCGGCATATGCGGCGTCGCCATAGAGGATCTGAATAGATACTTCGGAAGTCATATCGAGCATCTATCTACCGAGGAGGATTTCTTGCAGTACGAAAGCCTCCATGATGAAATCCTGGCATGGTATGACGGCTATACATGGGATGGCAAAACAAGGGTCATAAACCCCTTTTCCCTGCTAAGTTTTCTTGACCAGGAAAGGTTCTCCGCGTTCTGGTACTCCAGCGGTACGCCGAGCTTTCTGCTCGAACTGATAAAGAGCAACCCGGAGCCATATGTGAACCTCCGCAATGCCAGGATAACGGAGGACATGCTCGACTCCGTGAATATCGAAAGGATCGCCATAGAGCCTCTGCTCTTCCAAACGGGCTACCTCACGGTGAAGGGGATAGAGCATGCGCTGGGCGACCTGTTGTACGTCCTTGAGATGCCAAACAGGGAAGTCAGGAGGGCGTTCAACCTGCATATACTCGCGGCGCTGGCGGGCAGCGACGACGTGCGGACCGGGCAGATGCGGATGGACGTCAACGCTGCGCTCAGAACAGGGGACATGCAGAAAATGCTCGAAATCCTCCGCAGGTTCTTCGCGTCCATCCCATACCAGCTGCACGTCGATCTAGAGGCGTACTACCACTCGCTGTTCTATTCGTTCATGACCGTGCTCGGATTCGACATGGATGTCGAGATATCCGTCTCCACGGGCAGGGTCGACGCGATAATCGAGCTTGATGACAAGGTCTATGTAATGGAGTTCAAGCACGAGAGCTGCCCGCCCGATGCGAGCGACGAAGCAAAGCGGAAGCTGCGCGAAAAAGCCTTGGGCGAGGCGATGGAGCAGATAGCGGACAGGGGGTACAGCAAAAAGTATATCGGAGGCGGCAAGGCCGTTTACGAGGCGGCGTTCGCGTTCATAGGCAGGGGGGATATTGAGATGGAGTGCCGCGTGCTTTAGTTGTCACGGGGACGGTTCTGTTGACACCTCTCGAAATTGCCGTGCCAGCTATGCAGAAAGGTACAAGCCGTGCGACAATTAACATTTCGCGGTTTTCTGAGCCAATATGCCAGAGCTTTATCGTACGCTAAAACAAACGGGATTTATAAGCTCGCTGCCGAGGCGTCGTCGAACAATCCTAGGCTAAGGGAGCCGCTCTTTCTCTAT
>Ga0099364_10005967_pt1 | contig 17884 bp, 11 predicted proteins | sample TergutTh196P3_FD_73070 | JGI IMG/M metagenome (GOLD analysis project Ga0099364, IMG submission 73070) | Microcerotermes parvus P3 segment gut microbial communities from Pointe-Noire, Republic of the Congo - Th196 P3 | ecosystem: Host-associated > Arthropoda: Insects > Digestive system > Gut ...
AATCGATCGTTTTAATATATTTCTTTCCGTCATTGTGTCTGATGGAACATTAACTGAAATGGAAAACCGCTGGTTTGGCGATGAATTGGATTTGGATGCTCCCATGCCTCCAATACCCAACTCCGGCGAGAACGGCATTTTGCGCGTAGCGACTACCGCTGATTTAGTGCCTTATGCCTATATCGGCGAGAACGGACAACTCGCCGGTTTCTGCGTAGAGCTTGCTTTGCGCTTCGGCGCTTATGAAAACAAATCTGTAGAGTTTGCCGAAATGGTTTTCGGAGGGCTGATTCCCTACATTGTCAGCCAAAGAGCGGACATTGGCCTTTCAGGCATTGCAATTACAGAAGAACGCAGGCAGAGCGTACTGTTTACCGACTCCTTCTTTGAAGAACAGCACGGTATTCTTGCCTTGAGATCTTTCTCCAGCCCTGAACATGTCGAAACAAGCGGCGGCTTTATCGAATGGCTTAGAACAGGCATAGAGCGCAACCTCATCACCGATAACCGCTGGAAGATGATCGTAAACGGGCTTGGCGTAACCATGACCATTGCGTTTTTGGCGCAGATCTTCGGCACAGTATTTGGATGCCTTGTGTGTTATGTGTTAATGCAGAAAAATAAAGCCGTTAATTTATTGGGACGTTTGTATAACGGCCTCATACACGGCACACCCATAGTCGTTCTTTTGATGATAACCTACTATATAATCTTCGGAAATACGAACATATCCAACGTCCTTGTGGCAGTCGCGGCGTTCACGATGATAAGGGGCGCGGGAGTGGCGCAGACCCTTAAAGGCGCGATTGACACTGTTGACCCGGTGGAGATCGAAGCGGCGCGCAGCATTGGTTTTTCAGCGTTTGGGGCCTTTATAACAGTTACACTGCCGCAGGCTGTTCGCCGCGCCCTGCCAGGTTATACGAACGGTTTTGTTGAATTGGTAAAAGCAACGGCCATTGTGGGTTATATCGCCATTCAGGATCTGACACGAGCCGGCGACATCATTCGCAGCCGTACTTATGACGCATACTTCCCGTTGTTGTTAGTAGCGGTAATATATTTAGTTGTAACGACAATCTGTGTACAGCTTTTTAAGTTCATCGTAAAAAAAATTAACCGGGAGGACGGCTAATGAGTATCATATCCGTAAGAAACCTGGGAAAGCGTTACGGGAACAATATAATTCTACAGAATGTAAACACTGATATAAAAAAAGGCGAGGTAATTTCAATAATCGGCCCGTCCGGCACAGGGAAAAGCACCTTTTTGCGGGCGCTAAACTATCTTGACCCGCCGACAGACGGCGAAGTTTTCTTTGACGGCGAAATAATCACAAGAAAAAATATAGACTCTGTGCGCTGCAGAATGGGTATGGTGTTCCAAAGCTTCGGGCTTTTCAGCCATCTGAACGTAATGGATAACCTTACTGCAGGGCCCGTAAAACTGCATAAAGCTCCGAAAAAAGAAGCTGAAAAAAAGGCGGCAAGGCTTCTTAAAACAGTGGGATTGTCCGAGCGCGCCGGGTTTTTCCCAAAACAGCTTTCCGGCGGACAAAAACAGCGTGTAGCCATTGCCCGCTGCCTTGCCATGTCGCCTGAAGTGATACTCTTTGACGAGCCCACAAGCGCCCTTGACCCTACCATGGTAAGCGAAGTTATGGCCGTTATGCGCAACCTTGCCAAGTCGGGCATGACAATGCTGGTCGTAACACACGAAATGGATTTTGCGCGCGATGTGTCAAACCGCGTGTTTTATATGGACGAAGGCGGAATTTACGAAGAAGGCGAGCCGAAAGAGATTTTTGAAAATCCAAAAAAAGCAAAAACTCAGGCATTTATTTTTAACATCCGCTCTTTTAACTATGAAATAAAAAGCCAGGATTTTGACTTCGTAGAAATGATGAGCGGCATTGAGAATTTCTGCTTCCGTCATGCAATAGAGAAAAAAACCGCCAACAAGCTGCTGCTCCTGGCAGAAGAGCTTGTAATCAATATTGTTACACCCTTTTACGGCTCCTGCTCGCTGAATATTAATTTTTCAGAAAAGCTCGGCAGTTACGAACTGTCTGTGTCTTACAAGGGCGAAAATTCAGACGCTCTTGAAAACACTAAAGATGAACTATCGGCAAAGCTGATTACAAAAAGCACAAAAAACATTCGACACGACTATGTTGACGGCATTAACACGCTTACAGCGGTGTTATGAAATAAATTTTGGAGGACAATGACATGAAAAAAATATTACCAGCTTTGGCTCTTGTTTTTATTATTATATGGAGCGGCTGCACAGGCGGCTCTGACGATCAGTATGAAATAAGAGACTTCGATGCTTTTTTTGAAAGGTTAATCGCCCTTAAGCATGCGGAAGCAATGTTTATCTGGGATATGGAAACAGGCCTAACACCTCCCGGCGCCATTGAGGCAAGAGCCAATACAATAGCTGTTATATCAGCCGAAATTTTCGCCATGAGCACTTCCGATGAAATGCAGAGGTTTTTCAGAACTGTGGAAGCAGGGCAAAGGCGGGGAGAGATAGATGAGATAAGCCTTGGCATATACCGTATTGCCAAAAGAGATTATGACATGTTAATGGCCATCCCCGCCGACGAATACAGGGCCTTTTCGGAACTAACAACAATTTCTTTTTCAAAATGGCTGGATGCGCGCGAAGCGGACGATTTCAGTATTTTTGCCCCGTACCTTCAGGAACTCATCGACTATCAAAGAAAATTTATAGAATACAGAAGGCAGGCGGGGATAGTTTACGCCAATCCATACGATGCCATGCTTGACGATTTTGAGCCGGGAATGACCGTCGAAATAATGGATCCGTTTTTCGATGAATTAAGAGCCGCCATTGTGCCGCTTTTGAGAGACATCATGGCTGAAGTTGACAGGGAAGGCGGCAAGAACATACGCACAGATTTTCTTGAACGCCGCATTCCGCTTCCCATTCAAAGAAATCTATCGCAATTAATAATGTATACGGTAGGTTTTGATCCAGGCAGGGGTGTTATCGGTGAAAGCGAACATCCTTTTTCCATCGGCTTTGGACAAAGCGATGTCAGAATTACTACAAATTACGATGAAGACAACTTTATTGCCTCGTTTTATACCGTGATGCACGAATGCGGCCATGCAATTTACGATCAGAATGTTGCCAGGGAGCTTGAAGGTACTATCCTGGACACAGGAACTTCAATGAGTATACATGAATCCCAGTCAAGATTTCTGGAAAATATGATAGGCAGAAGCTATGAGTTTTGGCAGGGGATATATGACGATTTTATGAGAGTAACAGAAGGGTATTTCTATGACGTTTCGATGCGGGAACTGTACGAGGCCATGAACACTGTTACCCCCTCGCTTATTCGCGTTGATGCTGACGAACTCACATATTCCTTGCATATAATGGTCAGATACGAAATAGAAAAAATGATCTTTAATAATCCGAACCTCAACGCAGAAGATTTACCCGGGCTGTGGAATGAAAAAATGCAGGAATACCTTGGCGTAAGACCGGAAAACTATGCGGAAGGTATTTTACAGGATGTGCACTGGTCTTACGGCGAGTTCGGGTATTTCCCTACCTATGCATTGGGAAACGCTTACGCGGCTCAAATATGGAACGCCATGGAAAAAGACTTTGACCTTAGTGCCGCTGTAAGAGCGCTTGACTTTGAAACAATCAACACCTGGCTTACCGGTAAAATTCACAGGCACGGCTCCCTGTTAGACTCACAGCAAATTCTGGCACAGATAACGGACGAAGGATTCACTTCCAGGTATTACATAGATTATCTTACACAGAAGTATGCCGCGCTGTATGGTATTCAATGAGGTGATATCTTTGTCACAGTTCTCCCAAAAGCCTCACAAGATATTCATACACCCTGTTGAACGACGACAGGCTCATCCATTCGTCGGGACTGTGAGCAGCGCGTATATCCGGGCCGATTGAAATAAATTCGCCGTCCGGCATCTTTTCGGCAAACACAGAACACTCAAGCCCGGCGTGGACAGCTTCAATTATCGGTTCTGTGCCGTAAAGGGCGGTGTATACTTCGGCCATTGTATCGCGTAACGGCGAATCGGGCATGAACGGCCATGCAGGATTTTCGTTATAAACGAGCACCTCTGCGCCTACGGAAGCAGCAAGCGATCGTAATCCGTTCAGCGTTTGCTCCATTTCCCCTACAGATGAACTGCGGGGAAAGTTAAGCATTGTTACCATGTTTGCAGAAGTTGTGATGACGCCCAGATTGTTGGAAGTTTGTACCAGCCCTTCAATATCCGGGCTCATTGACAATACACCATTAGGCGTCAGTTCAATGCAGTTCAGCAGCCTTTGTAATGAGCTGCCGCTTAACACGCCGGAGGGCGTTTGCGTTAATGTAAGGCTTATCTCCAGATTAGCATCATTGGGGTAAGCAGATTTGAATGCGGCTTCGGCCTGCGATATAATTGATTGAACCGTTTGCAAATTTTGCTCGGTAAAAGATATGACCGCGGCGTTCTCTCTGGGGATTGCATTACGCAGGGAGCCGCCGTTAATGCTGCTTACGGCTGCGCCGGCACCGCCAGCGCTGTTTGCGCCGCCAAGCTCCCGTAACAACTGACCCATTAAAACATTTGCATTTGCAAGCCCTTTATCGATATCTGTCCCCGAATGGCCTCCGGTAAGCCCTTTTACCATCAGTATATATGAGACAAACCCATCCGGCAGATCAGAGATTTCCACCGGTAAAATAATATCAACGTCTGCGCTAGCGGCGGAGCTTACCGTAAACACCCCTTCATCTTCCGAATCCAGATTGATAAAACGCCTTCCGTTCAAAAGGGAAACATCAAAAAAAAATGCTCCTGACATACCCTCTTCTTCGTCTGTGGTTATCAGCGCTTCAATCGGAGGGTGCGATATATCAACGGAGGCCAGTACTGCCATGATATACGCAAGCCCCGCTGCGTTATCCGCGCCAAGGGTTGTGCCGTCGGCAGTAACACGGTCACCCTGTACTATCAGCTTCAGCGGATCGGTAAGAAAATCATGGCGGGAATCTATGTTTTTCTCGCCGACCATGTCCATGTGTGCCTGCAAAATAACCGGCGGCTCATGCTCCCGCCCCTCAGTGCCGTTTTTTCTTATAAGCACATTCAGCGCATCATCCTGAAATACTTCCAGGCCAAGATTTCTGCCGAATTCTGCCAGGTAATCGCTAATAGCCCGCTCGTTGCCGGAAGTACGCGGGATGAGCGAGACAGCTTCAAAAAACTCAAACGGCCTTATGATCTGAGAATCCTTTTCATTATTGCTGCAACCTGCTGCTATTACCATGGCAACCGCAAGTATATAAACAATCTTTTTCATGTTCTGTCTCCTTTGTTATTGAACACCGAAAACAAGATTTGGCAGGAATAAAACCGCATCCTGAAAAAATATACAGAACGCCACAACAGCCAAGACCGCAAAAATGAATGGCAATGATTCTTTTACTGTTTCTTCCGGTTTACATTCAAGGATGGTAGAGGTGGTAAACAACGCAATGCCCACAGGCGGCGTCATTATGCCCATGGTGGTAACGGTCATCATAATCAGCCCAAATTGCACGGGATCAACCCCAAGGCGGCTAACCACAGGAAGCAGTATCGGAGTCATAAGCAAAGTAACAATGGTGCTTTCAATGAAAAGGCCGCAAGCTACCAGAAGTAAAACAATAATTAAAAGCATGAGATAAGGATTAGAGGTAATGCCCACAAGGAATAAAGACAATGTCTGAGGCACATTGTCATAGACAATGCCGTAACCCAAAATTCCCGAAACGCAAATAAGAAACATTATCACGCCGATGTCGCGCCCTGAATTTTTTAAGGTTTGAATAAATACTTTTAACGTTAATTCTTTAAAGATGAATTTTCCAACGATAATAGCGTAAACGCATGCAAAAGCGCCGGACTCGGAAGGGGTGAATAAACCAAAACGAAGACCTGCAATAAGGATAACCGGAAAAAGAAGTGCCCAGATACCGTCAATGGACGCGCGCCCTACTTCTTTAAGAGAAGCCGGCTTATCCCGGTCGGGCATATATCCGCGTTTTTTTGAAGTAAAGCGTATAACGATCATCAACAGTACCATCATAAGCAGGCCGGGAACAAATCCGGCTACAAAAAGTCGGCCTATGGAAACCTCCCCCACTGAGCCGTAGATGATAAGCCCCATGCTGGGCGGTATGGTAGCGACAATAAGGGCTGTAAATCCGTTTACCGCCGCTGAATAGCCCCTTGCGTATCCGCGTTTAGTCATCTCCGGCCCGAGGATGCGGCAGGCCATGGCGGCGTCGGCATTAGCGGAACCTGAAACGCCGCTCATAAGAGTCGAAAGCACGCAGGATAACTGAGCAATGCTTCCGTACATGTGCCCGGTAAGAACGGTTGCGAATGTTATCAGGCGCTTTGTGATACCCGTACTGTTCATAAGATTGCCCGCAAAGATAAAGAGCGGAACGGCAAGCATGGTAAAATTCTGGCTTGGGCTTAACATTCTTTGAACGACAATCGCAGGGGAAAGGTCAGGGTGTGACAGAAAAAAACTTGCGCCTGCCATCGCGACAACAAAAGCTACCGGCATTCCCAGAGCCAGGAACAGCAGAAAAACGACAACTACCGTAATCATTAAATTGCCTCCTTGCCTTCCGATGTTATTTCGCTTTCATTCCATTTTTTTACGAGTTTTATCACAATCGTAACAATCATAAAAAGTGCGCCGACAGGAACGCTGATGGTTGCCCATGAATACGAAATAGGCAATGCCTGAAAAGTGCGTTGGTAGTTTTCAATGCTTAAGGGTATACCGTATATTACCAGCATTGCCAAAAACAGGATAATAATTATATAAAAAAGATAATAAAGGAATTTCTGCACATCGGAAGGGAATTTTCGCAGCAGTATATCCACACGGATAAAGTCCGACCGGCGTAAAGCGGCGTCTGCGCCAAGGAAAACAAGCCAGGCAAGAAGTAAAAGCGAAACATCCACCGCCCAGTTAATGGGATGATTAAAACCTCTGGCTACTGCGGAAGCAAACACCAAAAATGTAATTGCCGCTACTGAAACAGCAACTATCGTTTCCTCCAGTATACAAAATCCTCTGTATATGCCACAAATGACTTTCATTCCGCCACTCCTTTGCCTATTTCGTTCCATATTATGTCCCGGATATCCAAAAAACCCATCTCGCGGTAAGCTCTCTCGGCAGCATTGATAAACGGTGCTTTATCAACATGGTTAATCTGCAAACCGTGAGCTACCATATCTCTTTCATATTCTTCTGCCCTCTCAAGAACTTTTCCGGCATTTTCAATAGCGGCTGTTCTGCATTCTTCCACGAGTATTTGCTGATATTCCAAAGGCAGAGAAAAAAACCATCTTGAGCCGACCATAATAAAGTTTGCAAGCTGAAAATGTTCTGTCTTTGTCATGATATGGGTAACTTCGTACAGCCTGCTTGGATAAGCCGCTGTTGACTGAGCTTCAACTCCGTCTATCGCTCTGGTTTGCAGGGCATTATACGCATCGCCCCAGCTCATGGCAACAGGAGTCGCTCCCAACGCGGCAACCGAACGCGACCATACAGCAGCGCCGGGAGTGCGGATACGCTGTCCATTAAGATCAGACGGAGCATTGATTACCTTATTGGTATAAAAGTTCCTGGGGCCGTCATACCAGTTATAGCTCAGTATCTTTATACCGTTTTCAATAAGCTGTGCGTCCCAAAGACCGAAGGTGGGTGTTTCGGTTATTTTTGTCAGCTCTTCGTAGTTTTCGGCAATATAGGCCATGCCGATTATGCCCATCTCTTGTACATAATTTGCCATACGGCCGCCGTCTGTCAAAACTGCAACATTGGTGCCCAGTCGGGCTTGTTCTATACTGTCTTCATCGATACCGAACACCCCGGAGGTAAATATTTCTATTAAGAAATCTCCGCCGGTACGTTTGTATACAGCATCAGACCAGGCTCTCAGCCCCTCTACCATGAGTGATGTATCCGCCAACTGGGTTGACATCTTTAAAATATATGTTGGGCCGCTTTCGGCACGCCTTTTGTCGATAAAGACCCCAAAGGTTATTACCGCTGCAATCACCAGTACCAAAAGAAAGCACTGTACGATGGTTTTTCTGTTTTGCATTATATAAATTCCTTTAAGTTTTAATGCTTTTTGACAATTTTTTATACAGTACCGCAAGGCCATCGGAAAGAATGACGACGACAATACCAATAATAAAATTTATCAAAGGATCTTCGGGGAAAAGATCAATGAAAAATACAAAAGCCCAGCCAATGATCAGCCATTGGGCGCAATAAATGGCTGTAACGTTTCTGCTCCAGCGCCCAAGCGTATTTGCGGCAAATGTTAAAGCTTTCAACTCGGACAACGCGTATAACAGGCTTATCCAGGTAAAGCAAATTCCGCCTACAAGTATATACTGAATAAAGTCCTGATAATAGTATTCTTCCGGCCCAAAATGCACGCTCCATATATTAAAACCATATTTGAAGGAACCCAGAGTAATGGCTGTGGCAATCAAAGCTGAAATTGCGAAAAGATATGTATAAAAACGTTTTTTATCGACGCATCTTATCAAATGCCTGCCAAATATATAACCCATAACGGGGTAGCCTATCCAGGATAAAAATGGGAAAAAAGAATTCTCGTTGGCTCTGACAAAAAGCCCAAGCGTAGGCCCTGCCCAGAAATCATTTATAACCCAGGTCAATATGTAGTTTAAACAAAACAGGGCCAGAGCGACTAACACTAGATGGACGCTGTCCATCCGCAGTTTTTCCTTTAGTGCAAAGAACAGGAAAGTGAGACCTGCGAAGGCAAGGATATCTACGCCAAATGTGTAATTTAAAAAATCTTCCCTGTATTCAATGTCCCCGCTTTGAAAAAACATAATTAAACTCGGAAGTCCAAAAGCGGCAAAGTTTAATGCATAATGCAAAAGAAGCAGTTTTAATCCATGCTTCGCCATTTTTTTGGGTTCAGTATTTTTAGAGTAAACGATTCCCGCGCCTAAAAGTATCATAAATGCAGGTGCTGCAAGAGGGCTTCCGACCAATTCAAGCACCTTTGAATATAAACTTGAAAGAGGAAAGCCCGGCAGTTCTATTTTGACATGCACCAGTATCATAAAGAAAACAGCTAAGCCTCTGGCCCAATCCAGCTCTGGTTGCCTTCCGGTATTTATCTGTTCATCACTAAAAAGCTTCATGTTTATATATATCACGATATTACCGGTGTTGGAAGATGGGTCATTTATTCATTGTTATAAATTTTCATCTCCCCTTTTGCCCGGTATTCCATTAGAACCGTTGCCGCCAGCACCTGTACCGCCACTGCCGCCAGCACCTCCCTCAAGCTTAACCGGCTCTATCATGTATTCCGAGTTCACGATGGATTTGGTCTGCACGGCATCGCCGCCATTACCGCCATTAATACCAATTGCGTATGGGTAGTAACCAACAAAATTACTGCTATTTCCCCCTTTGCCGCCATTTATGGTAATGTCACCTCTCGCACTGTAAAAGGATATACTCTCGGCAATAATTCCAGTTCCGCCGTAACCGCCGCTATAGCCGCCGCCGGCACCTGTGCCGCCATCTGCGGCGTTACCGCCGTTTATAATAATGGTACCCGAAGTGCTAAAGCTTACCGTTCCGCCGGTATTAATGCCATGACCGCCGGAATCTCCATTAGAATAAATCTGACTTTGCCCCCAGCCTCCGCTAAGCGTAAGATTCCCGCTACCTGCAAAAGACAGATTTTTGTTGTAGAGCCTGATCGCGTCTCTGCCGGGATAATGTAAAGATACACCGTGATCTCCCACAGCGGGACCGCCAAAAATGGAGTTTTCTCCGATTAGAGCTATATACACATTATGCTGGTACGATCTTGTTGATGTAATGTCTATCGCTACCCATGTAGCATAATCACGCACAGGCGCGATGAACTTCATATTATTAAAGGTAAAGGTTATATCCTGTGTCCTGTCTTCAACAACAATATTCATGTTAAACACCCTGCTTGCATTGCCAACAAACACAACTTCGGTTATAGCCGCGGGAATGCGTATTTCTCCCACATTAAGGTCCGTCCTGTTTGCATAATTATATATACGCACATTGTTAGGAACATTTCCGCCAACAGGGGGGAGATTGTCTATTATCTCAGATTTTAGCTCTGCCTTGTTTCCGGTATTCCCGGGGGTAAAATTGTTGTTAGTACTGTATTCAAGGGCAACAAAATAAGCGTCAGGCCGGGCAAAACTATCTTCTGAATAATAGAATTCCCCTGTCAATCTATCTTTTATAATAGATGCGTAAAGATCCATCGTAGTAAAGAGCGTTGACCTGTAATACCCCGCTGCTTCATTGTTATTTCCTATGGTATAGCTTATGGTTTGGGAATTCCACTGCTGCCAGTTTTGGAATGTGGTAAAGGTTTTGGCGGACGAGTACTCCGTGCCGTCAGTCGTTTGCTTTGAATGGTTATAACTATATCCTAGCTCTATTGATTGTTGCAGCTTGGCTAAAAACGGTACACTAAACCCGGCCATAGTTTTTTCTTTAAAGCTTGCCGTATGCTCGTTGCCGATGGTAGTTTGTATAGTCTTTGATACAGTATCGGTATCTGACTGCTCCACAGACTGCTGGGTTATACTCTGTGACATAAAAGAAAGGCTTATTGGGGTTTGCCCGTTATATAGCAAGGTGCTCTGGGAGTTCATCGGAACCCCGCTGACCACGCCCAGGTAATAGTAATAGTAATCGTACAAACCGTCGGTGTAGGAGTAGTGAAGCACCGGCTCAAGTACCGGGTTCACATCATAGATTTTTTCGACATCAACAACAGCCGAGCCGCCCACTGCCATGGCCTGGCTGTATGCCGCACCTGAATAACCGTCACGGGTAACTTCAACTTTTAGGAATTTCCCCAAATCATCTTTACCTGGCGTATACCTAAATCCCTCTACGCCCCTTATGTCGCTAAAATCCCCATCCTCTGAATCGCCCCTCTGCCATTTAATTCTAAGCTGTCCAAAACCGCCCAGCTTACTGACGTCCAGGTGCACCGGCAGTCCAAGCAATAAAGAATATTCCCCTGAGCTTCCTCCAGAAAGTAATCCGGGATGTCTTATGGAAATACTGCCGGTCAACTCACTGCTATTGATATCACAGGCATTAAGGATAACTACAAATGCCAATAAAATAAGCGGCAAGCTGTGTAAAAAATATTTTTTGGACATTGTCGTTTTCTTCATAAAGACACTCCTAATAAAAAAATTTAATTTTTATTCTACAACAATAATTTGCGGTATTTTCCAGGAACCGTCAAGTAGTTCTTCCTTTGGAATGTATGCCCGCAAGGTCAGGTTAAATTTGTACAGCATTTCCCTCGCTGTCCCTTGAGCTGCTGCCACATGCTGAAAATAACAGGGAAAAGATAACAAGAAGTAAGGCAGGCCACAGAATCCGGTTTTTCATTTTTTCTCCCTGGTAAAGTTACGGTAATACAATGTCAAAATCCGCGGTTATGTCGAACCTCATAAGTGCGATTAAACTGTCAAGTACAGCCGCATTGCCGGATATAACGCTGATATATGGAATTTCTTTCCAGTCTGGCGCATTGGGAACCATACGCAATATGTACATAAAAGCTTCCCTTGGCAGTCTGAGGGTCAGATCTGTAGTTTCACCTGACAGGACATCGTTTCCTCTGTAATAGAGCAATACGCCTCCTCTCACCGTTACAAGGTAATCCTCTTCTCCGGGATTGATAAAGTTAAAACCGATTTTTATATCATTGCCGCCGTTTAGCTCCCCTGCCCTCATGGAATCAAGCCGTATTCCCATAAGGTCAAGCAGTAAATTGGGTGACATTACCCTCAGCGCATCGCCGTTGCTTTGCAGTGCTTTTGCTCCGGCAATTCTTCCTCCATTGCGCAGTTCCAAAGCGGCGGTAAGATACGCGTTACGCCAAGTTCCGCTTTCTGTCTGGTATCCGAGCTGTTCAAGCGAGTCTGCGCAGAGTAACTGTGCATTCCTTGTATTGGGGTCTCTCATTTCAGGGTCGGCGGAAATCAATATATGGGTTATCTCCGCTACCCACTGGTATTCGCCCCTTTCAAAATCCTCAAGTGCCATTCCGAGTATCTTTCCCGTGTCAGCACCCATGTACTCAAGCATTTTTTTGGCGCCTTCTTCAGGAGTAAGCGGGAACAGGTTTACGGGATTGCCGTCGTACCAGCCCATGTAACGCTGATAAACAGCTCTGGAATTATGCGCTACGGTGCCATAATACTGGCGGGTGTACCAGGATCTTTCAATATGATCGGGGAGTTTTATCATGCGGGCTATTTCCGCTCCGGTATATCCCATGTTGATATAAAGGAGAGTCTGGTCGTTTATGAACTTGTAAATGGCTGCGGTGTTAAGCATGAAATCCATAACTTCTTCATTGCCCCAGCGCGGCCAGTTATGAGCCATAAAAATTACATCCGCCTGCCTCCCGTAAAGAGCCAAAGCTTCCATGATATAATAAGCCCAGGCGTTGCCGTCCCTGACCTGCGCGCCGCGCAGGGTATAGAGGTTGTGCAGGGTCGCGTTGCAGTTTTCCGCTATCCATAAGGCCTTCCACTGTGGAAACCATGTGTGCATTTCCATGGGGGCTTCGGTTCCATAGGTCATCTGAAATTCCATTTCTATGCCGTCAATCGTATATGTTTCTATGTCAGAACGAAGCCCGACAAGGAGGTTAGGTGATATATAGGATGCCGTGCCGACCGATTGACCCATGCCTATGCCCATCGCAAGCGTTCCCTTTATGCCCGGCTCAAGCGTGGTGCCATACTGGTATTCCGCGCGCCTTAGCATGGCGGGGCCGACATAGATATTTTCACTGGCAGCGTGTTCTTCAAAACCGTTGGGCGCAATAATCCTGATACCGTACTTCGCTATGTACGTATCTATGGCGGCAGGGGCAGAGCCGTTAGCCGCATCACTGAAAATCCCCCGCACTCCGCCGAAGTGATCGCCGTGGGGGTGGCTGTACACAACGGCCGTTATTGGCATGAAACCCTGTTCCCTGTCTTCGTCCCTGACGGCGTACATGGTGCCGTACCTTTGGCGTATCGTTTCGTTTTCGTTGAACAGCTCCCATGCAGCCCGGGCACATTCAATACTCATTAAGGGGTCAAAGACAATCCAGCCTGTATTCCCGGCGATAAAGGTGATATTGGTTATATCGTATCCGCGTACCTGATAAATACCCTCCATAACCTGGAACAGCCCGTAATAATGGTTAAGCTGGGTATTGCGCCACAGGCTAGGGTTGACTGTATCGGGCGCGGAGTTATCCCGGACAAAGGCGTAGGCCGCCTGGCTCCAGATCACATTGCCTAAGTTGTCGCGTATTTCAAGCACCTCAGGCCCATCTCCAAGCCGGTTTCTGGTGGCAAAGTCATAATCCCGCCTGTCGTTAAAATCCAAAAACGATCTGCCAAAGTTACTGACAATGTCTCTGGTAAAACCGCTTGCATCCTTTTGATCGGTATTAAGATCAAAGTCTCTCTGGTTGTTTGCCGACTGCGTACAGCCTACCAATACTGCAATCAAAAAAAACGTCGTTAAGGCTTTTATAAACAATTTCATGTCTTCTCCTTGATCTCTTGCATTAGATGGTTGACAATCCTCTCACAAAGCACACGAAGCACGCAAAGAAACCACCCGCTCTCTCGATGTACCCGCAGCCCCTTCGTATCCTTGGTGAGCTTCGTGAGAAAGATCCGCGTTACGGGCCTGTGGGCAGTTTGCCTGTCCACCATGGGTCAGTGAAGCCGATGGACGCAAACCATGCGGGATTCCAGCTCGTTATGTTCATGCCCTGAATGCCTGCAGGCTCTTGGGGATCAATGTTTATCTCCAGACTGCTTCTTGCGTAATTGCCGGTTTCTGTAGAGATGTTATGATGATACCCAATCACACGCCCAAAGCCGGTGCCGCTGCCGGTTCTGGTTATTGATGTATTCAATGCCACGCAGTATTCTACTGCTGCGGCAGCGCCGGTAGTTCTCCCTGCCACACCGCCCACATTGTTGACGCCCGAGACGCTGCCTTCGGCATAGCAGTACCGCACTGTGCCGCCATTAAGCAGCCCAACAATGCCGCCGACAGCGGTAGAAGTGCCTACGACCTCGCCGCTGAAACTGCAGTTTTCCACTAAGCCCAAATTCTGCCCCACTATACCGCCTACCGTAACATCCCATTCACTGCGGGTACCTTCGACTCTTCCTGTAACGCTTATATTTTGCAATGTGCCATAACTAAGCCCTGCCACGCTTCCGACACTTTCCTCGGCTATGTTATTGACATTTACCAGATTAAGGTTCTTCACCACGCCGGCTGGGTTAATATAGCCAAATAAGCCTTGATTAAGAGCAGATGGGGCGTTTACAGCAAGGTCGCTTATACTGTACCCGCCGCCGTCAAAGGTTCCGGTGAAGGGGCGGTTATATGTGCCGATGGGCGTCCAGTAACCTGTAAGGGTGATGTCGTCTGTCAGCTTATAGTATGCCGATCGTGTCCATTTCCCCGATCCGGTTTCACTTCCGATACGCTCCAGCGTATCCTTGTTATAAACCCTGAAAGCAGTTGCCTCGGTTAAACCGTCCATTCCGGCGTTTGGATCTGTAAAATCAGATAAATCTAACACATGCGAAAAAGCCGTATTGCTAAAAGTAACGGCGTTATTGCTTATGTAAGTGTCGGTAGTTGAACCGTTGTCTTCAAATTCTAACAATACATAGTAAGAGCCGCTGCCATACCAGGGGCCAGCCCCGTGACTGGTGTTCATTTTTAATTCTTTTTTAAATGAATCACCATAAAAAGGTGTACCTTCAGAGAAACTTACTTCAGTACCTGAGGTAATAGAAGAGTCAGGATACAGTGTAATGTACGCAGTTTGGCCAGCGTAATCAGAAACACCGCTAATTGTAATATCACGCGGCGGAACTACCTCAAAGTCTGTATATAAATTCAATGTCTGGTCAGGATTAGCTTCATTGAAGGTTACTTTGCTTCTGGTGATATAAATATGTTCAACTGTAGAATCTACAATACCCCGAACGCTTGGATTTGAACCGGGCGGTGGTATCCTTAAAACTACATAATACTCGCCGGAGCCTCCCCATGGAACATTCTCATTAAAGCCGCCTGCAAAGCTGTATAACACTGTTTCCAAAGTATTACTTGCAATAGTCCCGCTCAATGCGCCGATTGCAGGCGTGGAATCCAGATTATTTGTGGGGTATAAGCCGACTCTTACCATCTGCCTTCCGTTGTATGAACTTAGGTCAGTTATGGTAACAGAGCGTTGAGGTTCGCCTGAAATGCCGCCGCTTGGATTAGGACAGCCCGTCATGGAAAAAACGATTATTACCACCAGAGCAATAATCCCGAATGTTTTCTTGATTGTACTTTTCATAATAATCTCCCCTTTTTTCTGGCAATTTATTGTAACATCGAATTCTGCTTGCTCATCACGTAATTCTTAATACTGTTGAAGTGACTAACAGCAGTATCAAGGTTAATCGGCGTATTTAAAAGCGGCTGGTTGCTTGTGTTACGGATTCTGACTGCGTCTAATGAGGCGCTCAGATTGCCGTATTTTGTCATCATCAGTTCAGTGTCTATGGAGCTGTTTAATGTTAAATACGGTGTATCGAAGTTCTCAAGAAACCTGAACGGATTGTTGCCGTTATGAAACGTCTCGTTTAATCCCACACTGTAACCTATTGCTCCGAAAAAGGGGCCATCTTTGATAAGTTCCCCATACGCAGATAATTTATAACCGCGCTCCAAAGACCCTATAATTGATTGATCCGTACTCCATCCCTTCTCATTTCTGAGGTAACCTGTCATGCCCGGCATACCCACCTGATTTTGATATTCAACATGGTAATAGCGTTCACCGGTTTCGCCTGCTGGAGGGTTTACCCGAATTCCATCTACATTATAATAACCGGCATTTTGTGCAGTACGCCATACTTCCGTCACCCGGTCTATTGCCTCAATGTCTATAAGCGCACTACGTCTTTGAGTAGAATGACTGTTCGTTATAGACATGGAGTAACCGTTTGATACCATTGTAAGTATCTCTGTCAGCGCTTCAAATTCTTTCGAATGTGTTTTTTGAAACATAGTCATATCTTTATCATCTCCGTCAAAGTAATCAAAAGATACATTTCCTTCCCTGACATTGACAAAAGTGCCGCTTCTATTGCTGCCGTTCTGGTTGTAATGTATGTATGAAGCAACCGTGGGCTCACCCTCTACGAAATAGTAGTAGTAAAAATCATTTCCGATTTTTCTACAATAATGGCCTTCAACGCTTTTTATGTCGTAGTAGATATACTCCGGATCGTGTACAAGGTACCAAAAAAATTCGGTGTCTCCGTTCGCAAAAACTGTAACACTGGTTTTTATGGTGGAACTTTGATAATAATTTACAAGATCGGCCAAAACTGTTCTATCGCCGCCTGTCTGTGAATAGCGGAATCTAACAGTACCGTCAGGAGTGTTTGGTATATCATATGGCCCGTGCCATGCATTTTGTGAAGGTATTTCATAGGTTTGCAAGGGTATCTTGGCTACCAAGTCCACCATGCTATTTCGTTGGGGCATATTTCTGCCGGCGATAATAGTATCGTACACGGAAGCATACTGGTACACCAACGGCTCTAATTGACTCTTGATATTGTACCCTCGATCCAACATGCCCATGCTAAAGTGCCAGCCGTATGGACTAACCGGGGCCAGTGGGGTGCTCGCTGAACGCGTACTATCTTCACCCTCTATCTCCTCCTCATCTTCTATGAACTCGGGATCATTGGCAAACACTGCTCCGGGAAGCGCGCTAATTGGATCCGGCATAAAAACCGCGTTCTCAAACGCTATTAACGCTTCCTGCTGCCAGGAGAGTGTGGCTTTGCTGTCGCAGGAAGAAAATGTAAATGATACCAAAATGGCAATGAACAAAGAAAATCTAAATACTTTTTTCATATAAATCTCCTCTTTTTAAGTTGTTAGTGGAAAGTGTTTAGATGTTAGTTGTACAACTAAACACTTACATTTTGAATCTACGGTGTGTACACAAACTGAATCGCCGCATTGCAGTCTGTAAACTTCCAATCCGGATTATAAGGAATGTAAAAGCCTTCTAGCATTTCCTCCAGACTGACATAGGGTACAGTTATTGTTTGCCCGCTAGTCCAGCCAGTAAACGCATTATCTTCTATACCTCCTCCTTCAAAATTTCTCATTGATACAGGGATTGTTAAGGCGCTTATCTTCGTTGTATCTCTAAAGGCATAACGGCCAATATATTCAAGCTGGCTCACTGCTGCAAAGGTAACTGTTTCAAGGTCGCTGCAATTATCGAATGCATACATATCAATATCTATTACGCTTGCGGGGATTTCTATAGAAGTCAGCTTGGTCGTGTCTTGGAATGCATAGCGATAGATCGTTTTCAGTTGACTGCCCGGTGCAAAGGTTACGCTTGCAAGCTCTGAACATCCAAGGAACGAACCATTACCGATATACGTTACGCTTGCAGGTATAGTTATATTGGTTAAGCCTGTTCCTCTGAACGCAATATCGTCAATATAATCTATCTTGGAATCAGCTAAAAAAGTCACACCTGTTATACCAGATTGGTTATAAAACGCACTGCTTGCGATTCTTGTAACAGGGAGGAAAGGAGAATTCACATCTGGGCGGTGGTAAGCTGGAATATATACTGTTCCGGAACTAACTGTACCCC
>Ga0099364_10005968_pt1 | contig 17881 bp, 19 predicted proteins | sample TergutTh196P3_FD_73070 | JGI IMG/M metagenome (GOLD analysis project Ga0099364, IMG submission 73070) | Microcerotermes parvus P3 segment gut microbial communities from Pointe-Noire, Republic of the Congo - Th196 P3 | ecosystem: Host-associated > Arthropoda: Insects > Digestive system > Gut ...
TGCTCTTTCATTGAAACAGGTTTTACCTATATTTATGCCAACAGGCTTTGGATATGTATTTATCATATTATTCATAACTTTTTTCTGTTTTTGTTTGGAAATAAACTTAGGATGCTCCCCCAAAAAAAGCGGCGCCGGCAGGCTTGCCGGTACGCAGCCGACAAAAACGAAAACCAAACGTGTTGTTCTTTTTTCACTCGCAAAACGGGTTTTAACGCCTTCATGGAAACAGTATTTTGTTTCCGTCATAATCTCCTCATTTTGCGCCTTGCGCTACGGGCAAGCGTAAGAGAGGCAGTTGTACGGTCGTGTTTGGGCTTGGTTTGGGTTTCTGCCCACTGCAATAACTCCTTTCGGGAAAAAACCAACTTGTTGCCATACGTCCGGCAAGGCACCTCGCCTGCGGAAGTCAGTTTGTACATCTTTGCTTTCGAGGTGGGAAAACCATATTGACATAGCATTTCCAGTGCATCGTTCAAGGTGATGCTGTCAATATGCAAGGCAGATTCATTTTTAGCAGGCAAAAGCATAGATACCGCTTCGCGCACGATTGCCCGTAATTCATCGGGTGTTGTTACAATAATATTTTGCATTCCAAATTCTTTTAAATGTATAAATTCGGCGCAAAGATATTATTGGATATAGCTAATAATCAAATTGGTAAATAGCTTTACACAAGTGGACAAAGACCGTCAATGTACGATAAAGACCGTGCATGCAAACGCAAAAACGCACTATTGTGGTTACATTTGCATTATATTTCCCTTTTTTTACCCCCATGTAAAGTCCATGAAAAAAAATTTATTTTTTGTTCCTTTGTTTTTCAAGTTGCTCTAAAACAGCATCTACCGAATATATTTCAAGTGTTCTTGCTAATTTTTCAGGCTGAATAAATCCTTCCTTTATCCATTTGTCTAATGTGGGGCGCGAAATCTTCATCATCTTTGCCAAATCTTTCTTGTTGATGATTTTATGTCCCATCGCCACTTCTATACATTTGCTTTTGGCGGCAAAATGCCATTTCAGGCTTTCAATCGCCTTGTCCACATCTTTGATGCGCGGCGGGGCTTTCTTTTTCAGAATGGTCAGTTTGACGGAGTTCAGGTCGTAGTCTTCCAAAAGCGGATTTTCGGATAATTCTTTGATGAGGTTTTCATAAACAGACAGTTTTTCAACCGGTATCGTAATTTGCTGACGGCGTGGCATAATCGTTAGATGATAGATATATTGTTACTTTCCTATTTTTCTGAAACGTTCATTTAATTTCTTTATCCGCTCAATCAATTTCCCAAAAGGCAATGAGTCGCCGTATATCATGCTCGCTTGCATGGCAAAATAATCGTCTTGCCAATTATCAATGACCGATGCCGGAGGAACAAAATTGATAGTGTCCGGTAAGAGTGTAGAATAATCTATTCCGCTGATAGCTGTTAATTTTCTACGGTGTTCAACAATGGATTGATACAGTGAAGTATCATTTAGCGCTCTGTCGGCAAAATCGGTATCCATGAGCCGTTCCAAATCGTACAGATGCCTCGACATTCTTTCAACACGGATATTTTCTGACGGTTTCTGAAATTCTTCGTGTAAAAGGAATGCTTTTTCGAGGAAAGTGCGTTGAGGTATAACGGTAGAAATTGGGGTTGCAATGTCGGCAAATTCAGTATCCGGAAATTCTTCGGCAATGATAGAACGCATCATTATCGGCTCGGTCGGCTCCATCATGGAACGCGATCCTATTTCAATATTAATAGTATCGGTAATGTACGGCGACCGTCTATAATCAGATTGGTATTTGAGGATGATGATTTGAGGGTCGTTTGTTGAGATTTCGGAATCTTGAATTGTGAGCGTATAAAATTGTCGGTCTATTCCCAAAGCATTTAGTTGTTCAATTAATTCAGTCAATACGGTTTCCCGAATGTATTTTGCAGATTCCTTACGCAAATATTTGATTTGTTTCTTTGTAAGTTCGCCTCCGAAGCCAAACAAAGTACGGTCAATAGCCAAATCAATATCTTCCGAAAACCGTTCGATTATATTCCAGCCTTTGCTGAGTGAAGTTCCACCCTTGAAAACCATATTTTCGGCAAATGAAGCTCCAAACAACGCTTTCAGTGCCATTGTAATCCACCAGTCTTTTTCAATCGCTTCCACAGGTAAGCCCCTGTTGATACCTGCAGTATTGTTAAATCCAGAACGTTTTTCGGGGGGCAGTTCAAGCCATTTGTTTGTTGTTATTTTCACCATCTATAATATTTTCAATTATTTTTCTTATCCATGCCGGAGTAAGCGGTAAATCCTTTTTGATTTTCTCTTTGTCTTCCTGCAATAATGTTGGAGCTATCGTTACAATGTTCTGCGGGTTAACGTTATCCTTTCCTATTTCGGATAATGCAAACGATACCAGCATAGTTACATAGCGTTTGTACGCAAAGTTTTTGGTTGCCGCTTTTTTAAATGTTATCCACGTCCGCCCGATTTTCACTTTCCGGGGAACATTATCTGTCAGAAATACAATTTTCATCGGGACTTGCGTTGATAGTCCCAGTTTATTCATGGCATACGCACCTGTAGGGACAATTCGTGCTTTATCTCTTTTGGCAAGAGCTTCTGCAATGTCCTCGATAGAAGGCAATAATGTAATTCCTGTTTTTCGGTCGATTTTTGGGTAATAAAAAACACCTTGTGCAAGTCGAATGAGCGTTTTTTTCTTTACCAATCTTGACAATGCCATACGTATAGCGCTTTCAGAAACAAGGTGTCGAAAATCAGACGTGAAATAAATCTTTCCATTTCTTTTGTCTTTCAAATACCCTTCTATTTGTTTTTCAGATGATTGCATTGAGTTTAATATATACCTTATTCGTTACAAATATAGTATATTTATGTAACATAATAACCATAAAAAATCAAGTATTGAAATTCGTCAACAACTTTGCGTTTTTCTCTCTTTCTTCCCGCTCAAATGATGCCAAATAATTTTCGGTTGTTTTAAGGTCGGCATGTCCCAAACTTTCTGAAATGTAGGCGATATTAGCTCCGGAACGTTTCAATACAGTAGCGTATGAATGGCGGGCAGTGTACGTACTTATTCCTTGTATCCCGATAATTTCACCTATCTGTTTGAGCCGTCTGTTTGTTCTACGAATAACATCGTTAATGATAATTTTTTCCCGCAACGGAGTTTCATCTCCTTTCAGGTAATCGAAAATGTATGAGTTTGGTTGTTTATCTTTGTTTCCCCACCGGTCGATAATAGTCTGCATTTCAGGAGTAATAATTACCTGCAATTCTCGTTTTATTTTCGATGTACGAATTGTTTTCGACCGTATAAAATAGATTTCGCCGTTTTGAATGTTTGAATATTTGAGTTTCAGCATATCGGCAAAATTAACCCCATTACACAGATATGAGAAAAACCACAGGTCACGGTAACGTTCGGAAGTTTCCTTTCCATCGTTGTACATCACAATTTTACCAATTTGTTGCAAAGTGAGAGCAAGTTTTCTGCCCTGTCCGACAGGGATCTCATATTTGCCACTGCCAAACGGATATTGACTTTCCTTGATAATACCGGACTTTTTTGCAATATTCATCATACAGCGAAGCGCTCGGCATCTCATTCCTACAGTCGTATAATTTTGACCTGTTGCGAGTAAATGTTTTTCGTACTTGCGCAACCAATCAACATTAACAGATGAGAATTGAATTTTATTTCCAGCAAAGTCCTCAACGCTTTTCAAGGTAGATTTATAATATTGAGATGACCCAATTTGCCCATTATCCAATAATTCTTCAATCTTTGCCAGTAAGGAAGTATTTAGAGTATCCGACACCGAACGTCCCAAACGAATGTTCAGCGCGTTGAATGAAAATTCACTTTCGTTCGCAAGCGTTTCAACGTTCTGCTTAATGATTGAAAAACTGCTATTCAAATCTTCTCGAATCTCTATCAATTTCCGGACTTTGCTTTCGGGTAATCGTATCCAATCTTCCGGCGATAGTTCCTTGCCGGTTGTATAATATTTCTGAACCCTGTTGTGAATAACCTGTATTTTAACCGGGAATAGACCGCTTTGCTTCTTTCTTCGGGTATCGAGTACAGTTAGCACCGATATTCCATCTTTGGCATATTTGTACATACAAATTTTATTATTATCTTTGTAAACCACACTGTAGGCACATAAAAGTGTACATACAATTTGCATACAAATATAAGAATTATTTATAAAACAAAGAAAATAAATAAAACCCATAAATGCTGTTAATCGCTGAAACACAGCATTTATACATCATAATATAAAATGATAAAAATAGATAAAAAATAAGGTTCAATGAACTGGCAGTCAAAAGGTCACCGGTTCGATTCCGGTAATCTCCACTTGAAAATCAGAGCCTTACAGGAATGTTGTGAGGCTTTTTTATTTGAAATTATTAGCAATTATTGATGAATTTACTGGGTTTTTAGGCATTTGTTTCAACTGAGGTTTAAACCAGAAACCTTATGAATACAACAGTAAATGTAGTGTGTTACATTCATAAAACACTTAAAAATGGTAACCATCCATTGATGATTAGAGTTACCAAGAACAGAAAGACAAAGTACAAGAGTTTAGGTATTTCAGTCCATCCTGACCATTGGGACTTTCAAACCAATAAACCTAATTCTCTATGTCCCAATGGGGAATTGATTATAAAGATTATCTTAGAAAAAGAGTTAGAATTTCAAAAAGAAATTTTGGAATTAATGTCTATGCAAAAGGACTATACAGCCTCTTCTCTAATAGCTTCCAAGACCAACCAGATTAATGCTAAAACAGTTGGTAGATTCTTTGAGGAACTCACAAAACAGCTTGATAAAGCCAATAGGATAAATTATTCAAGGTCATTCAAACATACATGGTACTCCCTAAAAAAGTTCTGTGGAAATGACTTGGATTTTCCTTTTTCAAATATGGATGTTGATTTCTTGAAGAAATATGAACAATGGCTAAGAGATTGCAAACTTACAGAAGTAACCATTGCACATATCTTTAGGAATATCAGAAGCATTTATAATAGGGCAATAACAGCAAAATGCGCCTTAAAGAACAGCTACCCTTTCAATGAATTTAAGGTGGCAAAATTTGATGTATCTACGCAAAAAAGGGCTATTCCCAAAGATGCTATCAAAAAAGTTATGGCAGTTGATTTAAGCAATGAACAGTTTTATATGCAATTCAGCAGGAATATATTTATATTCAGTTACTTATGTAGTGGCATTAATTTTACAGATATTGCAAGCTTGAAACTTAGTAATCTAATAGATAATAAGTTAGTATATATAAGAAAGAAAACCAAGAAAAAAATCAAAACTCCTTTGTCAGATGAAGCCTTGCAGATTATTAAGAAATATGCCACAGACAAGAGCAAGCCAAGTGATTATATCTTTCCAATCTTGAATGACAAAACCCATAAGACAGAAACGCAAAAATTTAACAGAACTCAAAAGGTGCTGCGAAAGGTAAATCTTGACTTAAAGAAAGTTGCAAAATTAGCAGGAGTTAATGTAAATCTGACAACCTATGTAGCAAGACACAGTTTTGCCACTATATTAAAAAACTCAGGCGTAAATATTGCTTTGATTAGTGAAACTCTTGGACATTCAGATTTAGCAACCACTCAGATTTATTTAGATAGCTTTGAAAATGAACAAATTGGAGAGGCTTTTAAGAATTTATTATAATGACTATTAAGATTTTGTATATAGAAATACTTTATTTTTATTAATAAAGTACTATATATCAAATATTTTACTTATCTTTGTACTGTTCTTTTGAAAATATACCTCCTCAACTGCAAAAGAATAATCCAATTTTATATGAGTTATCAATTTTGAGCATGAAAAACTTTGTGGCTGGAGTTTCATATTGCCATAATTCAATAATGATTGGTATAGGTTATTGTGTTTCAGATGATTTTCATATACATTTTTAGATTCTGAAACGCAATAATCCTATATAAAGAAAAAATAAGTAAAAAATGTAGAAACCTAATAAATTGTAGAATGATACAAATAATTGAAGTCCCGCAAGGGAAAAGATGAATAGGGGAATTTATGACTGAATTACCCATAAACTGCCTGTTTGACAAAACTATAACAGGTTGCGGTGGTACAGAATTGGCTTTAACCAATGAGAAACATACCATTATAGCCATGCCTTTTGTAAATCTGGTAGATAACAAGGTAAATCAGGAACACCACAAAGATAAGGTTTTAGGTGTATTTCAAGGAATAACTAATTATGAAATAGAGGAATACATAAAAACCCATGAAGTTTGAAAAATAGCCTGCACCTATGATTCTTTGCCAAGAGTAATAAAAACAATTTTAAACATGGGAATAGATGTTTATAATGATTTTTTCTTACTGATTGATGAATGACATGTCCTGTTTAATCAATATGTATTCAGAGAAAAAGCAGTTACGGAAGTGCTGAAAATAGCACAGTCCTTTAGAGAAGTTACATATATGACTGCCACACCTATTGAAGATGAATTAATTCTAAAAGAAGTTAAGGATTTGCCAGTAGTTAAACTGAACTGACCAAATGTAAGAACAATCAGTGTTTTACCACAAAAAACCAACAGTTGCGAAACTTATACAGTCAATAAAATTATTCTGCCATTCCTGCAAGACAGGGCTTTGGGTAATGCACATATCTTTGTTAATAGTGTTGATTTCATTGCTAAAGTAATAAAACTTGCAAGGCTGTCTCCTGATGATGTAAAAATAGTATGTTCTCAAAATCCTCTGAATCAAAAGAAATTAGGCGAAGAATATACTGTTTGTAAGCCATTAGGCACTGTAAAAAAAATAAATTTCTATACTTCAACATGCTTTGAGGGCAGTGATGTGTTTGATACAGAAGGAAAAACATATATTGTCAGTGATAAAAAGAGGCAGCATACGCTGTTGGACATATCCACACTGGTTATCCAAATATGCGGCAGGATAAGAGATTCAAGGTACAAGGATACTGTAACCCATATTTTTTCAGGACAAAGATATGACAGTGTTAATATGGATGAGTTCAGGGCAGCCTGTTTGGATAAATATTCTCAAAGTATTGTTTTGGCAACCAAATTAAACAACTTTTCAGAAGCAGAGAGGTCAAAACTTAACAGGATTGCCAATAATCTGGGAAAAGAATACATGAGGATAGGAGAGAATAATACTTTTGAAGCAGATGAGAATCTGTTAAATCTTGATATTATAAACTTTAAAATACATCAGTTAGTATATCAGAACAAAATAACCGTTGCAGGTGAATATCAGAAACAGGGATTTGAAGTAAGACAATCAAATTACACTTATTATGCTGACAGACTAAAGACTGACAGCGATTCTAAAATTTCTTTCAAAGATTTATTTCTTGAATATGTTGATTTGCTTTCAAGTCCATTTGGTCATTATTCCCCAGAGTTAAAACTGATAGAAAAGGAAAGACCTTTGATAAAAGAAGCCTACAACAAGTTAGGCATTGACAGAGTGGCACAACTGTATTTTAATCAAACCAATGTTAAGAAAGAAATCATCAAGAAAACAGATGAATCAAACCTTTGAAAAACTGCAAAGATGATAATTGAGCAGATAGGTTTATTGAAGCAGATTGAAGTAAGAGAAGCTAAAAGAATTTTGCAGGGAATTTACATAGAGTTGGGAATAAGGAAAAAAGCAAAAGCAACTGATTTGAACAAACTGTTTTATATAAAAACAATTATCAACAATTCAGTAAGATATACTGTATTGCTGCAAACAAAGATTGCTGAAAATGAAAGAATCAATTTAAAATAAAAGAATATGTGAAATATTGAAAAAATAGTAAAAAAAGGTGATTACAGATTGGCAGTAGTAAAAAATCACCCCAAAGCAAACAAACATGGATATGTTTTATTACATAGGGTTACAATGGAAAATCATATTAACAGATTGCTTGATGACAATGAAGTTGTTCATCATATTAATGAAGATAAATTGGACAACAGGATTGAAAATTTACAGGTAATGTTAAATTCTGAACATACAAGGCAACATAAATCTACTGGAAAAACCATAGTTAATTTAAAATGCCCCTGATGTAAAAACCTGTTTGTTAGAGAAAAAAGACAAACCCATTTGGTTAAAACTAACAACAAATATACTTGTTGTTCAAGTAAATGCAGCGGGAAATTATCTTCTTCTATTCAGCATAAAGGTATTACAGATGATATTGTATTGGCATTGGCTCAAAATATTCAAAGTTAATGAAGTATAGAAAGCTCATTAATTGATGGAAATAAAATCAATTAGGTGGGCTTTTTTATTATACTGTAAGTAATGCGGTACATTTAGTTTATATAATAATATATTTAAACTAAATGTGCTATCTTCGCATTTCATAATAATTATATGTCATTTATGGGATTTGATGGTAAACTTGCGGCAAAATTTTATGGTTCATTTGATTCTATAGAAGAATTTGAAAAAGAATTTGTAGTTAGAGGAGAAACAGGATTTATTACTTCCCCAGAAGAAAGAAAAAGACTAAAAGAGCAAGAATCACCTAATGACCCTTTGGATGAAATATTGTTTACTGCGGGATTAGAAAACACCATAGGATTCAGAGGGGCTTATATTAATCCTGATAAATATTTTTTTAATGGTTTTGAAAGAGTGGCAATACCTCTTTTTTCTGAAAGAGTTGATTTCAAAATGAAACAGGGGGAATATCTTGCTGATTTATTGAATGTTTTACCTCATGGATTGATAGACAAAAAAGTTACAGGCATAGGAGCAACCACATTAGAAATCAAATCTAAAAGAAATTCTATCATAGTATTGCCAACAAGGATACTGGCAGAATCTAAAGCAAAAAAAGAAAATGAGGAACAGGAAAAAGAAGTATGTTTATATGTTGGCACTAAAAGTAATAATTATCCCACTTCAGTAAAAGAGATTAATGAATATCTTGATAATAACATACAGCCTAAAAAATTTATAGCAGTTGCTGACAGTCTGAAAAAAGTAATCCATGCCATACAGAATAAAGGTATTGATGTTTACAGAGATTATTTTCTTATGGTTGATGAAATTGATATAATGCAGTCTGACAGCAATTATAGACCACAATTAGAAAATATAATAGACTACTATCTGAAATTTAAGGTACAGAGAAGGGCTTTGGTTTCAGCAACGGTAGGTAATTTTTCACATCCTGAACTAAAAAGAGAACAAACCTATGCTTTTACCACAATAGAGTTCAAGGATATACCCCAAAGGACAATTGATAAGATACTGCATACTAATAATATTCATATATCAGTTAGTGATGAAATTAACAAAAGACTGTGCTTAAATCCAGATGATAAGATATTGATAGCATACAACTCTATTGACGGAATACTAAAAATAATCAGCCTTTTGGATGAAAAAACACAGGAACAGTGTAAAATTCTTTGCAGTGAAGCAAGTGAAAAAGAAGTGGGAGTATATTTTTCAAAACTCACAGATAATAAATTGGAAAAGCAGATTACCTTTATGACCTGCGCATATTTTACAGGGATAGATATAGATGATAAATGCCACCTGATTACTGTATCAAATATTAAAAAAGCCTATTCCATACTTCCTTTAAACAGAATAACTCAGATACATGGCAGATGCAGAAATGGAGTTTTAACAGATACCATTATTTACAGTTCAAACAAAGCAAGATTTTATTATGATATTGATAGATATAGAGATGAACTGAAATACAAAGCAGAGAACATAATCAAACTTCTTGATGAAGCAAATAAAATGATAGTCCATGATGACAGGAAAGGAAGAAAACTTATCAAAGACCTGTTTGATAGAATAAAACATCTGATTGTAGAAAGGGCAAATGAAACCCTGTTCAGTAATACAACTTTTAGATTAACCAGAAAAAATGTTTTTGATGATAGTGTACAGATAGCCTATTTTAATATTGATGCTTTGTGTGAGAAAATGGAAGCCTATTCAAATCTCTATTCTTATAAGAAAGGACTTTATACTGCATTGCATGAGCAGGGATACAATCTTCCCCTCCTTTTAAGTGATGAATTGGAAATAACTCAGCAACAGGAAGAAAAAGAAAAACAGGTAGATAGCAAGAGGGAAAAAATAGAAGAAGAAGATTTGAAAGAAGCCAGAGATATTATTATTGGATTATACAATACAGATACTTTGGAGCAGAGAATAGACAATTTGATAAGAAACAACAAAAGAAATGTTAAAACTTTTTATGAGCGTGTAAATAGACACTATAAATACATAGATATTAATATATTATGTGATAAACTGTTAGAAAACAGCCAACGTAAAGCATACAGAAACCTCAATAATTCAATGTCATTCTGGATATTAGACAAAAAACACCCTTTTAAAAAACAGGTAACAAGTACTTTTAAAATTGACAAAAAATATACTCCTGAAGAGATAGAAGAAAATCTGAATCACATATTTTTCCGTTACTTTAACAAGAGAGTATCAAAACGTGAAGCTGTTGGTTTTATAAACAGTATCTTCAAAACTACTCGCCCACAAGGTAAATACTGGGGTATTAAAAGAACTAATCCCTATAATTTTCCCAAACCCAAAGATTTTGTTTCTGAGCATGAAGTAGCAAAAGAAGGAGTAAAACTACACCAACTGTTTGAACTGGTTCTGTATGAAAGTGAAGAAAATAAAATGAAAAGAGAAAGGAGAGAAAAAAGAAAGGAAAAACAACACATGAAATTATTTTAAAAAAAATATGACAGCACATTTACTTTATATAGAATAATAGACAAAATAAATGTGCTTTTTTTATTGTGATTTAAAATATAATATTAATTGATATAACACATCTTTTTATATCCATATTTCATTTTACGGCATATCCAATCTACAAACCTCATTTAGTTTATATTTCAGCATTTAATTAAATAGCCGTTTAAAACAAAATAAAGTAATTCTATTAATAGAAAAAATAACTTTTTAGAGAAGTTTCATATCTTCACCCTCACTAATCCTGTTATAATTCTCTCTAATAGTGGACAAGTCCCTGTACCCATACTTGATGTGCAGTTTCATCAGCTCATATTTTTGAGCCATTGTCAAGTTGTCTCATTTAGTCTTTTTCATAATTAATAGATTTAAAATAATAAAGTTAAGTATTTTTTCAATAGAAGATAATTTTTTAAACATTCTGTTATATTGATTTAAAAAAAAGTCCCCCGCCTCTTAAATTATATTTTAAAAAGCGTCCTCCTGTCCATTACTCCCCCTTCCCAATTTCTGGGATTTGGATTGTATCCGCCCAAGAATTAATAAGTTTTATAAATCATTAAAAATTAACATTATGGACAAATTAAAGTTTTTAAGTACAATGACCGCAGATGAGTTTAAAGCTCAGCATGGCATTACCAAACTTGATATTTTCAGAAATGAAAAGACAGGCAAAAGTTTCGTAGCTTGGGGCAATGAATACGGAGCAGTTTACTCCAAATATCCCGTAGAGCCTCTGAAAGAACCTATGATGTCTGAAGTTGAAACAAGTGAGGGTGAAAAATTCTTCCTGCTTCACAACAGAGGAGAACACAATGCTACAAAGCTGCAAACATTGTAGCAACAAAGTGAGGGTGTAACAGCTCTCACTTTTTTATGTATTTATTATCAATTAATTATCTTTTTTATTATTAAAACATTAATTATTATGGAATTAAAACAATCTGAACGTAAAAATTCAAAAATTAAACTTGGACTGCAAGGCAGTTCTGGAAGCGGCAAAACCTATTCAGCCTTATTGGTAGCTTATGGAATTACTAACGACTGGAATAAAATAGCAATTATTGACACTGAAAATGGAAGCGCAAATCTCTATGCTCATCTTGGGGATTATAAAGTTCTTTCATTAGATGTGCCATTCTCTCCCGAAAGGTATATGGAAGCAATTTCTATGTGTGAAAAATCAGATATTGAAGTTATCATTATTGATTCTATTTCACACTGTTGGGAAAATCTATTGGCTTCTCATGCAGCTATGTTAGGTAACTCTTTTGTCAATTGGAATAAAATCACACCAAGATATAATTCCTTTATTCAGAAGATATTGCAAAGTAACTGTCATATAATCTGCACCATGAGAACAAAGCAGGATTATAATCTGATAGAAAAAAACGGCAAAATGACACCTGAGAAAGCAGGCACTAAAGTTATTATGAGAGAGGGAATTAACTATGAATTTACCGTAGTTATGGAAATGGACTTGAACCACAAAGCTAAAGTAACTAAGGACAGAACAGGCATTTTTAATGGTCAGTTAGAATTTATACCCTCTGCTGAAACAGGGACAATTATATTGGACTGGTGCAATAATGACGGTAAAGTAATAGAATTAAACCAAAATCATCTGCAATATGGAAGCCTTGCAAATTATGCCAAGACAAGCTAATTATCCTTTAAGTAGGAGTTATGCTGATGATGCACAGGTAATAGAAATGTTGCCAAAGGTGCACAGTAAAAACCCATTGCAATTTATTGAGGCAAACACAAAAGAGGTAGATTATTATCATATCAAAAATGAATGTGTTATCCCAGTTTTTTCAAAAGATAATGAAGTAACTATCTCACATACAAATTTTATTGAGACGGTGCAGGAGGCTATTTCAAGAGTATTGCCCAATGTATATATCAATGCGCCTGATATAAGGGTTTCTCATCTAATAAAGGGGAGAACTCCAGAGGCATTGCATAAAAAAGTTGAAGAGTTGCAGGATAAGGATAGAACTCTGTATTATGAAAGAATGGCATTTGTAATAGAAATTCCGTCTATTTATGATACAATTGAGGGCAACAGGCTGAATCTCACTGTTGGCGGGGTAAGGGCTTACAACCATGAAAACCTTTTCAGTAGGAAAACTTTTGAGAAATTTAAGATTTTTATAGGTATCAAGAATATGGTTTGTTGCAATATGTGTATCTCAACCAACGGCTATAAGACTGAGCTAAGGGCAGTGGACTGTCAGCAGATTTTAATTCAATCCATAGAACTGTTCCAAAAATACAACGCTATGGAACAGTTGCAGTTATTAAGCGGTTTGGGTAATTACAGGCTTACAGAACATCAGTTTGCTCAGCTGGTAGGTAAAACAAGACTGTATCAATGCCTGCCCCCAAATCAAAAGAGAGAGCTGCCTGTTATGGAATTTGGTGACGGTCAGTTGAATATCATTGCAAGGAACTATTACCATGACAAATCATTTTGCAGGAACAGTGACGGCTCAATCAACCTGTGGAGAGTGTATAATCTTTTCACAGAGGCAAATAAGAACAGCTATATTGACACATTTCTTGACAGGTCTGTTAATGCAACAGATTTTCTTAATGGCATTTCTTGTGCATTACAGGGCAATCCAGATTATCAATGGTTTATAAATTGATGTTTTTAAGGCTGTTATGATTTAGTATCAGATATCCGTATCATTCTGTATATAGGGTATAATGATATTTGATACTTGATACCAAATCAAATTTTGGTTTTGTTTATCTATTAAAGGAATGAATATCAACAGTATAAATAAACAAGTAATTATATTTTTCTATTACTGGATTATTTGACCTGCATTTTAACCATTCTATCATTTTGGGGGAATAAGTTGCAAGAATCTACATTTTTGGATTCTGAAATTGAATAATCCTGTAAAAAAGAAAAATGCTTAAAATTTGTAGATGTATTAAAAAATGTAGTGGATTAGGATTGGGACTGTATTAGAGAGATATTCCTATAAAAAAGCAAATTGAATAATTTGCTAATTATCAAATAATTTTAAAAAATGAAGACAGATAATTTCATAAAATGTTATGAGGCTTTACGTGAAGAAATAGGAAATTTGTGTAAATGGGATTGGGAAATCAGAGAAATGAAAAAGCATAAAGCCAATAAAAAACTCATTGAAAAGGAAAAGACAAATTTAGCAATGGCTAAAGAGCATTTCAGAGGTATGGTTGATATGGCAAACCTCACAGGTGAATTTACTTATCCTGATGGCAGAAGTAGCATAGACAGTGAATTTGGTTGGTATTTCCAATAGTATGAAAAAAAGAGTAAATAAACTTACAGGATAATATGCAAGTAACCTGTATTTGAGCTGACCATGAACTTGCTGAATTGATGACTTTATTATTTACTCTTTTTTTGTTTATTATCTCTATTATGATAGGAAATATTGTTTATTTAGCAAAAAAATATTTATGAACTTACAGTTAATACAAAGAAGATTTACCAAGTTTCTGTTTAGTTTGGCTCTATTTTTTCTCTTTCCCCTTTTTCTTTTGGGACAAGATTTCAGGTATGCTCCTGAAGCAAAAGGAGTTTTAATTGAGAACACTTATTATTGGGTGGACTATAATACTGAACATAAACAGGCTAACTGGGTTTACTATATGCTTACTCAAACACATATCACAGGAAATGCTGTAAGGTCTTCTTCATTTAGAGATAGCAGACAGGGAGATGTAGTCAGTGCAAGCCAAAGAGATTACAGGGGAAGCGGATATGACAGAGGGCATTTATGTCCTGCTGCTGATATGAGATTATCAAAAGAGGCTATGCAGGAGACTTTTCAGATGTGGAACATTTCGCCTCAAAATCCCTCATTCAACAGGGGGAAATGGTCTGAGTTGGAAGCGCTTGTAAGAAGCTATATAAAAGATGAAACAGACACTCTTTTTATAGTTACTGGTGCAGTATTTATTGATAACACAGGTTCTATTGGAGTTGGCAAGGTAACAGTTCCAAGCATGTTTTATAAGGCAGTATATTCTCAGAAAAGAGGTGGAATAGGATTTGTACTACCTAATCAAAAGCTAAGTGAAAAATTGCAGACTTGGCAAGTATCTATAAATTATATAGAGGAACTGACAGGGATAGACTTTTTCCCTCAACTTCCAAAAGAACTGCAAGATGAGATAGAATCACAGGTAATCTGGTGGGAGTGATTTGTTTTTTCTCTCTACATGTCTTACGGTCTTAATATCTTCTTTATCATAAAATCATTATCTTTATACTAAATTTTTGGTTCATGCCGTGTAACAACAAAGTCTGATTATTTTGATGCAAATTTTATTTTTCATTTTGGGTTTAGTTTGATAAAAGGTTTTATATCTTTACATCGAATTTAAAATTGTAATAAATGAGTGAATAAAAGGCATTAGAATATTTTAGGGCGTTTGCTTTATTGCTTGGATTCTAAAATCTCCAATTTGACGAACCAACTAAAAGTGATAAGTAAATGTTTGTGTCGTTGCAGGCATGAACTTTTTCTTATTGTAGTTGGTGGGTGTTTGGAGATACCTTGAATCCAGTAAGGCAAGTTTCGTGCCTTTTTTAGTTTTATAGTGTAAATAATTAAAAGTTAAATAAATAATTAATAAAAAATGAAAACAACAAAAATTATTCTAATCGGAATGTTATGCACATTCCTTGTAGCATGTAACACAGATGATGATGACAATAATGGCTCAGGCGGTAGCAATAACGGCTTAAAGACGGGGCAGGTTGAAATTAAAGCGGATATGGAATATATTAATCAACCTGAAAACATTTTTTCATTCTATGCAACTGCAAAGAAAATAAGCATTGACTGGGGAGATGGCACAGTGGAAGAATTTACGCCTAATGGAGCTGAAAATAAATTTCAGCATAAATACTCCTATAATATCAAACCAACTGTTACTATTGAAACGGAATCTCTAACAAATTTAAGTTTTGTTGGAAAATCTGTTGGCGATTGGCTCTGGGGAACAGTAATGGAGTTGAGATTTGGCAAATGCACTGAATTGAAAGAAGTATACATCAATAATTATACATCAGTCCTTGACATTAGAAATGCTCTCGCATCTTTAGAAAAACTGAAGGTTAATAGAATGATGGGGGGATTTCGCCTTTTATCATTAGATGTTAGTGGTGCTTCCAAATTAAGGCTATTGGACTGTAAAGGTGCTGGGTTAAAAGAACTAAATATTAAAGGCTGCACATCATTAACTGAGTTAGATTGCTCACACAATCAACTATCAACCACCGTTTTAAATAAAATATTCAATGACTTGCCAACTGTAAAATCAGGAGAGATATATGTTAACAATAATCTCGAACTGAATATCTATTCTTCTTGTGATTGGTACATTGCAAGAAACAAAGGATGGGCTTCTCCAGAATGGTGGATGGTTGGCGGCGATAAAACATTACTGTATGGATTATGGTGGGGAGGTCATGCGATACAATACAACTCAAATAACACAGGGGTTAGTTGGATATTAAATGAGCAACATGAAGAAGAAGTTTTGACGTTTACTTGGCAGTTTGATGAGAAATGGGGGCAAATTCATGCTACAGGCAGCACAGGTACCGACACTTGCACCGTTACAGAATTGACCGCTACATCGTTGAAATATAACATTTTTTACGACAACACATACTTCATCTTCCATTATAGCAAAATGGATTGAAAATCCCATACTGGCGCGGATTATCTTATTATAAATAATTAAAAACAAAAAAAAATGAAAACAAAAAAAATGAAAATCAGTGTATTATGTGTATGTTTCATGTTGGTTTGGTCCTGTGAAAAAGAAAAAGCAAAAGACGTCAAGATTAAACTGAGTGAGGACATTTGTGCTCTTTGTTCATCAAATCCAGAGCATACTGTGGGTGATGATTTAATTACTACTTCACAGGTTGTTACACCTAATGAAGATGGTATTAATGATGTGTTTTATATAAGCGTGTATAATCCAAGTGATGAATACATTAATCTTCTTGATAAATATCCCAATAACTCTATCATCTTTTATGATAGGGATAATAAGCAAATTGCCAATTTTTCTCCTACTGATAGTTGGGGATGGGATTGTAGAGTTAATGGAAAATTTGTTGAAAGTGGACTATATTTTTACAAATTAACCATCAATGAAAAAGAAATGGAAGGGACATTTATTATAGTACGTGGCTCTAACTTTGATAATTATATTGATATGAAATTTTATGATACTGAATGCAGTAAAAATTGTTTGGAAATATACCCTGACCCTGCATTATGTAAAGATTATGGGCAATGTGTAAGTAATAATTAAAAAAAAATCAAATTTTGATTAATGATGACCTTCCCATTAACCTACGGCTTACACCAAACAGGATTGCCACTAATAGTGGTCAGAATATTTGAAAATAATATTTGCTTAATGCTTGATACAGGCTCAAATAGGAATATTATAGACCACAGATTGTATAGCCACTTTAAAGGCAAATTGAACCAGCCTGCAACTTCATCAGAGGTAATTACCCTCAATGGAACTGCAACAGGCAAAACTATTGATATACCATTTAATTTTGAGAATAAAGACTACCAAGAACCTTTTTTATGCACAGAACAAACAGAAGTATTTGATAAAATACATGAAGAATCAGGCATACAGATACATGGTATTTTAGGTAATCATTTTTTCTTAAAACATAGTTGGATATTGGATTTTGATAAAGTAACAGTGTATGGTAATTAATAAGTTAATAATACAAATCTTAGTTTGAAAAACTGTTTAAACCAATAATTTTAAAAAAATAAAAATAATCTGTACAATACTGATAATCTATCTGTTTTATATAAAATATGATATATTTATCAACCACTGGCAGTCAAAAGGTCACCGGTTCGATTCCGGTAATCTCCACTTGAAAATCAGAGCCTTACATGAATGTTGTGAGGCTTTTTTATTTGAAATTATTAGCAATTATTGATGAATTTACTGGGTTTTTAGGCATTTGTTTCAACTGAGGTTTAAACCAGAAACCTTATGAAT
>Ga0099364_10005969_pt1 | contig 17878 bp, 13 predicted proteins | sample TergutTh196P3_FD_73070 | JGI IMG/M metagenome (GOLD analysis project Ga0099364, IMG submission 73070) | Microcerotermes parvus P3 segment gut microbial communities from Pointe-Noire, Republic of the Congo - Th196 P3 | ecosystem: Host-associated > Arthropoda: Insects > Digestive system > Gut ...
TACCTTCTCTTGCTATTTTTCGCTCCAATGTTGCATATAATTTCATGTCATTAAACCGGCTCTGCTTGAGCCCCAACACATCAGTTGGTCTTTTTTTTACCGGGTAAATCGCCATATTTACAGCGTCAATTGCATCAAGCTCCCGCATCGCCATTTCATCCTTAAAAACAATATACAAATCAATGTCGGAATCTTTGTTTGCCGTTCCATAGGCATAAGAGCCAAATAGATATATTGATTCGACCGGTACAGTGTCAACAATTATCCGGGAAATTTCATCTAAATTTTGCTTTATATCGTTCATAGTAGTATTTTAGCATATTATGGATCGTAAGGCAAGTATTCGGTGGCACCGTTACTGGCACACTAAGGGTAATTATATTTATATCCAGGAGCCTGGAATTTAAGCTATTCTTTCTTAGATTTTAGTTTTTGTTTTGCCTTAAATAACATCATGCTTACGCGGGATAAAATGCTTACTTCATTGTCGCCGGATGTTTCTATCGATAAAAAATTTAAGTTCGGGTACATTGCGACTATTTTTCTTTGAACGCCGTCAGAAACACCGCTTGAGGGCATGCAGCCGAAAGGTTTTACCGAAATAAAGCCGTCTATTTTATCGCGGTAGTGTATAGCCTCTGCAATTTCCAGATTTCCTTCCCCGCCAAAAATAGATGTATGGTAATAATCGTGCCCCATTTTTGACAGTTCTTCCAGATCGTGAATTTCGCCTTTACCGCCAAATTGTTTTTGTTTAAAAAAATGATCTAAAATATAATATAGTTTTTTAATAAATTCATAGGAAAAACGCTGGCGCCTTATATAATTTTTGCAGTATTTTTTTCTTTTATCGTTCGGGGCATATTTCATGTGCTCATACCATCTATAATTTTTGCTCCAGCCCTCGTAAATTCCCCGGTTTGTCATTAAGCCTGGAAGCGCTTCACAGCCTTCGTCTGCTATAAAACGCCGTAAATTGTAATTGGGGTCTCCATGGGCAAGATTTGCAAATATTTCCCCGGTAATAAAAATCAGCGGGATTTTTTTATTTTCCCTCTCAATTTTTGCTATTATTTTTCCAGCCCTGCGAAGAGCGATGGGAAGTTTGAATATAAACAAGCGGCTTTTAAATGCATCCAAAACCTTTTTTTCACATTCTTTTATTGTTTCCATCGCAGCATCTTTATCTTTTGCATAAGGGCGTATCGCACATTCGGCAATATGGAAAAAGTCGGCAAGGATAAAAGTTAGGGCAAAATGAATCTTAAACCAGATAGAAAAACGGAAGGCCGCATTTTTAGGCATTGGCGGGTCTTGAATTATATCGCTGTTAAAAATTAAAATGCGAAAACCTTCAAAGCCCGCAGCATTGGCAACTTTAAGATATTCTTCGGGGTACATTCCGTAACGGCAGGGGCCGCACTGGCCTCCTCCGCCTAAAAATATAAATTTTTCTACGATTTCTTTTTTTGACAAACCTTCTTCTTTTTCTATTTTATGAAGAGCTTCGACAAGGCCTCCCAATGTAAAGTACACAGGATTGCACTGCATTCTAGTTGCCCACTCCCGCCCGTGTAAAAAATGGCTTTTAGTATGCCCCCCTAAATTACGGTATTTATAGCCATTACGGTGAAAATATGCCTGCAAGAAAAAAGATTTTTTTTCCTCGAACATATTATAAAGCATCGTCACCTTTTTTTTGTCTTTTTTGTCCCAGACATGGTTAGGGAATCCTTCCCACTGATTTTGGCGTACGGTTTTTGGCGGAATATTTTTCACAGCGACCTCTCGTATTCATTTAAAAAATACTCAATGGTTTTTATTCTTATTTTAAATGTCGCCCCAGGGCGGTTTTGGTCAATATCATGGAAAGTAAAGTGAGGGGTTTCTGATGCATCACAAATTCTGTCAATGTAATTGTAAGTGGGGGCATCATGCCCGCATTTAAAACTTGATAAATCAATAACCCCCATATTCGGGTGGCGGGCCGCTGTTTTTGCAGCCCAAACCTTATGGTTTGTATTGCGGTTAAAATTCCTAAACCAAACATCGCTTATGTCAAGAGTATCTTTTTCGCCGAATAAGTCTGCAAGGAAATCTTTGTCCCTGGGAATTGATTCAATAGTAAAAATCGGGTACCCTCGCTTGCAGAATTCATCGGGGATTCTGTGGTTTAAGCCAAAGTCATGATGGTAAGGGTGCCCCAGAAGCAAAAGCCCGACCCTGTTTTCTTCGATAAGTTTATTCATGGTTGATGCAAATAAATCCTGCTGCAATGAAAGATATTTTTTCATCGCAAAGAGTCCCTGGTTAAAAGCCCATGCATTTTCATCATGGGTAATGTTAAATTTTTCACCAAAGTATTCGAATAGTTTATCGCAGGCTTCAACATGCCTGTCAAGGTTAAGCGAAGGGGCATGGTATTCAATATTTTTTTCTTTAAACAAATTTCTTTCGCTGGTAAAAGCCGCCTTGACAACTTCTGGGGTTCCCATCTGAATTACGCAGGCGGCATTCCCAAGCGTATTTTTTAAGCAAGTCTCCAGATTGGTTATTATCGGAAAAAATATTGCATTAATATTTTTCTTTTCCAATAATTGCCAGATATGAGAAGGCGCGACTTTTGCCGGAAAACAAGGGTCAATTGACCCCCATTTATTTCCGTCGTTCCATAGTTTTTCGCTTGTAAAATCGGAATATACAACTTTTGCCCCTAACACGCGAAAATATGTCGAAAAAAGAGGCGTGTAATAAAACATATTTAAAAGTTTTGGTATGCCTATTGTAATATTTGTTTTGGGGTCTTTGCTTCTTTGGAAAGGCAGTTTCCATGCATCTTTATCAATTATTCTTTCGCTAAATTCAGGGTAAAAATCCGCCCTGTTTATTTTTGTGCCGTGCTCAGGTAATTTTTCAAAATCATATTCGTCAAATACCCAGACTGCCGCTTTTGCAGAAATATCGGGATTTTCCTCGCGTGTTTTCGCCAAACGTTTTATTTCGTTCTCCGCTTTGGTTATATCATCTGAACTTCCTTTTTCGCAGGCAAAGCCCGAAATAAATCTTATAAAACGGCTGCTTGTGCTTATATCTACAAAAGTTCTGCGGCATTTATTGTTGCATAAGGCACAGCGGGTGGATTCATCATTTCTTGATACATAAGAAATTTGAGAAGCGGCTTCTATCCCTACAAAAGAAGTAAGGGTGCCGGGGTGTTTTTCCATATAACTTTTAACTTCAAATGCCGCTCCTACAGCCCCTGCTATATCGGCATACTTATGCACAAAAATTTCTGCATTTTCAACCTTCCTCTGGATAAAATCAATTTGGGCTTTTACCGCAGCAAGGTTTTTTTGAGTTCCCCCCTGCAAAACAAATTTTCTGCCCAATTGCCGTAAATTGCTTTCCTGGACAACATAATTCCAGATATTCAAGGGAAGAACCTGCGCCAAACCGCACATCATTTCTTCTTTTGTCCAGCCTGCCTGCTGAAAATTTACAATATCCTGATCCATAAAAACAGCGCAGCCGTAGTTAAATTTTGGCGCTTTTTTCGCGCTAAAGGCATGATCGGCATACTGTTCCAAAGGGACATTAAACTGGTTTGCCATTGCCTGTAAAAAATAGCCGTTGCCCGCAGAGCATTGGGTATTAAGTTTAAAATCCACTACCCGCCCGTTTTTTATAAATAAAACTTTTATATCCTGCCCGCCGACATCGCAAATTACATCAATATCCTTGTACAAAGCCTGAGAAGAACGCAGGTGGGCGACAGTTTCAACAATTGAAATATCAAGATCAAGGGCGAATTTAACAATTTTTGACGCATAACCTGTAGATGCCGCTCCTAAAACATCCAGTTTAACATTTTCTTTTTCACATTGATTTTTTAGCCGTAAAAAAATGGATTTTAAATCATCAAGAGGGTTCCCTGAACTTAAAATATAGTCCTTGTAAATAAGGTTTTTTTCTTCGTTAATTATCGCAATTTTAGTGGAAGTTGAACCGCCGTCTATCCCGATATAAACACGGGCAGGAATATCTTTATTCAGACTTGTTAAAAACTTTGCATTTTCTTCGGTAACATTAGAGACGCTGTATTTTTGTTTAAAGGCTTCAAGCTCTTCATTATTTTTGACAAGCCCGTCATTTTCATCTTCTTTAACAAGGGTTTCTGTTTTGTTATTGGTAATTGATAATAACAATTCTTCGGTAAGGGTTACGGCTTTGTATTCTCCATAATGACCTGAATCGCGGGCAAAAAGAACAGAGCCTATTGCTGCAAAGTATTGAGAATCTTCGGGGACTATAATCGCCTTGTCTAAATTGCTTTCTTTCGGCGTGTATTGATGGAGTTTCCATGACTGGCTTATTTCATCACGCCAAATCGGGGCAAAGGCAGGGATATAGGTGTTCGGGCCGCCCAGCAATATAACCTTGTCCATTAGCACATTCCCGTGAACCAAAACTTCCATATTTTGCCTGACAATTGCGCGGCACAGTGAAATAAAAACTTCTTCTTTGGGTATCCCTGCTTTAAGAAGCCCGACCACATCGGTCTCGGCAAAAACACCGCACTTGGCGGCAATATGGTGGGACTGAAGCCCATCGGCATTTATTTTTTCTGCCTCTTCATGAGAGAGCCCGATTTTTTGTAAAATTTTATCGATAGTAGAACCTGTCCCGCCTGCGCATTTATCGTTCATGTAGGTTAAAGTAGTTCTGCCTTCCGCCAAAGCATCATGCTCGCCCTTCCATAAAATTACCTTTGCATCCTGCCCGCCAAGCTCTATTACAGAGTCCGCATCCGGAATAAGCGTTTCTGTCGCAAGCGTCAGCGCGTTCACCTCCTGGATATACTGGGCATTAAGTACAGCCGATAATGACCTGCCGCCGCTCCCTGTTATTGAAATTCTAAAAATTCTATCCGGGAATTGGTTTTTAACTTCTCTTAAAATCTCTTCAATACACTCGGCTTGATGGGCATTATGACGGCGGTAAATTTTTAGTAAAATATCGTTATTTTTATCTATAATTACACATTTTGCAGTTGTCGATCCGACATCTAAACCGCAATCAAGAATAAGAGCTTGCATTATACCCCTGGAAATTTACTTGCTTAAGAATAATGATATAAGAGTACCAGTTTCTAAAAACAATGTCAAATAGGTTTTAAGGCATTTCTACTGCTGGTTCCAGATAGGGGCTTCTAAGCTGTGCTATGGAACGGTTTCTCCATTCGCCTGCGGGAATTTGCCTGGAAAGAAAACCCCATAATTCCAGGGCAGAGGAAGTGTTCCCTTCTGCATAAAGGCAGACAGCAAGGTAATATGCGGTCTTATAGTATTCGTTTTTCAAAGCATATTCAGACAACTGGGGATTGCGGTTAATTTCTACCGCCAGATTGTCAAGATCGATAAAAGTATAATCAAAGCGCAGACGCCTTAATTCCTCGATAATAACTGTATTTTGAATAAGAAAAGAAAACATTAAATGTTCATGGGCGCGCCCGCGGTGCCTGCCGGAAAGGTAATAATAAAAACCTAAAAGACGGTGAGCTTCGTTACTTTCGTCATTTCTGTAACGGTATTGAAGAATAAATTGATTGGGGCCCTTGTTTGTAAGGGTACGGGTCATAGCCTGCCTTATGAAAGAGCGGGAAATTCCCGACGGGTTTTCATCCTGCGACATGGTCCAGAGCCTGTCCGATTTTAGTATCGAAAGGAGAACTCTTTCCATTTCATTGTATTCCCGCCTGATTCTCCGTATATGGGCAATTTTATACAATAAATCGGTTGAAAAATCAGGCTCCTCATTTAATTGATTTAAGGAATGAGCTTTTTGAAACTGGGCTAAAGCTAAATCCCATTCTCCCTCAACAAAGTAAATTTCGCCTATCCATTTTTCAGCATCGGGAAAATCCTTTAATTTTCCAAACGCTTCCAGCGCTGCTTTTGCTGAATTATTAAATGTATCTCTTGGTATATAATAATAGAGTTCTTCAAGGGCATCGGCGGCCCCTGCATAATGGCGTTCATTTATGTATCTTTCTACCCAGTCAAGAGAATCGCCCATTCTGCGCACTTCGTTAATCGAAAGCAGGTCTATAAAGTTTCTTTCAAGGCTTTCAAAATAAGTTCTTTTAAGCCTTTTTGCATCGTTAAATGATGTAAAAGCATTGCCAAAATCTTTCTGCCTGAACATCACTTTGCCGCGTTCAAAGGCCATCCGCCACTGGCGCGGATTTTCCCTTCCTGCAACCTGTGCCTGCACAATATGCGGTGTAAAAATAAAAGTACAAAATAGAAAGAAAAATAAAATTAAATTAAAATATGCCTTTTTCATGTACGCTCCAATTCCTTTAAAAAAACATCATCGGCTTCATCTGCATTTGTTACCTTGACAATTTTTCCCTGCCGGAAAATTATAACCTTGTTTCCAGAGCCGGTAATTCCCAAGTCTGCATGGCGGGCTTCATGCGGCCCGTTTACCTCGCAGCCCATAACGGCAATGCTTAAATCCCTGTCAAGGGAATAAAGCAAAGGCAAATGCCGGTTTAAAAAGCCATGGGTGTCAAAGCCGTGCCTTCCGCAGCGCGGGCAGGAAATTATACTAACCCTGCCCTGCCTAAGCCTTTTTGCCGCTGTTTCATTGCCATTAAGTTCTGCAATTTCGGCAGCCGCGCCTAAAATCTCCCTTGCGGCAATCACCTCATTTTCCATGCTGCCGCTAAGCGATACCCTTATAGTATCGCCAATACCCTCTGCAAGCAGAATTGAAAGAGCCGCGCTTGAACGGGCAATCCCTGCAACCAGCGGCCCTGCCTCGGTAAGGCCTAAATGCAGGGGGATATTGTTCCTTGCGGCAAAAATTCTATTTGCACTTATAGTATCGGCAATTTTTGAGGCTTTTATTGATACAATGATGCGGGAAAAGCCGAATTCATTAAAAATCTCAAGCTCCCTTTCGGCAGCTTCCACAAGGGCTTCGGGGGGTTGAATTGTCCCATCCTCTACCTGTTTTTTAATATCTTGAGGCAGGCTGCCGCCATTTACCCCAATTCGTATCGGAATTTCCTTGTCCGCCGCTTTATCAAGCAAAGTTTTAATTTTTTCCCTGCCGATTTCTCCTTTAGAGCCAATATTTCCCGGGTTAATCCGTAATTTTGCAATGGGAAAATCCATGCAGCGAAGGGCTATATTGTGATCAAAATGAATATCCGCCACCAAAGGCATGGAAACCCTTTCTGCAAGGCTTCCCAAAACTTCGGCGGCGGCAATATCGGGGACGGCAAAGCGTAAAATGCCGCACCCCATCTTTGCAAGTTCTGTTATTCTTTTTTCAGCTTCATCTAAATCCGAATAAGAAAGGCGGTCTTTCCACATGGTCTGTATGACTACAGGGGAGTCGCCTCCCAAAGGGATTGTTTTAATATGCATCAATATTGTTAATAATATAACGAAAATACAAGATCGTCAATATGGCGCATTGCCTTATAATCCTTGACATTCAGATTAATTTATTACATAAATTGATTATGCTTAAGTTTTTAAGGGATCCCTTATTTGCCTTTACTTTACTTATTTTTCTGGCAGGATGCGCTACTTCGGGGGTAAAAGATACAGAAAAAGCCTCTGACCATGCCCAACTGGAAATACCCCTGCCTGATCCGGAACTGGAAGAAATAGAAGAAGAACCCAAAGAATGGCTCTTGCCGCGTGAAGCGCCGGTAAAGGAAAAGGGAGGCCGTTATGCGTATTTGACATTTGATGACGGCCCCTCGGTTAATACAAGCCGGATTTTGGATCTTTTAGCTGACTATCAAATTAAAGGTTCCTTTTTTTTTGTGGGAAAGGATATTTTAGAAAATGAATTATTAGACTATGAAGATGCCCTTGCCCTTATTCGCAGAACGCTTTCCGAAGGGCATTTTTTAGGCTTACATTCCATGTCACACGATCCCCATCGCCTATACTGGTCAAAAGAGGGAAGCCAAAATTTTTACGATGAAATGCTGGAATTGCAAGGCCTTATTTACAAGATAACCGAAGGCTATGAAACTAATCTGTACAGGGCGCCTTACGGGACACTAGGTATGTTTACAAGCGAGCACATAAAAAAAATGTCCGCATCCGGCCTTAAGACCTGGGAATGGAATATCGACACCGACGATTGGAAGCTGGAAACAGTCAATGCTATACTTAGAAAAGTAAGGAATGATTTTGCCGCATGGAAAAACCCCGATAATGCAGTAATTTTATTCCATGAACACGATATTACATTAGAGGCCCTGCCGCTGGTGATTAAACATTTTAGCGATTTGGGCTATACCTTCCTGCCGTACCACCCGGACAACCACTTTAAGCTGAATCTTATAAATAATGGGAACCTATAGCTGCAATTCAAAAGCTGGTTGACAAAGCAAATCATATCTGATACATTTGGAAAATATCATTATTAAGGAGTTTTTTATGAAAAAACTAATTGTTATACTCATTGTGCTAACAGCAACATCCGCTGTTTTTGCCCAAGAGCCCGAAAGCGAATCGTTTTATATTCTTTTCGCCCCAAACAGTGCCGTCATGAGCGCTGTCAGTGTAGAACAGGCAGTAGCCAATGTAGAAGCTATTACTGAAGTGGTAAAAATATTAAACGAGAACCCTCAATACCGTTTATTAATAGACGGCCATGCAAATGCTGTGTTAAATACGAACAGGGAAGAAAGGGATAGCCTTAGGCCATTAAGCCAGCAACGGGCGGAAGCGGCTGCCAATTTTATCGTTGAAAACTTTAAAATTGACCGGCACCGCCTAATAATTTCTGGAGCAGGAGGGCGTTATACTTCCAGTAACGTCGGCAGTGATAACCGCAGGGTTAGCTTTTATTTCATTACCCTAAATTAACCCAACCAAGAGGAATTAGGATTATTCCTAATTCCTCATTCCTAACTTATAATCTTAATTTACAGGCTTATCATTGACAGTACCATGGCGAAAATTGCAACAGTTTCGCAGATACCGACTATCATCATGTAATTGACAAAACCTTTGCCTGTTTCGCCAGTGGCATCAGCGCCTGAAGCGCCTGCCCTGCCCTGGGCAATGGCCGAAAAACAAATTGCCAGGCCTGAAGCAATGCCAATACCCAGATAGAGCAATCCTTTTTCCGCATTTGCGGGATCCAGCGCCGCCGGCACCATGAAAAGGAATCCCAGTATGTAGCCGTAAAATGTCTGGGTAAGGGGCGCGCCGCCAAAGGCCAGCAGAGTCATTGGCGCCGGTTTATTGGCAATATAACATTTTTTCCAAGCGCCTATAACCGCTTGCCCTGCAATAGAAATTCCTATTGCAGAACCCACTGCAGAAAGACCCATTACAATTCCTGCACCAATTAGTCCTAAATTTAGTCCTGAATTTAAATCCATTTTTATCTCCTCTAAACTTCTAAATTATGGACCTGCAATGCAAATCCTAAGTTTAATTTTATTAACTCATTTATCCGAAAACGGTTTATAGGGCTTACCTGCCCAGTTAAGCCCGACATGGCTTGAAAATTCCAAGGTATTCAAACGCACGCCATGAACCAAGACAGAAAGCGCATTTAAAACCAGATTTAAGCCATGCCCGAAAAGAACAAGCACAAGGCCGAATATAAACCATGCAAGAGTTCCAATCATTGGCCCTGCCATCGCATTAATCGTGCCGGCAATTGCAGCCCCGGCCAAACCTACCGCCCAAAGCCTTATATACGACATAATATCCGAAAAGATATTGGCAATTCCCAGTATAACAGAAATTATATTTTTACAACTGTCTAAAACAGACTTTCCTATTTTTCCTTCGTAATTGGAAAAAATAAAACTTAATAAAAAGCCGGCTCCAAGCACATAGACGCATGGCATCATGGGTATATATTCTGAAAGGTCGCGGGCTTCGTTGCTTGCTATAAGGACTAAAACTAAGCCGTACATTCCAATTATCATCAGAATTGAACCTACTTCGCCCAATATTTTTAGGGATCTTGTACGGATAATGGCAATGATATGGCCTATTGAAAGCTGTATCAAAGCAAGGGAAAAACAAAGAATCATCAGGTTTTGCTGAACGATCCCTTCGTTGGGGTTTGCGTTTGAAATAATAGGCAGGGAAATTTTATGAAAGAAGGACGGTAAATCATTAGCATCCATTCCAAACCATGAGCAAGTAAGAACCCCCCACAGGAAATTGGAAGTGCCCAAAAGCAGCAAAAGTTTTAAAATTGCAGGCACGCCCTTTTTTAAAGTTTTTAGTATGCCTAATAATGCGACAATAACCAGAAGCCCGCCGTAAGCGGCATCGCCGAAAATCATTCCAAAGAAAATGACAAAAAAGAAAAGGAACCATCCGGAAATATCCACTTCGTTGTACCCCGGCGTTACTTCTAAGAAATTTGTAAGAGGCCTTAAGAGCCTTGAAAACCTGTTGTTTTTAAGTTTTGTCGGAACAAAATCATCCTCGCCAGGGTCGCTTACAGCCAAAGCCCAATTGTTTTCCGATGCGCCTCTTTTTAATAATCCAAGTTCATCCACGGGGACAAAGCCTGATATCCAGGAAATTGCCGATTCCGCTTCCGATTCAAGTACTTCCATTCCCGCATGGGCAGTTTCAAATTCAATGCTTTTTAAGACATTTTCCCTTTCCGCAATTAATACAGGCATTCTTTCCGCAAACGACTCAAATAATTTTTCTATTTGCTCAATTTCGGCATTGTCAAGTTTAACCAGGTTGTTTATGGCGTTTATCGAATGTTCGGGCAGTGTAAAAGGTTCGCCTTTGGGGATTTCGTTATTCAATACCGCCGCATAGATAGAATTTTTATCTTCTCTAAGTTTGATATAATCTATGCCTTTATCCAGTTCTGCAAAATCTTTTTTTGAAAATTTATACAGTAATATTTTAACCCCTTGCTGGGAAAGGCTTTCTATATCTTTTGGATTAAACTCGCCCCATTCTCCTATACGGGTCAGTTCCCTTGCATACATGGATATGCGGTCCTGTAAACTTTTACGTTTTTCGGCATAGTTCAATACGGCGCTTGTAAGGTCAGAGCGTTCAAGGCTGTTTACAGCATCTTCGGAAAGCGGAACCCCGTCGGGCGTTATATAGTCGCTTGATCTTCTGTACTGTTTGTCTTTATTTTGCGCGGATAAATCTTTAGCGTTTTTAGCATTTTTTTTATTTTTCTTAAGTTTGTCAAAATAAGAGCTTAAAAGGCTTATTGCATTGTCAACTTTATTTTTCTTTTCAAGGAGTTTGGTTAATTTGTCTGAAGAAATACTTTTATCTTCCAGATGAATAACCCCTATGCCGCGGAGTTTTCCGAGGGATTCTTCCTTGTATTTATTTTGCACCACAAGGCACACTTTTTTCATGGGTACTATCATTGTTTTGCCGCCTTTTCAAGCCCGGATTTGGCAATTTTTCCCCGCACTACAGCGGAAGTCTGCTGATCTCCCAGGTAAACCTGAATTTTTTTTATGTTTCCAATTGTTTCAGGAATTTTTACCTTTTCAAACAGGTTTACCCTCTGTGTTGTTATCTTTAATTCATGGGCAAGCCTTTGGCGCTGTTCCTCTACTATTTTTGCCTCGATATCAATAAGAAGCATTGCTTTTAATTTTTCGACAGCCTGATCAAGCCATAAAGGCGTAAGGGTAAGATCGTATAAGGCGGTTGAAAATTCTGCATTTTCAAAAACAGGAATAGCTACGCCGGCAATATTGCCCACAGATGTTTTTATCTTTGTAATTTTAAGGATATCGGCAGTAAAAATGCCTGTTTCACCGAATACGGCAACCCAGCTTATATAAGCCTTGTAAATATCATCCCTTTCCGCTTCCAGTTCTTTCAAGCGCAATTCCGTTATGCGAATTTCCCCCTGCAATTGCTGCTTTTTTAGTATTAATGTAGGCAGGTAACGCTTGAACATTTTAAGAGAATCTTTTTGTTTTTTCAGCTCGTTTTTAGTGAGCCTTATTTTAGCCATCGTGTCCCCTTAATACTAATCCTTTTTTGGCCAGAATTTGCTTATAAGCTCGGTTCTAAGACCGGTGTCTTCGGGATTAAAGCAGTCGGAAAGAATTTCCCAGCCCAAATCCAAAGCCTTTTCCAGAGGGATGTTAACCGAAAGATCCATCATCTTTTTTTCGAACATTTCGCCGTATTTTAAGAGCTTTTCATCCCATGCCGACATTGTAAAACCCATTGCCTTTTTTTCAAGGGTATCTTTGTAGGCGGCATAAAGTTTAATCATTCCGTCCATTATGGCGCGGTGATCGGCGCGGGTCTTTCCGTTGACCTGCTGTTTAAGACGGCTTAATGAACCAAAAGGCTCGATACGGCCGTTTTTAAGGTAATACTGCCCCTCGGTTATATATCCTGTATTGTCAGGCACAGGATGGGTAACATCATCGCCCGGCATGGTGGTAACGCCTAACACGGTTATTGAGCCGGCGCTGTCAAAATCGACAGCCTTTTCGTAACGGCTTGCAAGCTGGCTGTAAAGATCGCCCGGGTAACCTCGGTTAGAAGGCACCTGCTCCTGGATTATCGATATTTCCTTCATTGCGTCTGCAAAGTTGGTCATATCGGTAAGAAGAACCAGAACATCCTTCCCTTGCAGGGCGAATTGTTCGGCAACGGCCAGGGACATATCAGGTATCATAAGACATTCTACGGTGGGGTCGCTTGCAGTGTGCATGAACATGACTGTACGGGAAAGCGCCCCTGCATTTTCAAGGGTATCCTTAAAGGTAAGGTAATCGTCGTATTTTAGCCCCATGCCGCCGAGTATGATAACATCAACTTCCGCCTGCATTGCAATACGCGCCAACAACTCATTGTAGGGTTCTCCCGAAACTGAAAAAATGGGCAGTTTTTGCGAAACGACCAGAGTATTAAAAAGGTCGATCATGGGGATTCCTGTGCGGATCATTTTTCTGGGGATAATGCGTTCGGAGGGGTTAACCGAAGGGCCGCCTATGGGGATCATATTGTCTTTAAGGGCGGGCCCCTTGTCGCGGGGTTTCCCGGAACCGGAAAACACACGGCCTAAAAGGTTTTCGGAAAACGGCGCTTCCATTTGGCGCCCCAGAAAACGGACTGTATCCCCTGTGGAAATACCCCTGCCCCCTGCAAAAACCTGCAGCGAAACAATATTGTCCTGCAGCCGGTTTACTTCGGCCAGCGAGGTTCCAAATACAGTGTCAACTTCGGCAAGGTCGCCGTAACGAACACCTTCTGCCTTGACAGTAATTACACTGCCGGTAATTGATTCAATCTTGCTATATACCTTTTTCATATCAGGAAACCCCCATTTGATTGTTTACTGTATCATCAATTTCTTTTTCAAGTTCTTTGAAACCTGCTGTCTGCCATTTGCAGCCGTTAAAGTCCAGGAATTTCTGCCTTAGACGGTTAAACCAGATACGAGCCTCGTTTTTATCACGGAATTTAAATTTTGCATCCAGGATTTTTATCAGTTTATTAAAACAGTATATCTGCCGGTCGGGTTTGACTGCCGCATCAACTTCGTCAAAAGAGTTTTGCTGGAAGTAGACGGAATCCACAAGCTCGCCTTTCAGGTAGACAACATAGTCTTCTATGCTGGTTCCTTCCTCGCCGACAACTTTCATCATTTGTTCGACTTCGCTGCCGCGCCTCATAAAGTTATGCGCAAAAGCGACTTTTTCCTCTTCGATTATGCCCTTGTATTTTGACCAGGAGTCCATCGGGTGTATGGCAGGGTATTTTCTGGCATCGGAGCGTTCGCGGCTTAGGCCGTGGAATGCGCCGACAACTTTAAGCGTTGCCTGGGTAACAGGTTCTTCAAAGTTGCCACCCGCCGGGCTTACAGTGCCGCCTATTGTTACAGAGCCTGTGCCTCCGTCTTTAAGCCGCACAATCCCTGCCCTTTCGTAGAAACTTGCAATTGTTGATTCAAGGTATGCGGGGAATGCTTCTTCCCCAGGGATTTCCTCGAGGCGCCCGGACATTTCGCGCATGGCCTGCGCCCATCGGCTGGTAGAATCGGCTAAGAGCAGAACGTGAAGGCCCATCTGCCTGTAGTATTCGGCAAGGGTAACAGCCGTATAAACAGAAGCCTCGCGGGCGGCTACGGGCATGGAAGATGTATTGCATATAATGATTGTCCGTTCCATTAAGGTGCGGCCTGTTTTTTCATCTTTAAGTTCGGGGAATTCTTTTAGGGTTTCAACAACCTCCCCTGCCCTTTCGCCGCAGGCTGCAATGATAACAATATCAACATCGGCAAAGCGGCTGGTTATTTGCTGCAATACAGTCTTGCCTGCTCCAAATGGGCCTGGGATACAGTAGGTTCCGCCGCGCGCCACCGGGAAAAATGTATCGATGAGGCGGACTCTGGTAACCATTGTATCTTCGGGTTTAAGCCGTTCTTCATAGCAGTCTACAGCCCGTTTAACAGGCCAAAGAAAACTCATTGTTACAGGAATGATCTTTCCCTTTTCGTCTTTTAATTCAGCAATTTTATCTTTTAATTTATAAGTTCCGGCTTTTTTGATTTTTGCGACAGTGTATTTGCCCAAAAAGCCAAAAGGAACCATTATCCTGTGGGTAAATGCCCCCTCGGGAACTGTTCCCAGGGTATCGGCGCGTCCGACTTTATCGCCGACACTTACTGCCGGGGTAAATTCCCACTCCTGGCTAGCGGAAAGGGGATCGAGGTATACGCCCCTTTCAAGAAAATACCCCGCGGCTTGCGCTAACTGGGGCAGAGGGTTTTGCAGGCCGTCGTAGACCTGCCCCAAAAGGCCGGGGCCTAATTCCACTGCAAGCATGTCCCCGGTAAATTCCACAGAATCCCCTACAGAGATCCCCTTGGTAATTTCGAAAACCTGCATCTGGCATACTTCGCCGCGAATTCGGATTACTTCGCTTTTTAAGCGTTTGTCGGCTATTTTTACATAACCAACCTCGTTCATGGAGACAGCATTGTTAAAACGAACACTGACCATATTGCCATTAACGGCTACTACCGTTCCTTTTGTTCCTATCATTTAAATTCTCCCGCGGCAAGGGCTGCCGACTGTTCCAAGATGGAAGCGTGAATTGATTTATATTCAGATAATCCTGTTTCATCCTGAAACAGGGACTGCCTTTCAAGTATCATAAGTTTAAGCAGGTAAGCAAATACCGAATTGCTGTTAAAATAATCATAGCCTTGCAATGCTTCTATTACAGCCCAACGCGCCTTGTCGATAAGGACCTCGGCACTAAGAGGGTTTTCCTGCATGGCTTTTGCCGCAAGGGATGCTGCATCAGAGGGAAAAGCAGGCGGTTCTGCGGGGAAACTCCCGTCCCGCTTTAGCTTGATAAAACGCTGCTTTGCAAGGTTAAGGCGCAGGGTCTTTTCCCACTCAAGCCAAGTGTCGATAAAAACCGACCCGCAGGGCTCTAAGTTATTACCCATAGCGGCTAATATCGCGGCATCAGTTTCATCAAGAAGCGGCAGAGCCAGTTCTTTAAAATGCTGTGATGATATCGGAGCCTTTTGCCCAAAAGTAAGGAAGGGAAGCTGGGACAAAAGGTAATAATATGAACCCACTTATTTTTCCTTAATATTTTTTACAGATGACTTTAGTATTTCTGCCACATGGGGGTTAAGGTAAGCAGAGAGCATCTCTGCCACTGACTCTACAGAAAAATCATAGTATGCAGACCCGTCTTTATTTGCTATGCGGAAACCGCCCCCAAGCCCGGTTTCAGAACGAAGTTCCATGCCTTTTTTAAGCTGTTGCGCCAACTTTGTCTTAAAGAAACTTTTTAGCTTTGAAAGAGACGCTTCGCTAAGCAGTACTGCAATGGAATCCGAGCCTTTGGTTCCCCAGGCCTTAAGCAGTTCGGGGAGAACTTTTTTAAGGACATCGTTATCGTAAGAACCGCTAACCTGCTCAAGAACAATTTTATCCAAAAGGCCTTGAATTTCATCCTTGAAAACAAGAACCAAGTTCCGTGATGCCTGTTCGATAGCGGCCTTTCCGGCTTTTTCTGAGCGGGCGGCATCCCGTTTGGCTTTGTCGATAATTTCGGCAGCTTCTTTATTGGCTGCTTCTATAATTTGCTTTGCCCCTGTCTCTGCTTCTTTTTTTATTTTTGCCGCTTCCTTTGAAGCGGTGTCAATTCCATCCCTCTTTATTTTGTTAATAAGTTCCTGAACCTGTATATCCATACCTACCCCTTTCAAACAAAAATATTTATACTTTTATATCACTTTTAAAAATATTATGCAATAGGGAATTTCTAAAATACGTAAAGTTTTTCAGAAATTCCCTATTAAAATGCGGTATGTAGGTTAATCTTCCCAGGGGTTATCGGGAGAACGTATCGTGTGTTTCCCGCCATCGGGGTTGGCTGTTACCGTGCCTGAACTGCTAATAACCAGAGATTCAACCCAATGAACCTCGTCCGCAGGTTCTTTTCCCTCCCTGGAACCTGAACCAACACCGTCTACAAAAGAGGTTACTGTCTGAGTCGAAGTGGAGGTATTTCGGTTACCGATACTGTTTATTATATTTTCGCTTACTCCCGATGCAGGAATAAGATTTACAGTAACGGCATTATATATCTTTACGTCAGGTTTGTGCGGAACTTCGACCGGGTTCCAAAGAGTAATCATGCGGCCTGGAAGATTCCATTGGTTTTGATTGTAACAGGGGTACATTCCCAAGCCTCTTGCCAGGTGTTCGTTCACCCTGTTATCCACTTTGTATTGCGCCCAGCCTCTGGTTTCGCCTACCCCCTCTTCTTCGGGCATTCCTCTGCGGCTTACATAGTAATCATTATGCGGCGGGTCATAAGGCGGCTCGTTTTGGAAGAAGTACGTGCGGCCCCTTTCGCCCATCCATAAGGAAAGGTATTCATGATGATGCTCGATAAAATAGCCGTACATGGTAACATCATCGCCGAATACAACAACCCCGTTTTTACTTGTGTGCTTGTCCCATTTACGAAAATCTCCGGATCCTTGCCCGTGGTCGGCGCGCCATATCCAAAAATGGTCGCCGATAACATTGTTGCTGTTTACAAGTACGGAAATATCGGCATGAACTTCTTCGGTAACAAATCCGCCTACGCGCACAGTTATATCAGCGAGAAGCGTTGGATTGGCGGAATGGTTTGAATTTGCGCCTGTTTCTCCTACGCATAATAGATACGGAGTATTGCTGCCGGTCGCATCAAACATTAAACTTGCAATAGTTATTCCGGGAAGGTCCGAAACAAACAATGCGCCGTTCGGGTTGCGGGGCTGAAGCGATGGATAACCGTAGCCTAATACAATGGTATCTGCCCTGTTCACAAAAATAGGGGTTTCCAATTCCATTACGCCGGGGGTAATAAATATATGTTTCCCGGATGAAATTTGGGAATTAATCCTTGCTGCATTATCCAGGCTTTTGCTGATTCCTTTTTCAAAGGGGTATATAACTTCGGCCCTTGCGATATAGAAATTTTCAATTAAGTCTATACTCTTACCTTCTCCCATGCCGTTATTGGCTTTGCCTTCCCCCCAGCTTATGCCTTTTGAGTCATTTCTGAGAGCGGGTAAAAATACCTTGTATTCGCCGTCGTCATCAATAAACAGGAATGGTTTTTCACGGATAACGGGAGTTTCATCTGTCCATGTTCCCGTTCCATTATTTAATTGTTGAGATGAAATTACACTTCCTGCGCTAACACTGTGGGTAACGCCCTGAACATTTTTATTCCAGATTACACCGCCATAATTACCGCCAAAATGGCTGTTCCTTACATACCATTGCTGCTGTCCGCCTGCATTAATAGCCCCGCCAAAAGAACAGTCC
>Ga0099364_10005970_pt1 | contig 17875 bp, 16 predicted proteins | sample TergutTh196P3_FD_73070 | JGI IMG/M metagenome (GOLD analysis project Ga0099364, IMG submission 73070) | Microcerotermes parvus P3 segment gut microbial communities from Pointe-Noire, Republic of the Congo - Th196 P3 | ecosystem: Host-associated > Arthropoda: Insects > Digestive system > Gut ...
GCACCACACCCAAGAGGGGAATGGGGGCTTGCATACTATAATTTCCAATTCCCCTCTGGGGAGGGGTGGCAAACACTCGCAACAAAGTTGCGATAGTGTTTGACGGGGTGGTCTGACGCCAATTGACAATTGTCCGTCACCTTGGCTCTCCCTTTGGGAGAGCTGTCGGCGGCAACGCCGACTGAGAGGGCGTTTCGGGGCAGAAATGAGGTAATCATTTGAAAATATTAAACAAGATCAGGGGACCCAAGGATATAAAAAGGCTCAGACTGCCTCAGCTTGAGCAGCTTTGTGCTGAAATAAGGGCATTTCTTGTCAAGACCGTCTCGGATACGGGCGGGCATTTAGCCTCCAATCTCGGTGTTGTCGAGCTGACGGTTGCTATACATAAGGTCTTCGATTCTCCCAATGACAAGATAATCTGGGATGTCGGACATCAGTGCTACACCCACAAAATCATTACAGGAAGACTCAAGGATTTTCACACCCTCAGGCAGGAGGGCGGGGTCTCGGGATTCCCAAGGGCGAGCGAAAGCCGTCACGACAGCTTTGTTGCGGGTCATGCCAGCACATCTATCTCAGCGGCCTGCGGTCTCTGTACGGCAAATATGCTGGCGGGCAAAAACGACCATGTTATCGCCGTTATAGGAGACGGCTCCTTCACAGGCGGGATGGCATATGAGGCGCTGAACAACGCAGGATCGCTCGAAAACTTTGTGGTCATTCTCAACCACAATCAGATGTCTATATCGAAAAATGTCGGGACATTCGCCCGTTATCTTGCGTCACTGCGGTCAAAACCTGTCTATGTAAAATTCAAGAGCATGGTTGACGATACAATGGAAAACATACCGTTGGTGGGCAAAAATCTCAAAAGGGCTGTTTGGAATTCTAAATCTGCATTCAAGAACATGGTCTTTCGTTCAAACTTTTTTACCGACCTCGGATTTGCATACTACGGCCCGTCAGACGGTCATAGTTTAGAGGAGCTAATAAACGTATTGGAGCGAGCCAAGCATACAAAACAGCCTGTATTCCTCCATGTAGACACTGTAAAGGGCAAGGGCTATACACACGCCGAGGAGAATCCCGGAGCATTCCACGGGGTTGCGAGTTTTGATGTAGAGACAGGCAACCCTGATATAGCCGAAGAGGACAGCTTTTCATCGGTATTCGGCAAGGTTCTAACCGAGCTTGCAACCAAGGACAGAAAAATCTGCGCCGTTACAGCCGCTATGAAGTATGGAACGGGTCTTCAAAAGTTCGCCAAGATACACAGGGATAGATTTTTCGATGTCGGCATAGCAGAGCCGCACGCCGTTACATTTTCCGCGGCCCTTGCAGCAGGGGGATTCGTTCCGGTTTTTGCGGTATATTCCACATTTTTGCAGCGAAGCATAGATCAGGTCATACACGATGCCGCCATAGAAAACCGCCATATCGTCCTTGCCGTTGATAGGGCGGGCTTTGTCAGCAACGATGGGGAGACCCACCAGGGCATATTCGATGTTGCACTGCTCTCTGCCATTCCGAATGTTACAATATATTCACCCGCCAATTATAAAGAGCTTGAAAGATGCTTGGTAAAGGCTATATATCATACCGATGGAATTGCCGCCGTCAGATACCCCAGAGGTAACGAGGACAGCTCATTTCCCGCCTGCAACAAGGATTACAGCTATATTTACGACAGGCCTGAAGATGCCATGATAGATATGAACACGCTGGTTATAACCTATGGGCGTACTGCCATAAATGCCGCAAACGCCGTAAAATATCTGCGTGACGAGGGACTGGGAATAGGTCTGCTAAAGCTCTGTAAAATAATGCCGATACCCGAAAACGCCGTCAGATCTGCGTTAAAATATAAAAACATAATCTTCTTTGAGGAAGGCAGTCAAAAAGGCGGCATCGGTGAGCATATGTTAGCTGAGTTAATGGCGGCGGGATTCGGCGGTTATTATAAAATCACGGCTGTAAATAGCGGCTTTCCGCCTTTGGCAAGCGCAGAAAGTATGCTGTCGAAATACGGTCTCGACAGTGAATCGATGAAACTAACCATACTCGAGATACTGCATGATGAACAGACGTCTTGACAGGGTCATATATGAGATGGGGCTTGCCGACAGCAGAACACGGGCAGGTCAGCTGATCAAGAGCGGAAATGTCCGTGTAAACGGAGAGATAATAACAAAACCCTCCCATATCGCAGGGCAGGATTCGGTTATTCATGTTGAGCAGAGCAGCGGGTATGTGAGCAGGGGAGGATACAAGCTCAAAGAGGCGATAGACAGCTTTGGTATAAGCCTTGACGGGATTGTCTGTCTCGATATAGGAGCCTCAACCGGAGGATTTACCGATTGTATGCTGCAGCATGGAGCTAAAAAGGTATATGCGGTAGACGTCGGAAAGGATCAGCTGGCATTACCGCTCAGAAAGGATCGGCGTGTTGTTTCTCTGGAAAAAACCGATATAAGAAATCTTGGCGCCGATATGATAGAACCCGTATCCTTTGCCGCTGTCGATCTTTCGTTTATATCACTGAAATCGGTATTACCGCATATAGTGTCGCTGCTTGGCGGGGAATCAGAGCTGGTCGCTCTTATAAAGCCGCAGTTTGAGGGCAGGCATAAAAATAAAAAAGGCGTAATCAAAGATAAAAGAATCCACGACAGCGTCGTTGCCGAAATCACCGAGTTCTGCAGACAAAACGGATTCCCCGTAAAAAGCATAATACCATCCCCAATCAAGGGAAAAGAAGGAAACACGGAGTTTTTGGCGTGGATTGAAACACGATCCATCACGCCCTCTCCGTCATGCTAACGCATGACACCTCCCCCAAAGGGAGAGGCAAGGACACCCACGGAATTTGTATAGGACACTCTTGGCTCTCCCTTTGGGAGAGCTGTCGGCGGCAACGCCGACTGAGAGGGCTTGTAGGGATGACCGCCCTCGGTCATCCGTGGTTATTTCCGACTGAGAGGGCGTTTCGGGGAAAAACACCCGCCGCTGCGGCGGCACCCTCTTTACGAAAGAGGGCAGGGGATTGAAATTTAGGTGGTGCAGATATATGAAATGTGATTGTGATAATCAAAAGATGTGGGAGTTTGAGGATATAGATATAACGCAGTTGGAGGCGGCCCTGCAAAAACACGGCGGCAGTCCCGGCGGGCTTATTTCGGTCCTGCAGGAGGCTCAGGATCTGTACGGATGGCTCTCTCCGCAGCTGTTGGCCTATATCGCCCATCGCACCAAGATAAAACCCGCCAAGGTTATGGGTGTGGTTACTTTTTACACGCAATTTCGTCTGAAACCCGCAGGGAAAAACCTGATTCTGCTCTGCCAGGGAACCGCCTGTCATGTCAACGGATCGGGCGGTATAGAGGAGGCTATCAAGGAATATCTGGGCGTGGATGAAGGCCAAATAACGGCCGACGGTCTGTTCAGCTACAGCAATGTCGCCTGTCTCGGTTGCTGCAGTCTTTCTCCGGTTATGATGATCGGGGACAAGACCTATGGGAATTTGACCAAAGAAAGCGTGTCTGATATTTTGAAGAAATATGAGGGAAATCGCCAATGAAGATAACTGTAGGAAAAGGAAGCTGCGGCATTGCCGCAGGAGCGGGAGAGATTTTTGAGCTGCTGCAAAACTCTGAGCATGAGGTGTCGGTAACGGGCTGTATAGGTATGTGTTATCTTGAGCCTATAGTGAATCTTGAAACAAAGGGCGGCACCAAGACCTTTGTTAGGGTTACACCCGATGCCGCCAAAGAGATATTAAAACTTGCAGACGGAGAGGATAACAAGGCGGAAGAGTATGCTATGCCGAGCACGGATGCAGATAATCTGAATACACAGTTCCGCATAGCTTTAAAGAATTGCGGCGTTATAAATCCCGAAAACATAGATGAATATATCGCGCGTGACGGATACAAGGCGGCTGAAAAATGCGTTACGGAATTTACCCCCGAACAGATAATAGAGCAGATAAAGGAGTCGGGTCTTGCCGGACGGGGCGGGGCTGGATTCCCGACCTGGATAAAATGGCAGGCGGCTCGAAATTCGCCCGGAAACGAGAAATATATCATCTGCAATGCCGATGAGGGAGATCCGGGTGCGTTTATGGACAGGGCCGTAATCGAGGGAGACCCCCACGCTGTTCTGGAGGGGATGCTTATCGCCGCCAGAGCTATCGGCTCAAACGAGGGGATCATCTATGCCCGTGCCGAAAACCCCCTTGCTATAGCGCGCCTAAAAACAGCTATCGAGCAGGCACATAACAAGGGTTTGCTGGGCAGGGGATTATTCGGATCTAATTTTGATTTTAACATACGCATAAAGGCAGGAGCGGGAGCGTTTGTTTGCGGCGAAGAGACGGCGCTCATTGCATCGCTTGAGGGAGAGCGGGGAATGCCCCGACTTAAACCGCCCTTTCCTGCCCAGAGGGGTTATCTCGGCAAACCCAGCAATATAAACAATGTAGAGACATACGCCAATATCCCGTGGATAATCAGGAACGGCGGGGCGGCGTTTGCAGAGATGGGTACCGAACATTCTAAGGGAACAAAGGTTTTTGCACTAACAGGCAAGATCGCAAACGGAGGTCTTGCCGAGGTTCCGATGGGCATGACCATCCGTGATGTCATATACAAATTGGGGGGCGGAATCAAAGACGGCAAGAAATTTAAGGCTGTCCAGATGGGAGGACCGTCCGGAGGATGTATTCCCGAAGAGCTTTTAGACACCCCCGTTGACTATCGAGAGTTGGCCGCAACAGGAGCCATCATGGGTTCGGGCGGAATGGTCGTCATGGATCAAAACACCTGCATGGTAGAGATGGCACGGTTCTTTCTCGAGTTCACCTGCAACGAGAGCTGCGGGAAATGCACACATTGCAGGATAGGCAACCGCAGGCTGCTTGAGATACTCGACAGAATCTGTGAGGGTAACGGGCAGGAGGGTGACATCGAGCTGCTGGAAGAGCTGTCGGAACGTATAAAAGAGGGGTCTCTCTGTGCGTTGGGGCAGACCGCTCCAAACCCTGTTCTGACCGCCGTTAAATACTTTAGGGATGAATACGAATCCCACATCAAAGACAAAAAATGCGCCGCAGGTCAATGCAAACCGCTGCTGACCTATACCATCAACAGAAACTGTGCCGGATGCACTCTCTGTGCAAAAAAATGCCCCGTATCCGCAATAAGCGGCGAGGCAAGAAAGCTCCATGTGATCGACAGCCAAAAATGCACAAAATGCGGAAAATGCGCGGAGGTATGCAAATTCGGAGCCATCACCCCATAACCTTTCTCACTATCTTCATAGCGGCATTGAACCAGAATGGCTCCATGCGTTTTTGGACCCTGTCGAGCGATTGCATGATTTTTATGTTCTGCGGGCAGTGTTTTTCGCATTTCCCGCATTTAATACAATTTTTGGCGCCATAGTTCTTATCGGGATTGGTGACGTCCGTTCCTATCGAGTAGAGCGTCATTCCTGCCGCAAAACCGGATGCGTATGAAACATTATAGGCGGTAAAACAGACGGGGATGTTGACACCCTTGGGGCAGGGCAGACAGTAGTTACATTCTGTGCAGGGGATTTTGTATGATTCCTTGAATATGGCGGTTACCCTGCCGATTGTTTCGGCATCGCTATCGGTCATCATGCCAATATCGGCTGTGTCGGCGGTCTTTATGTTATCATCCAGCTGCTGCATACTACCCATGCCCGACAACACCACCGTTACCTGCCTGTGATTCCACAACCACCGCAACGCCCACGCCGCCGCAGAAACGGTACTGTCCTGCTCATGCAGGAGTTTTTTTGCCTTTTTAGGCAGGTTTGCCAGCTTGCCGCCGAGCAGCGGCTCCATGATCATAACAGGCAGTCCCTTTTCATGCGCCTTTATCAGACCCTTGCGGCCCGCCTGATAGTTCTCGTTTATATAGTTATACTGAATCATGCAAAATTCCCAGTCGTATTGATCCAGCAGAGCCAAAAATTCACTCTGAACTCCGTGGAAAGAAAAGCCTATCTGCTTTATCTGACCTGCGGATTTTTTTTGAGCGATCCAGTCCTCAATGCCCAGCAGACGAATCCTCTCCCAATCGGCAACGCTTGTCAGCTTGTGCATCAGGTAGTAATCTATATAATCCGTTCCCAGCCTCTCGAGCTGTATGTTGAATATCCTGTCAAAATCCGCATATTCCTTACATTGGTTAAATGGCAGTTTGGTAGACAGATAGATCTTCTCCCTCATTCCTTGGTTCCGTCTTAATATCTCGCCCAGTGCCTGTTCATTTCCTGCATAGATATATCCGGTGTCGAAATAATTAATCCCCCGCTCTATTGCCGAGATCATCAGAGCTTCCGACTTTGGAATATCTATCTTCATACCCGGACCGCGGGGAAAACGCATACAACCGAATCCCAGAGCAGAAAGCTCCCTGCCCGATTTTAAATCTGTACGATATTTCATATATCTATCCTTTCTGTGAAATATTGCCTCTGTGCATACAAATCGATTAATTTTAATATACATAGACAAACAGGACAACTGTCAATTGTAATTGAGGGATTTAATGAAAAAGCAGAATTTAGTAGCGGGTGCGATAATTCTTACGGCGGCATCTACCCTAACACGGGTTTTGGGGTTTGTGTTCAGGGTATATCTATCGGGCAAAATAGGGGCGGAGGGAATGGGAATATATCAACTGACATTCTCGCTCTATCTGATGTTTATGACCCTGGCATCGGGAGGAATAAGCATAGCCATAACAAAACTTATATCAGAACATATCGTGTCGCACGGGGAGGACGGCGTTGGGGTGATAGTAAAAAAAGCCCTGCTGTGGTCGGTCTTTTCATCGGTAGTGATAGGTTGGCTGATGTTTGCGGGCAGTGAGTTTCTGTCTGTGAATGTCCTAAAGGATGCAAGAACAGCACTGTCGCTAAAGTTTTTAGCGCCGACATTGCCTGTGATAGCGGTTTCGTCCTGCCTGAACGGATACTTCTATTCCATGAGGAATGTCATAAAACCCGCTCTTACCCAGATAGTAGAGCAAATATCGAAAATAGTGATAGTTGTAGCGATCTTCATACTCTGGACACCCCAAAGCATCGAATACGCCTGTGCGGCAACCGTCCTCGGCTTAGGACTGGGTGAGGTAATATGCTGCATATTCATCGGAGCAGGATATAGAATGAAGAAACGCAAAAACCTGATAAATCCGGCAAATGCGCCCGTAAATGTGCTAAAACGAATGTTGGGTGTATCGGTTCCCATTGTCGCAAGTTCCACATTGTCATCAGGCTTTAGGATGGCGGAAAATGTGCTTATAATAGAAAAGCTCAAGCAATACGGAGACTCGCAGTCGGAGGCTGTCGGCACCTACGGAATGCTCAAGGGTATGGTGCTGCCGCTGCTGCTGTTCCCGTCGTCACTGCTCCATGCCTTTGTGACCACCCTTGTTCCGGAGGTTGCCCGTGCCAATGCGGGAGGGAACGACACAAGGATAACATCGCTCATATCAAAGGTTTTACAGATAACAGCAATGGTAAGTATACTGATCGTCTGTGTATTTCTTGTCTTCTCATACGAACTCGGTACTCTGATCTACAAGAGCAACACGGTCGGAACAATGCTGGCAATGCTGTCTATACTATGCCCGTTCATGTATCTTGAGATGGTGGTTGTCGGCATATTGAGCGCACTGGGACAGCAGGTTCATTCGCTGAAATATAACATAATGGACTCGGTCATACGGATTACCCTCATATTCTTCCTCATTCCGATTTGGGGAATAAAGGCGTTTTTGTGGGTAATGATCGTTTCCAATCTCTTTACATCCATCCTCAACATCAAGCGATTGCTCAAGGTTACTTTGGTATCGTTCAACATCGGGGATTGGCTGATAAAGCCCACTCTGGCGGCAATGGCCGCAGGGACTGCCGTAAAACTCATCTGCCGATATACGGTTGGAGAGATGTTCCCGCTATGGATAACCGTCATCATAGGTGTCGCCGTAATGTCCCTGCTCTATTTATTAGCTCTATTCCTGATGGCCTGCATCAGAAAAAAGGATATAATAATGTTAGCCGATCATTTCAGACAAGCGAAAGCAAGAGTATCTTGATCTTACCCTCTATTCTTGATTTTCTCCAGCGCCATTTCCGCAAACTGTTCGGCCGTCATAACCTGAGTGCCTCCTGTCGAGCGGTCACGGGCGGCTACAGTGCCGCCGTCAACCTCGTTATCACCGATAACAAGCATATACGGGATTTTTTCAAGCTGAGCCTCTCGAATCTTATAGCCTATCTTCTCGTTGCGTTTATCGGTTTCGGTCCGCAGTCCTACGGCGGTTAGTTGTTCCTGAAGTTGGCGGGCATATTCAAAATGGCTCTCGGCTATGGGTATTATTTTTACCTGCACGGGTGACAGCCACAGAGGAAACGCCCCTGCATAATGCTCGGTCAATATCGCTATAAACCGCTCGATACTGCCGAACACAACCCTGTGTATCATAACGGGGCGGTGTTTTTCATCGTCTGCCCCGACATAGTAGAGGTCGAATCGCTCGGGCATCTGAAAATCAAGCTGTATCGTCCCGCACTGCCACGTTCTGCCGATAGAATCCTCTAAATGAAAATCTATCTTAGGCCCGTAAAAGGCGCCGTCGCCCTCGTTGATTCTATATGACTTACCGCTCTTGTCGAGTACGTTTTTCAGCGCCGCCGTCGCCATTTCCCACTGCTCGTCCGTTCCCATCGAATCTTCCGGACGTGTTGACAGCTCCAGTTTGTATTTGAATCCGAAAACAGCGTAAAAGCGGTCGATAAGCTCCATAACGCCGCCGACTTCGCCCTCTATCTGTTCAGGCGTCATAAATATATGGGCATCATCCTGCGTGAAACACCGCACTCGCATAAGCCCGTGGAGAGCGCCCGACAGTTCATGCCTGTGTACCAACCCAAGCTCGGCTATTCTCTGCGGCATATCCCTGTATGAATGTTGTCTGCGTTTGAACGCAAGCATACCTCCGGGACAGTTCATGGGTTTTATGGCGTGGTTATTTTGGTCTATACAGGTGACATACATATTATCCTTGTAATGATCCCAGTGCCCTGAATTACGCCATAATTCCTGATTGAGTATAACCGGTGTTCTTATTTCCTTGTATCCGTGCAGAGTGTGTTCCGCCCGCCAAAACTCTTCCAAGAGATTCCGCAGTATCATGCCTTTGGGGTAGAAGAAAGGGAATCCCTTGCCCTCTTCAAGAATGTCGAATAGGTCAAGCTCACGGCCCAGCTTTCTGTGGTCGCGTTTTTTTGCCTCTTCCAGCATTGCAAGATGGGCGGCAAGCATAGATTTATCGGGAAAGGCAACGCCGTATACACGGCAAAGCTGGCGGTTGTTTATATCCCCCCGCCAATAGGCTCCCGTGGTTTGTATTAGCTTAAAAGACTTTACGGCGGCGGTATTGGTAAGATGGGGGCCTTCGCAGAGATCCCAAAACTCTCCCTGCTTAAAAAAGCTGATGCTCAGCCCCTTGTCCGCCAATTCCTTTGCAAGCTCTATCTTGTACTTCTCACCCATGGTTTCGAGCTTTTCAAGAGCCTCCTGCGGTGAGAACTCGTATCTCTCAAGCGGCAGAGATTCTTTTACTATCTTAGACATTTCTTTTTCGATAGCGGTCAGATCTTCCGGAGTAAAGGGCTTGTCCGTGTCGAAATCATAATAAAACCCGGTCTCGATAGCAGGGCCTATCGCAAGTTTTGCCGCAGGGTACAGCCGCTTGACCGCCTGAGCCAAAATATGCGATGCCGTGTGGCGAAAGGCCGCCCTGCCGCCCTCGTCCTCAAAACCAAGCCGCTCTATCTCCCCGCTCTTTGATATTATATTCAGCATTATCGTATCATCCTATTCCGATTTTTTTGTACCCCTATTGTACCACAAAAATCATATGTATGCAATAAATATTTTACTAAGCGATTTTATGTGCAAAAAACAAGCGTTGACTTATATAAATATATGTGATACTATGTACCTACTCCCCCTACCCCCATACCTCTAATATCTCTCCGATGTAGAAATAGTGATAATCCTTGCCGGGGTAGTTTTGATCGATACTCGGGTCGATGAAAAATTCGGGTTTTATGGTATCACGGTAGATTTTTTTGCAGACAAGTGCAGTCTTTGCCTGCTCAAAGGTGACGGCGTTTTCATAACCCTCAAGATAGAGCGGACGGAGTCCGGTCAGGGCTATCTTATCAACATCACGTCCCGACTGTCTTCCGCAGACATCGTGCGCCTTTTTAAATTCGGGAGCAAGCACTGATATTGTAAAAATATCATGCTTGTCAAAAAACACCTTTGTGTGGCGCTGGGGTCTTAGATAGACGGTAGCGACATTCTTCATCCACAGAACGCCCAGCCCTCCCCAGCTTGCGGTCATGGTTCCGATTCCGCTGCGATCTCCGGCTGTCAGCAGCAGCCATTCATCGCCTATCATGGTAAATGGGTTGCAAAGAAATTCCTTTGCCTCTATCTTTTTCATAACAATACCTCTTTCTGGAGTTTGATTATATGGTCGGGATTCTATTAGCCGCTCGAAACAGTGAGAAATATTTGCAGGAACAGCTGGATTCTATCGCTAACCAAACATATGCGGATTGGAGGCTGTTTATTCGTGACAACCTATCTTCCGACAGTACGGCGGAAATTCTGTCAGAGTTTTCGCAGAATCATCCTGCCGTGGTTGTAGAGAGCTGTAACGCTCTCTGTGCTAAGGGCAGTTTTTTTGATCTGATGCAAAGGGCGGAACACTGCGATTACTATATGTTTTGCGATCACGATGATGTCTGGAACGCCGACAAAATAGAGACAATGCTTGCGGCAATGGTGCGGGCCGAGAATAGCTACGGGAGTGTCCCGATTGTCGTACATTCAGACCTTGCCGTAACCGATCAAAATCTAAATGTAATATCGCAGTCATATTTTAAACATCAAAAGATAAGACCGAATAAGAACAGGCTCAACAACTATCTATATCAAAACACCGTAACAGGATGCGCATCCATGATAAACAATAGTATGCGGGATCTTTCGCTCTTGTCCGATACAGACGGGGTTATCATGCACGACTGGTGGATAGCAATGACGGCATCGGTTTTCGGCAGGATAGTGACGGTACCGCAATCAACGGTGTTTTATCGGCAGCACGGCGATAATCAGGTCGGAGCCCGCAACCGCAATCTCCGGTCATATATAAAATTTGTATGGAATCAGGTCACAAAGGCTGTAAAGAGCGGCTATCCGCTCAAACCCGACACGGTAAGACAGGCCGAGAGGTTCAGGAGCGTTTATAAAGACAGATTGCCGCAAGAACAGCTCAAGATAATAGATAGCTATCTCGCTCTGCAAAATGCGGGCAGAATCAAAAGACTGCGTATAATATTAAAGCACGGCTTTTTGGTCAACGGTCCCAAGCGAATAACCGCACAGATTGCAGCTGCGGTACTGCTGGGAAGACCAAAATCACAACTCGTCTAAATCATACGGGGTGCTTTGGTATACAAAATAGTTGAGCCAGTTTGAGAATAGCAAATTGGCGTGGCTCCTCCAGTTGAAGACGGGAGGTTTTGTCTCATCCCCGCACGGGTAGTAGTTGACGGGAGGTTTTGTTTGCAGTCCCGCTCCCAAATCCCGCCGATATTCGGCGTCCAAAGTATCGGCATCATACTCGGCATGACCTGTGACGAAGATCTGCCGTCCCGCTTTATCTGCGGCTATGTAGATTCCCGCTGTATCTGAAACAGAGAGCAGCTCGATCGTGTCACAGTTTGCTATGTCTTGTTGGCTAACGGTTGTGTGGCGGGAGTGCGGTGCGAAAAACACATCGTCAAACCCGCGGGTGAGACAATGATTCTTATTCAGAATACGATGGGGGAATATGCCGAACATCTTTTCAGCTAAAGGTGTTTTTTTAATACCGTGGTGATAAAACAGACCCGCCTGCGCCCCCCAGCATATATGCAGGGTAGAGTATACATTCTTTTTGCTCCACTCCATAACGGTGCATAGCTCATCCCAGTAGGCAACCTTGTCAAACTCAAGATTTTCTACAGGAGCTCCTGTGATTATCATTCCGTCAAACTTCTGCCCCTTTATCTCATCAAAGGTTTTGTAGAACTTTAACAAATGCTCAGGCGATGTGTTCTTAGGCTGATAGCTGGCGGTCTTCATAAACTCGACGTCCACCTGCAATGGTGTGTTGCTGAGCAGACGAAGTATCTGTATCTCTGTCTCTATTTTTTTGGGCATAAGGTTGAGGAGCAATATCTTGAGCGGACGAATGTCCTGCCTTTCGGCACGGGTTTCGTTCATAATAAAGATGTTCTCATTCTCAAGCACCTTGCTTGCAGGGAGTTGTTCACTTATTCTTATCGGCATCTTGTTCCACCCTGCCTTCGATTTTGTTTTTATACTTCAAGGTAACAGGCAATATCGCAATCGCAACAGCGCCGCCTATCGAGGCTGTTACTAACTGTGTAACCGAGAAGGCTCCTGAAATTGCAGTCGCTTGCGATGCAGGAAGATCTAACAAAAACGGTATTGCAATCTTTACTATGCCGAAATACAGCACTAAAAACTTTACGCCCGCTGCGGAGATAAGCGCTGTAATGCGGACTATCTGCACATTTGCAAATTTCATTTTGCATACATAGTGCCATACTATGACAAGCGCTGCGTTTCCAAGCATAATAAAAGGGATAAGAGACCAAAGCGGCGTCCCGATTCCGAGAAGTTTTGCAAAGACAGGCGAAACGAGCGACACGGTCAATCCCGACATAAGTCCGCAGGTCATAACCGACATTATCAGTGTCAGATTAACCAAAGAGCCTGTAACCAATTGCCCGAGGGCTGCCGAAGCCGCCTGGAATCCGATCAGTATAGCTATGTCAAGCGCCGTTGATGTTATTTGTGATACCTTCCTGTTTTTCATGTGTATACATCCTTTACTGTTTTTTTATTTTATAACCCCGCCGCCGACAACTATGTCACCGTCATACAGCACGACCGCCTGACCCTTTGCTATCGCCCGCTGAGGTTGGTCAAACTCGACATGAACCGTGTCTTCGCCTGTCGGTGTCACGGTTGCCCATTGCTCAACCTGATTATACCGAATCTTTGCTTTTGTACGCATGGGTGCGTCTGCTGCGGAGATCGCAATCCAGTTAAAACCATCCGCATCAAAGGACTTTTTATATAACTCATCGCCTTGGCAAAGGGTAACAGTGTTATTATCGGTGCATTTTGACAGAACATACATCGGACTGTCGAAGGAAAGACCGATCCCCCTGCGTTGCCCCACCGTATAGCGTATGATTCCTTTATGCCTGCCGAGAATGTTGCCGTGCGTATCGACAAAATCTCCGCTCTGACATTCGGTATTAGTATAGTTTTCGATAAACCCGGCATAATCACCGTCACGAACAAAGCATATATCCTGGCTGTCTCCCTTATCGGCATTGATAAATCCCTGCTCTGCGGCAATCCTGCGTACCTCTGATTTGCACAACTCTCCCAGCGGGAAGACGGTGCGGCTCAGCTGCCGCTGGGTCATTGAATAGAGCACATAACTCTGGTCTTTTGTTGTATCGGCGGCCTTTTTAAGAAGATAGCGGTCATCGCTATACTCGATGCGAGCGTAATGCCCGGTAACAATACAGTCAAGGCCGAGCTGTTCGGCACGATCGAGAAGTTTTTCAAACTTCATATACCTATTGCAGTCTATGCAGGGGTTGGGGGTGGCGCCCTTTTGATAGGCGGAAACAAATCGATCTATGACCTGTTTCTTAAAATCTTCGGCAAAATTTAAAACATAAAACGGCATATCCATAGAACAGGCGACATTGCGGGCATCTTGGGTGTCGGCAAGAGAGCAGCAGGTTTTGTCGCTGCCCATCCCGATGTCCTCATTGTCAAACAGTTTCATGGTAACGCCGATACAATCGCAGCCCCGCTGTTTCATTATATATGCGGCTACAGAGCTGTCAACCCCGCCGCTCATGGCAATTAACATTTTTTCATTATTCACTATTCATCATTCATCATTCATCATTCATCATTCATCATTTATCATTCATCATTGCCGAATTTATTCGGCATCTTTTGGTCGGGGTGACGCGATTCGAACACGCGACCCCCTGGTCCCAAACCAGGTACTCTACCAAACTGAGCCACACCCCGACATATTATCATTTTATATAATATCCCAATCGAACGAAAAAGTCAAGAAAAAGTTTTTGGGGTTCTCTCAGTCGGCAATAACCACGGATGACCGAGGGCGGTCATCCCTACCCGCCCTCTCCGTCATGCTAACGCATGACACCTCTCCCAAAGGGAGAGGCAAGGAGACACACGGGGTTTGCGAGAGCCACGGGAAAAACACCCGCCCTTGCGAGGGCACCCTCTTTGCCAAAGAGGGCAGGGGCTTGAACAATTAACAATGTACGATTAACAATGAACAATTATAATTTCAAGCTCTGTAGGGTACGCACCCCTGTGCGTACCGTGGTTATAGCAAGGGCGGGTGTTTTTCCCTTTTCATGTCTTTCCGTGGTTAAAATAGTAAAATAAATGCGGTGACTGTGGGGGATATTACACAAAATGTTCATATTTTTATTGTATAATAGTATAGAAAGGCGGGTTGAAAATCATGGTTGATATTTTAAACAAAGCAGATATATATAAGGACGAAATCAGCAGACTTCGTCCTTTTGAGGGAGATATATTAAGGCAGATTCGTGATTATTACAGAATCGGTCTTACATGGTCGTCTAATGCGCTTGAGGGCAATTCGCTAACCGAAATGGAAACCAAGGTGCTGCTTGAGGACGGACTGACGATCGGCGGAAAGCCTTTGCGTGATACCCTTGAAGCGGTCGGTCATTCTCTCGCTTATGATTATATGTTCAGCTTGCTTAGAGAGCGAAAGATTACCATAGAGGACATAAAATCGCTCCACCATTTGTTCTTTAGGTCGATTGACCAAAAAAACGCCGGAGTTTGGCGTGAAGTTCCTGTAATTGTTACCGGAACGGATTATGTCTTTCCGGCTCCGTCCGAGCTTGAAAATCTTATGACAGACCTCGGGCGCTGGATAGAAGAAGAGCGGGACACAATGCACCCGGTCAGATTTGCCGCCATGCTGCATTTGAGATTTGTAACGATCCACCCGTATATTGATGGAAACGGAAGGGTAGCAAGGCTCCTGATGAATACTGCGCTTATTCAGGACGGCTATATGCTTGCTGTTGTCCCGCCTATTCTGCGAACCGTCTATATGTCGTATATACGGCGTTACCAACAAAAAGGAGATGCAGAATCATTCTGCAACCTGATTGCCGAACAGGTGGTTGAATCACAAAAAGACATTATGCGACTTCTTCATATTCAGATATAACGGACGAGGACGGTCGAAGACCGCCCCTACATCCCCTTCCTAACCGTCAATACATTCCTCTCTCCCTCACGGCGATATTCTACCGAATCCATGATCTTCTTGACCAGAAACACCCCGAGTCCGCCGATCTCTCTCTCCTCTGCCGACAGGGTTATGTCGGGGTCTTCCTGTGCCAGCGGGTTGTACTGAACTCCGCTGTCCTCAAATTCTATCGCAATCTCACTGCCGGCGGCAATGCGGACGGTCACACTGCCGACATTGGGATGATAGGCATAGCGGGCGATGTTTGAGAATATCTCATCGGCCGCTATTTCGATTTGGCTCAGGATTTTTTGCGGGCAGGTCTCCAGACGCTCCCGAACAAAATCCAGCAGGGTATCTATGTTCTCGGGTCTTGCTTCGATACAAATCTCATTCATGGCGGCCGTCTCCTTTGTACAACAGTGCAAGCATGGTGATGTCGTCCGCCTGCTCCCTGTCGGCGGCAAAGACGTCAACCTCACGCTTGACCGATTCGAGCAGCTCTTTTACCGAGCAGTCGGCCGATTTGTTGACGACCTTCTCTAACTCTGCCGCCGAAAACAGGTCTCCGTTTGTGTTCTCAGCTTCGGTAACGCCGTCTGTGTAGAGATAGATCATGTCGCCGGGGCTCAGCTGTATCTCGTTTTCGGTATATTCCCGCCCGTCAAAACAGGCAAGAACGAGAGATGGCGGGGTTTCTATAAACTCATACCTGCCGTGACCGTTCTGCGGGTGTAACGTTGGATCATTCTGCGGACGAACACACTGCGGACGAACACAGTTCGTCCCTACGGCGTTCCGCATTAACGGCGGGTTGTGTCCGGCGTTTACATATGTGAATCTGCCGCTCTGCAGATCGAGATAGCCCATAAATGCCGTCACAAACATACATTCGTGATTGTTTTCGCAGAGGGTGTTGTTGACCGTCTCGAAGACCTCTTTGGGGCTTTTGCCGAGCTGCGCGTTGTTCTTGATGAGCGTCTTTGCGATAACCATAAACAAGGCCGCAGGTACGCCCTTTCCCGACACATCTGCTATGACCACCGCAAGGGTGTTCCCGTCAACCAAAAAGAAGTCGTAGAAGTCCCCTCCAACCTCTTTTGCGGGGAACATTGTTGCGTATATGTCAAACTCCTCCCTTTCGGGAAATGCGGGGAATATGCAGGGCAGCAGACCCGCCTGTATCCGAGTAGCAATGTCGAGTTCTGCTCCTATGCGTTCTTTTTCGGCCGTTACAGCCGCTAGATTGTCGATATATTCCTTAATATCATCCGCCATCTTGCAGAATGCCTCCGACAGTGTCTGCATTTCATCCCCTGTTTTTATGTCACATTCAAAACTTGATAACCTATCGCCGCTTGCAAAGTTGAGAGCATTATCGGTCAGCTTGCTTAGCGGTTTTGATATAACCCTCCTGGTTACAAACATCATCCCGACAACCAGCAGAACCGTTATCACAGACGAAAGCAGGATAATTATTCTCAGAAAATCCGCCTGTCCCTCCTGTATATATTGCAGTGAGATCTCTACCCCTGTCATTGCCGCTATACCGCCGCTGCTGTCATAGATCGGGGCATATGCCCATACCGCAAATCCGTAATATTCGTCATAGAGTATAACCTTGTGGACTGTGTCCTTGTTCTCGTTTCGCAAAAAGGCATCGTAATCTATTGCAATATCGTATGTTTCGCCAAGTTCGGACAGCATATCGGGGTCATCGTCATCGAGCTGAGCCTCCATGATAAAGGTGAAGTAGGTATCATCACCCGGCTCGAATATGTAGAGATACATCAGATTCAGGTCACGCTTGATGGTGTTGAGGGTGTCCTGCAGTTGGTTGTAGTAGTCATCGGTCTCCATCGTCTCCAGGTAACCGCCGATCCTGTCCCCATCCACGAAAGAGGCGGTCATTTCGGCAATCTCAAGAGCCGACTCTGCATAGGCCCCGGTATAGGCATCCCATGAGGTCAGATAGGCAAAGACACTCAGGGCAAGGCAGAACAGCACCGCAAACAGCACAAACAAAGCCGTCATCTTCAGCCTGATAGATTTTGTTTTCTTCATACTCCTATCACCTCTCCGTCATGCCCTCTCAGTCATGCTAACGCATGACACCTCTCCCAAAGGGAGAGGCAAGGTGACGGACAAAATTTGCGATAACCACGGATGACCGAGGGCGGTCATCCCTACAGACCACCCCGCCGCTGCGGCGGCACCCCGACGACAATTAACAGTTGACAATGTACAATTGACAATGTACAATTGACAATTATTGTAAATATAAATTTGCTGGCAAAAATAGGGTTAGATTTTAATCCCCCGTAACTGTCAATTGTTCATTGTAAATTGTCAATTGGCATCATTCCCCTCTGGGGAGGGGTGGCAAA
>Ga0099364_10005971_pt1 | contig 17875 bp, 15 predicted proteins | sample TergutTh196P3_FD_73070 | JGI IMG/M metagenome (GOLD analysis project Ga0099364, IMG submission 73070) | Microcerotermes parvus P3 segment gut microbial communities from Pointe-Noire, Republic of the Congo - Th196 P3 | ecosystem: Host-associated > Arthropoda: Insects > Digestive system > Gut ...
CGGGCACGGCAGCGGAGAGCCGGTCGGGAAAGCGGCGTGACCACTCGATGGCATTGAATCCGCCGAGTGAACCGCCGACCACTGCGAGGAGTCGTCCGATGCCGAGGTGGTCTATCAATCGGCATTGGGCTTCGACGATATCGCCGATGGTGATTTCGGGAAAGTCTATGCCGTATCGTTTGCCGGTCTGCGGATTGATGTCATTGGGACCTGTCGAACCTCGGCATCCGCCGATGCAGTTGGGACAGATGACGAAGTACTGGTCGGTGTCGATGGGTTTACCGGGTCCGACCATAATTTCCCACCAGCCGGTATCGTCTTCGGCATTGTGTGCGGCGGCGTGTGAGTCGCCGGAGAGTGCGTGACAGACGAGTACGGCATTATCTTTTCGGGCGTTGAGTTGTCCGTAGGTTTCGTAGGCGATGCGCACTTCGGACAGGGTTTCGCCGAGTTCCAATGGCAGTGGTTCGTGAAAGATGATTTCTTGTAGATATTTCAGCGGATTCGCATTGCGAATGGAGTCGGAACTGTCGAAGGTCATTGCAATAAGTTTTAGTTGCCGCAACTTTTAGTGCGGCGCAAGCACAGTCATTATACCATAATCGCAATAACGTTATCAGAGCCGCAATCGTCAGATTGCGAAACGGCAAAACAAAGAGCCGCAAGTGTAGCGGTACTCCGCGCAACTTGCGGGTAGGCGTGCATGTTCGGAACGCACCCGCAAGTTACGCTACGCTACACTTGTGGCTCTTTGGGGTATTTTTCGCTCCCTCTTGCACCGCTCGCCTCGCCGATGTATAATCTCCTGCATCGACGACACGGTGTCGTCATTTACATTTGGTATAGTTCGCAAGTTTTTGGCGTTCTACTTCCAAGCACAATCCGGCTTGCCGGTTGGAAGTTAGAAAAAAACTCTCGTGAAAACATGCGTTTCCCGCAAGGGGGATGTCATGCACGAGACTTGCAGAGTTTCGGTGCGGGGGTATGCCCTTGTCATTGTCGTGTGTGGTTGCGCACGGCTCTCTGGTTGTGCGGAGGGAAATTCTCATGAAGCCACATGGCGTACCCCCGTCTTTTGACGGTATCGTCGCTTGCCGTTCTTGCCGCTAACCCTTTTATAGCGCACGAAATCCTATGTTTCATTACCTCAACGAACACGGAGAAAGGATCGGTTCCTTTACTACTAGAGCAGAACTCCAACAACTCGCCGATAGAGGAACGGTTACGCCGGAAACTGTCATCGAAGACCAACAGGGACACACTAAGTTTGCGAGAGATTTGGGCGTGTCGTTTCCGCTTCCACCTACTGTTCCGGTGACTCCGCTCACACCATTTCCTCCCCCGCTCGATGTCCGGCAGCGCAAAGCACGAATTCATTTTTGGACGGTACTATGTATTGTCACGTTCGCGTTAGCCACATTGGGAGACATATGGGTTTCTCACCAAGAAAGAAAACTCCCGAAACAGGTAAAAGAGATACAAAAAGAGCTTCAACAAAACAGGCAGAAGGCACTCGGTTGGTATTATAGTTTCTCTCCCGGTTCCGGTGTTTCTGATGAACAAATACAAGAAATACTGGAAGAAAGACTCGCCAAGATTACTCTCATACTGATGCTTATTATTTTACCTCCTTATCTTCTTTTCTACTATTTTTTCCTTTTTCGGTTATGGGAAGAAATACCCGGCGAGTTTGCCCGAACAACGCCGGGAAACGCAGCAGGGTTTGCGCTCATTCCGTTTTTTCACTTGTATTGGATGTTCACGGCGTTTTGGGGACTCTACAAAGACATGAACAAAGCGATGGAATCCTACGGACTTGAACCCCGTTTTGGAGAGGCACATATCAAATCGGTTTGTGTAACGTGGGTTATTTTTTTTGCGCTTGGTATTCTACTAATGCTGGTAGAGGTGGTAAACGCAAACATCGGCGGAAGGTTGTCAATATATCTTTCCATTTTCGATGCCGCCGTTACCATTTCAGCGTATTGGCTTATCCGCACGAATGTCCTTGAATTTATCGACTTCAAGTCGAGCGTGGGAAAATAGAAAGAACAACAGAGCCGTAATCGTTAACCGCCGCACTTGTGTGCCGGAGTACCGGCTAAATGTTTTTGTGGTACAATGGATGTGTACAATAACGAATGGGAGCAGAGCGATGTCAGTCCAACCATTAACCTACGAAAGCGTTCTTGAATTGATTCGAGAGAATAGCCGAGAGATTAGCCGTGCGGTCAAAGAGCAAGGAGCCGAGTTCGACCGGAGGATGGAAGAACAACGTGCCGAGTACGCTCGTGAAAAGAAAGAACGCGATGCCGAGTATGACCGAATGAGAAAGGAACTAAACAGAAAGATAGGCGACCTCGGCAACCGCATCGGCGACATCATCGAACACATGCTTGGTGAAAGAATCATTGAAAAATTTCAAGCGTTAGGCTACAATGTTACACATCCTGTCGTTAGAAACTGTTCCTTTTCGAGTGCAAAATTAGGAATCTACGGCGAGTTTGATTTGACGCTAGTCGATAGCGATATAATCATTCTTATCGAAGTCAAGACGACGTTGGAAACGTCCGATGTCCGAAAGCATTTAAGGAAAATAGAAGAATACCGCAATCATATTGCTACGGACGGCTTCGTCCAGCCGCATGTCAGACATTTGTTGCCGAACACACGTTTCATCGGCGCAGTGGCGGGTGCGGTCGTTACGGACGAAGCCAAAGACTTTGCTCTCGAGAACGGATTGTACGTCATCGTGCAATCCGGCGAAGCGGTGGAAATTGTGCAAACGCCGGAAGGATTTAAGGCGAAGGAATGGTAGTTCTCTTTGCGCCGCACAGGTGCGGCGTGCAAAATCATTTAGCCGGTACTCCGGCTTTAACTCACCGGGGGGCGAACGCCGCTCCGCTCTTGTCGACGCTCTCTCTTGCACCGCTAGCCTCGCCGATGTATAATCCCTTCCACTGGCGGTACAGTGCTGTCAATTACATTTGGTATAGTTCGCAAGTTTTTACCTTTCGTTCTTCTGAACACCATCCGGTACGCCGGTCAGAAGTAATGAGAAAAATCTACGTGACATGTGTCTCCTCTTCGGGGGAGCGTCATGACGTAGGCTTGTAGCCGTTTCTGTGCTGACGTTCCCAAAAGGTCGTCGCATTGTGTGTGGTTTTTGCGCACGTTTCAGTGGTGTGAAGTGAGACGATACTTGGGTAAACTTGGCGTTTCCTCCTTCTTGTAGGTAGGCATCGCCGCTTGCCGTTCTTACCGCTAACCCTTTACCCTATGGAGGTATTTTATGTTCGACATCGGCTTTACTCGGTTTTCCGTGAATACATGGATTTCGCTTACTGCCCCGGCGGATAAAAAGTTCACAGAGCCCGGTGCGGCAACACCGGAGCTACCGCTCTGGACTCTGTGAACTTTTTTCCTGCCAATCTGTATTTTTAAGTTTCCTTCAACCGAAAAAACTGATTGACGGCAAGAGGAACGAAAATCATCATCGGCAGCCATGCTCCCAATACAGGCATTTCGCTGCTTGCTCCCAAAAATTGACAAGTGTAACAAACCAAGAGAAACGCAAATAATACGAGAACACACAATCCTACCGCCTTGAACACGTTCCGACCGCCGCGAACCAGCAACACCGGCAAACCTAGAAAGAGAAGCGTCATATCTAAAACGGGCTGCGTTATCCGAGAATGAATCGTCGCATGCATTGACGTGCCGGTATCCAAACTTTTGTTCCGAGCCGCCGAGATGAGCATCCAAAGGGAAGCGTACCGCCAAGCATCCCGCGACGCCAAACTTTCAAAAGGAACATTCGTAACAACGAAACATTGGTCTGGTTTGAGGTGATCCGCATCGACCGGCGTAATGAGGATCGGTTTACCTTCCCAGATAATCGAAGGATTTTGCAAAACATGTTTTTCATGTACACCGGTCAACAAGTATCCGGCAGGCTGCGTTTTCGTTGCTGATTTATGTATAGCGGAATCCGCCGAAAGTCGAAGTTGTTGTCGCGTAATCGTCCGAGGAAAGGCAAATTCCGGCTCGCTGATCCGCTTTTCTGACCGAAAGACCCGGTCACCCAATATCGTGATGTTGGTTTCATAGTCGACCGCAACATTCAGGAGTGTACCTGCGTCATTCGCGATGTCTGTGGGTTCCATAGAAACTAGGTGCTGTACGTTTGGCAGCAGTCCTTCCCGCATCATGCAAAACATTGCGGTCGTGCAAAGAACAGCAAAAAACAACGGTCTGATGATGCGTAAAGTCGAAATGCCGGCGGCTTGAATAGGCACGAATTCATTATTTCGCATCAGCATCGCCACCGTTACCATTGCGGCGATGAGACTCAAAATGGAGCCGAGCATCAGGACGATGGGGATCGACTTGAAAAAATAGTAAAGAAATATGACTTTAGGAATGTCCCCTGCTGCTTTGCCTGCTTGTAGGAGGGAATCGAAGTTAGTGAAAAGGTCGAAAACTACGAAGATGCCCACGAAACAGAGGTTCCAACCGACAAAGTTGAACACAAAACTCCGCAAAATGTACCGGTCTAAAATCGTCATTTTCTTTCGTAACGAATATGGCGGCGGATTATGCAGAAAACCCCGTTTTTAATCAAGAGCATTTTTGCACTATGTTGCAACACGTCATAATTATTGTAGAATGACCGGCATGATAATGACTGGCATAATATCGTCGCCGCGTACAGCAACCTTTTCTCGAAGTACGAAAGAGACGCAAATCTCTCTTACACTCAACCTTGACGGCACAGGTAAGGCAGATATTACCACTGGCTTGGGCTTCTTCGACCACATGATTACGCTTTTTGCCGCTCATTCCTTGATCGATCTGACACTCCAATGCAACGGCGATCTTCATGTGGATGGACACCACACCGTCGAAGACTGCGGTATCGTTTTAGGGCAGGCTTTTGTAGAGGCTCTCGGCGACAAAGCCGGTCTGCGGAGGTATGGACATTTTACGCTGCCGATGGATGAAACATTGGCAACTGCCGTCATTGATTTTTCGGGACGGAGCTGTTTTGTCTATAATGTTGCATTTCTCTCGGCACAGGTCGGTCAATTCGATACAGAACTCGTACGTGAATTTTGGCAGGGCTTTGTTACTGCGGCGAAGTGTACTTTTCATTTGACGCTGCACTACGGCACGAATGGACATCACATTTCGGAAGCTCTATTCAAAGCGGCTGCCCGATGTATTCGGGAAGCAATCGAAATTGACTCGCGGCAGAAAAGCATACCGAGCACAAAAGGGGTACTCTGAGGCACAGCGCATAATTATACCGTAAACGGGAGCAAATTGGTCGTCTTTTGCGTTTTTCTTTGTGTACCGGGTGTGTAAAAATAAAGTGGGTGCGGCGCAGCGAGCGGGGGGCGTTAGCCCCCCGTTGGGGTACGAAGCGTGTTGGACATCCATCGGGGGGCTAATGCCCCCCGCTCGCTTTCTCACTTGCTCGCTTGCGCAATGCTGAAAATACCCACAAATTTTTTACACACCCGTTGGTTGATGCCCTAGCGGGCAAAAAGTGCAGAAGTCAAACGGTTTCACACAGAGTCCTCATAGCGCTGCACTCCGGAATGGAGCGCAGCACAACGACGGAGGGGTGTCGAAGATTTTGTGGAGTTTTTTCCAGCGAGCGGGGGCGTTAGCCCCCCGATGGGTTGCGAAGTGTGTTGGTTTTCCATCGGGGGGCTAACGCCCCCCGCTCGTTGCGCCGCACCCACTTTATTTTTACACACCGGAAGCCTTATTGGAGGTTCCCCCAAGGGGCGCAAAGAAAAATAACATTGGCTACTGTTTGAGGCATATTACTTTCCGACGAAAGCCTAAAACCGCCAGACTTGCGTCGTTAACGAGAAGGGCAGCCCCTCCTCAATGGTTTCAATTTCCACGAAAAACGCAACGTGTCCGCTCTTCGGTTTGGCAATCGAAACAGCAAATGCCGCCTTCGGTTCCGGTAACGATGACGAAGTCCAACTCGCTTCCCGGAAATCCTTCGTCTCCGAATGTGCAGTCCAGAGTCGCGCTCTGCGAAACGTCATGTCCGTTTCGACATTGACTTTGTATCCTTCATCGGTTTCGGACAATTTCCATTTTACGTCGGGCAACTCTTCCCCTTTTGCAATCTTTCGGGCAAAGACTGCTGCCGCTTGAGCCCCCTTGATTTGCTGTCCTCCGAGATTGTGTCCCGCATTCGGCAACGTCAATATGTACTTTTTACCGGGCAAGTCATCGAAGTAAAACTTCGCCGCATCGACCGTCCAGTACGGATCGTTGGCACCGTGAACCAACAGTTTCGGCACCGACAGCCGGGCACGGTAAGAATAGGGGTCTATGATCGCCCAAAGACTTCTTTCAAATTCGGACATTTGCTCATCGTCGAATCGGACAAGATTGCGTTCAGTATAATCGCTGATGCTCGGGCTGAATGCTCCCCAAGTTTCGATTTGATACTTCATCTGTTCGCTGATATTGAGCATGTCGATCACCATCGGCACGATGGCGGCCACTCGTTTGTCTCCAGAAGCGGCGGTCAGCCAAGTCGTCCAGCCCCGTTTAGAAGCGCCGGTTACGATAAAACTGCCGATGTCCATTTGCTTTTCCGATTCGAAAATTTGTTGCACTGCATCCATTGCTTTGATTGCACTTTTCGTCATCGGAAAAAGCAGAGGATACGTAGCGTCCTTTGTTTCAATGGCTTTGAGTAATGTTTCGCCGATCAGAGCATCTTCACGGAAATTGCCGAAGAGCGGCTGGTTCGGAACTTGCAGCAGCAGAGCCGTACACATACCGGTCATTTCGGCGAGACTGCGGACGAGGAATTCGTCGCCTTCGTTTGGTCGTCGACCAATGGAGGAACCGCCGATGACGAGTACCGCGTGCTTCGGATGAATAATCCTATTTGGCGCTGCAACGAGGACGAAGTGTTTCCAAGGGATTCCCTGCCACGTTTGCGAAGTCAATTCAATGAGTAGTGTCTGTTTATTGGGTTCTTCGCTCCTTTCGATGATTTCCCAGCGGAAGGAATCGTCCGGCAGAGCAAGATAGGCGTCGAGTTCTTTGGGAACTTCTGCGGCGAGGACTGCAATCGGAAGAAACATTAATAATGAAGCGGTGCAGGCTATTTTTTGGAGCATTGGTTTTATTTCGGGACGCGTCAAAAGTTGAGGAGATAGTGTACCAGAAATAGAGTCGGTAGTACAGTGGAAAACACAACAAGGGTGTGTCCATGTGTCCATCTGTACAAGCGGGGGGCAGTCGTTGGATTTTACCATTTTACCCGGGGTGGGGCAAAGTTCATGCGAGCTCATTGTTCCACGTTGCTATTAGCCGCCCCGCCTGCGGGGCGTTCTAGCAGGTTGACGTCGCCCCGGCGCTGCCGCACCGGGCTCTGTTTGTTATTTGATAACATTTTGCTATAATTCCCTCTATGTCCACCGCCGAAAAACCAGACGAATTCCTCACGCGACCGCTCCGGCTGCTCATCATCATCGGAAGCGTCTTCATGTTCGTCTTCTTCGTCTGGTCGGCACTCGAAGCACGAAAAAAAACGTCCGACAGAGTCGTCGACTGGCTGCCGCAAGGTACAGAAGAACTCCAGGTTTACCGCAAACGCTATTATGAAAACTTCGCCGAAGGCGATTACCTCATGGCATCATGGAAAGACTGCGATATCAACGACAAACGAATCGACATCGTCGCCGAAAAATTGCTCGTCCCACAAGTCGTTCCGAAAGGCGGAACAACTAACATCCCCTTCTTTACCAGGGTGATGACGACACGCTCCATCATCAACGACCTAAATGACGTTTCCCGATTGAGCGAAGAAAGAGCAAAAGAACGACTCGCCAACTGGCTCATCGGACAAGACCAAACGACCGCTTGCCTCATTCTCGTTCCCAACCGCGACGCTTGGACAAAACCCGCCATCGCCGTTGACTTCCTCTTTTCCACCATCGAAGAAGTGACCGGTCTGCCGCAGACCGATATTTACATTGCCGGTCCCAGTATCGACAGCGTTGCAATCAGTACCATTTCGCGAAAATGGCAACGGATACTCTTTCCTATCTTTCTGCTTTTCAGTCTGTTTTTGCTGCTTTGCTGTCTGCGGCATTACTTTGCCGCTCTGCTTGTCTTTTGGGTGGCGATTATCAATGAGGAACTTTCCGGCACGCTCCTCTATTGGTTCGGAGCACACGTCGATTCGGTCTCGATGTTAAATGCGTCGCTGGTCTATGTGTTGAGTATTTCCGGCAGTGTTCATCTCATTAACTATTACCGCAAAACGATTGCCGAAATGCAGCCGGGCGACGATGAACGAAGTGTGCCGATGCAAACGTTCCGAAAGGCGATCCTTCCTTGTTCGCTTGCTGCCTTTACAACGATTCTCGGAATAGGTTCATTAGCGGCAAGCAAAATGGTGCCGATTAAAACTTTCGGTATATTCGCTTCGCTCACGCTGTTTCTAGGCACGATTTGGTTCTTCCTGTGTATTCTGTCCGTATTGCAGGAGCGACCGATTAAGCGGTTTTTTCTCACACAAAGGCACAAAGGCACAAAGGCGGCAGAACAAGAATCGAATCTTCTTCGTGCCTCCGTGCCTTTGTGCGAGAAAAATATACCAGAAGCGTCGAAAGTTCACTTCTGGGAACGCTTCGGTCTTTACATATTCTATTGGCGTATTCCGATAACGGTGTTGACATTCCTTTCGCTGATAATTTTTTCCTTCGGCATTAAGGACTTAAAGACTTCGGTCACGTTTCACGGCTTGCTTCCGAAAGATGCAAAGGTACTGCAAGATTACCGAACACTGGAGCAAAACATCGGCGGACTTATTCCGATTGAAGTCGTCGTCCACTTTCCCGATGAAGAACGGACGATACTCGACCAGTTATACTTTTTGCAGTTGCTCGTCGATGATTTTCAACAAGTCAAAGATATTGATGCGGTCGTTTCGGTGCTCAATTTTTTACCGAGTTTGCCGTCGCAGACCGGCGGCGGACTGCGAGACGTGCGGGATAGGGCGGCATTGGAAAGTATATTGAGTCGGAATCCTGAACGGTTACGTAGTCTCCGATTCTTTAACCTCGTCGAAAGAGACCAGCCTGAATCGGGCAACTACTGGCGTATCAGTCTTCGCCTTTCGACGCAGAAAAAATTGAACTACGCCGAGATGATTAAAGATGTCAAAGAGCGGCTCAATATAATTCAGAGAGCCAGCGGTTACGTTTCCGACAACATCCGTTTCGACGTGACCGGTGCGGTGCCGTTGGTACAGCAGGCGCAACGGATGCTTCTCGAAGATTTAATTTCCAGTTTTATGATGGCATTTGGTCTCATTGCGATCACGATGGTCATCATTTTACGGGGAGTCGTGCGTGGGTTGCTGGCGATGATTCCGAATGTGTTTCCCTGCGTGATCGTTTTCGGAATGCTGGGACTCTGTGGTATTCCTGTCGATATGGGTTCGATGATGACGGCGAGTGTTGCGTTGGGCATTTCGGTCGATGGGACGTTGCATTTATTGACTTGGGTAAGTCTTGCGATGCGTCGGGGAATGTCCCGAAAGGATGCCGTGATTTATGCTCTGCAACGTTGCAGTACGGCGTTAACTCAAACGATGGTGATTTGCGGAGTCGGAATGTTGGTCTTTTCGATCAGCGAGTTTGTGCCGGTGTCTCGGTTTGCGTTGTTATTGTGTACGATTTTGCTCATCTCGCTTGTTGGTGCGATTGTAGCGTTGCCGGCGATTTTGTTCAGTCCGCTCGGTCGGTTCTTTGAGAACAGTGAGAAGGATAAAGACAAGACGTGGATACTCTGACACTTGGACGAGGTTGTCTACTGCCGACGGGAACAAATGGGACGTTTTGCCTTGTGAAACCTTTTGTGTCCCTTGTGTTCTTGGTGGTTAAAAATAAAGGATTAACCACAAAGGACACAAAGAACACAAGGAGCACAAAGAAGAATAACGTCCATTTTCATACCGTTTGCAGTATAAATTTTTACACGTCCCAGAACCCCGGCTTGTAACGACTTGACATTTCATAGGGAATAAGGATAATGGTGTGAAATAACGCCACAAATTGTGCTATGACCGATTCGCCGCGAAAGTTTGACCGTGTCGTCGAAATCCTTGAAATCAACCGTCGTGATCCCGCCCGGCTGATTCCCATTTTGCAGCAGGTGCAAGATTTTTACCGCTATTTGCCGGAAGAAGTGCTGACATTCATCGCTACTTCACTGGCGTTGCCGCCGTCGCATGTTTACGGCGTTGCAACCTTTTACGCCCACTTTACGCTAGTTCCCAAAGGCAAACACATGTGTAAACTCTGCGACGGAACCGCCTGTCACGTCAGAGGTTCCATGCCGATTCTGGAAGCTCTACACAAGGAACTAAAATTATCCGAAACCAAAGATACGACCGACGATATGCTTTTCACGGTCGAAACAGTTTCCTGCCTCGGTGCCTGCGGACTCGCACCCGTACTGGTCATCGACGATAAAGTCTATGGCAATGTGAGTCCCGAAGAGTCGGTCAAATTGATTAGAGATATTAAAACAAGTGCAGAAGAAACGTAATAGACTCTGTTCCATAACCATTGTTTTCGATGGTCTCAAGGGGCTGAAGCCCCTTGTTTATTCCTTTTATTGCCCCGGCAAGGGGATTTATCCCCTCGTTAGAGAGGTTATGCAACAGCCTTAATACAACAATCAAATAACTAACACAGTAAGGACACGCATTTATGCAGAAAAAATTTAATCCATTTCGGGCGTTCCAACGCAACAAAACAGGTTGGATGGCAGGAATCACACTCCTGGCAATCGTCTCGTTTCTCTTCCTGCCGGTGATCCTCGAACTCGTCGGAGGAGGAAGATACGACGGACACGGACATATCAAAACCATCGCCGACTCCAGACGATTCGGCTCCATTAACGAATTCGATATCCAACGACTCCAAGAAGAGAACGAAGCACTACTACGATTCCTCGAAGTCCTGCACCGAAATCTACTGCTGCCGCCGCCGGAAAACCTCAATCTCCTCGATGCGTCCGACGAAGAACAAATGAAAGTTTTTCAAGAACATTGGACGAAAGCCCAAGAACGTGCAATGGCTCTACGTCCATTACAAATGTTCACCAACGAAGTTTTTCAACTCCAGCAACCCGAACAACTCGTCAATGCTTGGCTCGTTACGAAATACGTCCAGCAAGAAGGATATTCGCCGAACTGGGACGACGTCCGAGACCGGTTGAAACAACTCACCGACGGATACCTTTCCGACACAATCTACGACGATACATTGCGAACCGTCGGCATTTCACACAAAATGGTGGAACAGTTGCTCATTAGGCAACTTCTTTGGGAACGTGCACAGCAGCGTTTCATCCTGTCGGTCAGTGCCGTGTCGCCTGCAAACCGCTGGGATTGGTTTCAACGCATCAATCGACAAGTAACAATCGAAGCGGCGGCGGTGCCCGTCGATTCGTTGATTAGTCAAATTGCCGAACCCAGCGACCGGGTACTGAACGCCTTCTTTGAGGCAAACAAAACACGAAAACACGATCCTGCGTTAGCCGACGTCGGTTTCATTATGCCGGTAGAATTGGCGTTCCAGTATGTCGTTGCAACGCCGTCGCCGATGTTGCTCGATTCGATAACGGAAGAAGAGATGCTGGCGTACTATGAAGCAAATAAAGACACCGAATTCCGCCGTCCGCCGACGCCGATGCCGGAGTTGCCGACGCTGCCCGGTATGCCCAGCGGCGCAACACCCTTTCCGGCTCCAACATTTCCCGGAATGCCCGCACCCGGAATACCGGAACGCGATGTAACGCCGACACTGCCGGACATAGAGGATCTGCCGCCCGCCGAGGAACCAGCACCATCGGAGCCAACACCATCGGAACCGATGCCACCGGAGTCGGAAGAAACAACAGCCGGAATGAAACGAAGTGTAATGACGGACGAAGTGAAGCCTCCATCATTGCGCTATCGCTCCATTCCGGCTTTTGTTGAACAAACAGTTACCACAAAACTCGTTTCGTATCAAACGGAAGAGGAAGTACAAGAACCGGAGGGGGTTAGTTCTCCGGTGACTCCTGCGGAAGATATTGTTGCCGACGCCGCCCCCGAAACGCCGGTCGATTTGAGCATTCTGTTCCGTCCCTTCGATGAGGTGAAAGACCAAATCCGAATGACGCTGGCAAGGCAGAAAGCGAGGGAGTCTCTGCCGATTATTCAGGAAAAGATGCGGGAATACTCCAATACTTACCATGATCATTTTGAACGTAATATGCCTGCACCGCTGATGCCTGACTTGACCGCTTTGGTTGCCGAACAGGGACTTACACTCGTTACCGTACCGAGAGGCGATGTCTATGCAGCGTTGCAGACCGATTTTGCAAGAGGATTTGAAGAACGCCGACAACTCGTCCGAATGTTCCGAACTATACCGTTGCTCTTTGAGGCGGCGACATTTGAAACACTCGACGGTTTGGTATTGTACTGGATAACGGACGAGCAGCCCGAATTGCGACCAGCGAAAATCGACGAAGTCAAGGACATTGTTCTGAAACGTTGGAAAGAAGTTGAAGCCCGGTCGTTAGCACAAAAGAAGGCGGAAGAACTAGCGGATGAGGTAAGAGCGTCGGGCAAGCCGCTTGCCGAGGCGTTTTCTGGACGTAATGATCTTGCGGTTGTGGAAACAGAACCGTTTGTTTGGCGGGTGCAGACTGATTTTAGGAGTTTGCCTGAATTAGGTGAAGTTCTCGAAGCAGGCGTTGCCGAGGGTTTTTCGCATCTTGATAACAAGATTATTCACTTGCCGGGTTCGGATTTTATGGAGACGGTTTATTCGCTTCAGGTCGGCGAGACGGGTGTTGCGTTCAATCAACCGCAGACGGTTGCGTATGTTGTTCGTTTGACGAACAGTTCTCCTTCGGAGGATTCGCTTTGGATGCAATTTCAAACGGCGCCGGTTTGGCAGTATCTTGGAGCGGGTCAACCGGAGATGGTCGGGACTGCTTTTGAGGCGTGGCTGGACGATATTCGTGCCAAGACCGGCTTCCGTTGGATAAACAAGCCGGAACCGATAGAATTGCGAGACGAAGGATGGTAGAAAAGCACTAACTCGTGAGGTTAGCCGCCCCGCCTGCGGGGGCGGCTAACCTCATGCCCAGGGGGGGGTAAAAATTTTGAGAGTGTTTGCTTAAATATGCCTATTATTTTTCCCTGTAGCGTATCGAACAGTTTCGTTACGGACGGCGTAAATTCAACGACTGTCTCTATTGTATGAATGTTTATACTCTTTCACTGATTGCCGTTTGCAAAAGCAGCATTTGATGCCGCATAATACTGACGGCGGTGTTAAACTCTAAATTGTTCTTTGCCATTTCGGTAACTTGGAATTCCATCCCGACGTTATTCAGGTCGTGGTACAAGATAGGATTATCGACAGGCCAATCGTCCCCGACCGCAGAGGCGCTACCGTTTTTGAGAGGCCAATCCGGTCCGAAGGGACCCGGCGGACGATGGCGGCGCTCGCAAGCCAGAGCCAGTTTCTTTTTGAAGTGTCCTACATCCATGTCCCGAGCTTGGTACAGAGGCGTGTCAAAGTTCGCGATGTTACCGGCAAGCAGTGCTTGACGTGCTTCGTTAAAATTTGCGACCTGTTCCAGTACTGGGATCGTCGTACCATTGAATATCGCTCTGAATTGATGTGTCGGACGAATCATAGCGAGGGCGAATATAACAATTACGGCAGCCGGAGTCAAGTGGAATATGCAACAACACAGGATAAGAGTCAGTCCGTTAATAAGTTTTCTGGTAACATTTCACCCCGAGTGTAGCGTTTTGAATTTTTGTCAAAATAGGGAAAATAGAAATTTGCCTATTTTGTAAAAACACTCTATTTTTACCTTCCTAGAACACGTAAACTGTGCAATTTGTTGCAAAAATGCCCTCACGCCACCTGGGTGAAGTGTTACAAAAAATCTAAAATTGTTCTTGTACATATCGTGTTGCCCCCCTTGAAAAATAATGAATCTGGGGTAGAATCTTTCCTAATAAACTCGATATCTATCGAACCGAAGCCCACCATTTATGGCAGAAAAAGTTTACGAAGGGTTGTTTATTTTTAATTCCGACCTCTACGCCAGAGAGCCGGACGAAGTTTCCAGTCAAATCGCAAATGTTGTTGAACAGTTCGGCGGAGAAGTGCTTCTCAGTCGGCTTTGGGACGAACGAAAACTGGAATATCCCATCAAAGGGCATCGTCGCGGAACCTATTGGCTATCCTATTTTCGGATCGCTCCGTCCGCCCTCGGAGATGTGAACAAACAGTTCCGGTTGCTTGAGTCGAGCGGCGTCATTATCCGCTTCTTAATCATAAACGTGGAGCCGCGGCTGGTCGATACATTAGTCGAACACGCCCGGGCAGGAAAACTCCATGCAGGACAAGCCGATATTCCCGAGGAAGTACCGCCGGTCTCGATTATCGAAGCCGTAAACCTCGTCGACGAAGCGGATGTCGATTGAAACAGAGAGCCGAGAAGGCACAAATCGCCGGTCAACCCCCGTAACCCTTACACTTTTGGAGGCAACAGATGGCAAGTTTCAACAAAGTCGTTTTAGTAGGCAATTTGACACGCGATCCCGAATTGCGGCATATTCCTTCGGGACTTGCCGTTACTGAGGTTGGCTTGGCGGTCAACGACCGGCGAAAAACACAGTCGGGCGAATGGATAGAGGAAACATCCTTTATTGACGTCGTCTTTTGGGGGCGGCAAGCAGAAATCCTTTGCGAATATAAAACCAAGGGTGCTCCCATCCTAGTAGAAGGAAGACTCAAACAGGAAACGTGGGAAACCGACGGACAGAAACGTTCAAAATTGAAGGTTATCGCCGAAAAAATGGTTCTCTTGCCCTCTGCTCAAGGAAAAGGTGGCAGAGGAAGTGGCGGCTATGATGACGGCGCCGATTATTCCCGGCACGGAAATCGAAGCTCAGGCTACTCAGCACCGTCGGCTCCGCAACAGGACTATTACGACACACCGGCAGACGACGGCGAAGTGCCGTTTTAGGTTTATCTTGGTGAAAATTTGTGCCCTCTGTGGTTAAAGAAGATTAACCACAACGACACAAAGGAACACAAAGAAAAAGACCAATTTTATACAGTTTACAGTTTAGATTATCTCTAAAAACGATTACCTCTAAAAACATGACAACACCCATCAGAAAACGTAGAATTGCTCAAGCGCAGCGTCGCGGCGGTTGCAGACTGCCCCAAGGTCCCAACGGCGGTGTGCAACTGCTTTTGATTCAGACGATTGACCACCTCGGCAAGCAAGGGGACATCGTCGAAGTGAAACTAGGCTATGCCAATAATTTCCTGATTCCGCAGGGATTGGCAACGATTGCGACGGAACACCATAAACGAATGGTGGAAAAGCACCGGGCGAAACTTGCCGAAATCCAGAAGAAGCGGCTCATCGGACTTCAATCGCTTGCCGACGAAATCCGTACTAAGCGGGTGTCGATTGAAGCGAATGCCAACGAAGAGGGACATCTTTACGGTTCAGTGGGACCGGAGGAAATCGTCAAAGCACTCCGTAACGAAGGCATTGTACTGACGGCAGATCAAGTCCGGTTGTCGGGTCCGATTAAGGAACTCGCTCTTTATACGGTGCGGATTTATCTCGGACAGGGCATCGAAAGCGAACTTAAAGTTTGGGTCGTTCCGATGTCCGGCGGGTGAGGTTACAGGGCTGGCGGATAAAATTTCCTCCAAAACGTCAGAGTCCGTATTGGAAGATACGGCAAGTGCTGTGCAGATTCACCGGAGTAGCCGACATATTTCCGCTGGCGCAGTAGAACGTCCGAAAAATGAAAAAACCGCAGAACAACAAGGATTTGAAGGAACGCATCGAGTTGCTAGAAGAACATTTGACGCAAGCGCAGAGACTCGCGACTATCGGTGAATTGACCAGTACCGCTACGCATGAGTTTAACAATATCTTGATGACGATTGTTAACTATGCAAAGCTAGGCTTGCGGAACAAAGACGAAGCGAGTCGGACGAAGGCACTGGAAAAAATCTTGACCGCAGCAAATAAAGCTTCGAAAATAACAAACTCCATTTTGGCAGGTGCTAAAAACAGAAAACGGGGATTCGAACCGACTAATTTTGCCGCTCTAGTAGATGACTCACTCTTCCTGTTGGAAAAGGAAATGAACAAATACCGAATTGCCGTGGAAAAGTTCTTTCCCGAAAAACTTCCGGAAATAATGGCGGACGGCAACCAGATATTACAAGTCGTTCTCAACCTTTTAATCAATGCCCGGCAAGCTATGCCTGACGGCGGAAGGCTCCTTCTCAAAATTGGTTATGATGAAGAAAATGAAATGATAGACTTCGTTGTTCGGGATTACGGTTGCGGTATTCCGAAGGATATGTTACCGCTAATTTTTGAACCGTTTTACTCCACGAAATTGGGACCTGACGAAAGCGGCAAGGGGGGGACTGGACTTGGGTTATCAATTTGCAAGAGAGTTATCGAGCAGCATCAGGGGTTAATTCGAGTCGAAAGTACCGAAGGCAAAGGAACCGCTTTTACGGTAAAACTGCCGACGATCATACGGACAAGACTGCTGGAACTGCAATTGTCGGAACCGCAATCGCAGGATGGCGAATAATCGAGGGTTTTCAAACCGATTTGGTATGGTAGAGTCTTTGTTACCGGATATTCGGTCGAAAGCTAGGTTGAACGCCTTGTATCGGCAGTATTTTTGCAGTTGTTTGCGTTTGTGGGGCAGGCAGGCTGCCCTTTCCTAAAACTGTGGTGAGGGCGGCAACACAAAAGCCCCGCAATTTTGCAGTTTGTTAAAATTGCCTGGAGTCCTGCGATTATTGACGTACCCCGAGTGTGTATTTTCGAGAGTGGTGACCTATTTATAGATTTTCCCCAAAATGGCGATTTTTTCGCCAGTTGGTTTTTCCTATTTTGCCAAATGAGACCATTGGGGGAAAATAGGCAATCCTAAAACAGTCAAAAAGCCCAAGTATGTAAATAGGTCACCGCACTCTTATTTTCAAGGGTTACGAAAATGGGGAGAATTTTTTTCGAATCACTCTCGAATGTGGATATAGGCAATTTGGGCAAATTCAAAAAAACTGACCGGAATGCACTAACTACACCAGGGTGCGTCGGCTAACATTTTTTTACCGTCCTAGCAGATTCCGCCCGGGAGTGGGACGACGGAGTCGCTCCAACTGAGTGGGAGTCAACACACCTTCGATCCTGGTATCACGTTCCTTTTTCAAAAGTTCGAGACGCAACTCTAAGAGAGCGATTACTTCAAAGTAATCTTCCATAATTTTGTAAATTTGTTCCCTTTGCGCTGCATCCACGATGGGACCATAACCCGACGGCACAGCGCGGCGAAACGTTTTTTCGGGTTTTAAGCCTCTCATTGCCGGAGTTTCTTTGTCTTTTGTTTCGATGGTCAAACGTTCTTCCTGCGCCGCCGGAGCTGGTGGTGTTGACGGTCCCTCTATGTTTTCTTGGGCAATCGCCGCAACGAAGGCAAGAGCAAAGCACATTACAACAGAAAGTAAAATTGATTTATTCATTCTGATTTAAACGGGGTAGGGCAGGAGAGTAAAAACGACGTCACACATTGTCTCCGGAATTTCGGGAAAGTCAAGTGGGGGGGAGGGTAGGCAGGGCTGACGGATGGGTGTGTAAAAATTTAGTTGTTTTTTGTACAATGGTGGTGTCGCATACTTTTTACAAGGACGTATTTTTATGCCGCTGCCTTCCGACTCCCGCTCCGCTCACGATCTGCTCC
>Ga0099364_10005972_pt1 | contig 17866 bp, 15 predicted proteins | sample TergutTh196P3_FD_73070 | JGI IMG/M metagenome (GOLD analysis project Ga0099364, IMG submission 73070) | Microcerotermes parvus P3 segment gut microbial communities from Pointe-Noire, Republic of the Congo - Th196 P3 | ecosystem: Host-associated > Arthropoda: Insects > Digestive system > Gut ...
TCCAATACATACCATAAATAAAGTAAACATAGATTTTGCCGCCTTCGTGATACATTACTTCCGTGCGTTTTGTTCTGCCTTTGGCAGCATGGCAGGCAAGGTCTTCTTCGCCGCAATAAGCTTCTGTTTCGGTAATGACGTATCGTTGTATTGTTCCGTCATCAAAATGGCGAACGAGTATCTTCCCCAATAGGTTTTCGGCAACCCATAAGGCATCATTTTCAAAGAATTCGGCAGTTAATTTCATCTGATTATTTTCTATCAGGATTTTTTCAAATACGACATTAAATATTTTTTATTACTTAATGTAAATGCGCGTTTTATTTCAATATACTAACTTTACCTTTTTCGTCAAACTGAATGGATTTATTTTGAAAGACCATTTGCAAGCTGCCATTACTAACAAGTTCTTCGGGCAATCCGCAGATAATTTTTTCGTGCGACATCAGCCAAATGTTGTGTGCAGTTTGCAATGCCAAATCCAACTCGTGTGTGGATAGCAAAATAGATTTTCCCGTTTGTGCCGCTAATTTTCGCAAAAGAAGCATTACTTCAACACGATTTGGCAAATCCAAATGCGCAGTCGGTTCGTCGAGCAACACAATGGGTGTGTCTTGTGCCAATGCTTTGGCAATCATTACTCGTTGTTTTTCGCCGTCGGATAATTCATTAAAAAATTCATTTATTTTATGTTCCAAATGAACCAACTGGATGGATTCGTCTATAATTTCGGCATCTTTTTCCGATAAATTTCCCGCCCAATCCGTATGTGGATAACGCCCAAGTGCAACCATTTCGCGCACCGTCATTTTGCCGATGCTTACTTGTTCGGTCAACACAAGTCCCATCAACAACGCTTTTGATGTTGTAGATAATGTGGTAAAATCTTGCCCGTTTACAAAAATGTTTCCTGCCAATGCTTTTTGCAATCCGCCTAATGTCCGCAACAGCGTTGATTTTCCGCAACCGTTGGGACCAATCAAGCAAACCACTTCGCTTTTTTTCAATTCAACATTAATGTTTTGCTGAACAACAAAAAGCGACTTAGATTTTTTATAGCCGATAGATAAATTATGTGTTGTTAATACATTCAAAATATTATTTCTTTAATTTTCTTCATTTTTTAATTTCTTTCATTCTTCTCAAAGCTGTTTTTTCTTATAAATAACCCAAATAATCAATGGCGCGCCAAATAGCGCGCTGATTGAATTAATCGGCAACGTATATCCGCCGCCCGGTAGTTGTGAAATAATATCGCAAACCAACATCAAAGACGCACCGCAAAGCATACACGCAGGAATCAATATGCGATGATTTGACGTTTGAAAAATTCCGCGTACCAAATGTGGCACTGCCACACCGATAAAAGCAATCGGACCCGTAAAAGCCGTAATCGCACCAGCCAATAATCCGGTTGCCGCAATGATTAAAAACCTTGTTTTGAAAACCGAAACGCCCAGATTTTGCGCATAGCGTTCGCCCAACAACAGCACATTTAACCGTTTTTGCAGAAAAAAAGACAATACCAAACCTGCAATAACAATCGGCGCCATTATTTTCATAAATGTCCACGTTACCGCGCTTAAACTTCCGAAAGTCCAAACAATATACACTTTCAGCGCGTCGGGATTGCTGATGCTTTGCAGAATGCTGACAATAGAACCCGTAATACTGCCAAACATGATGCCGATAATGAGTAGCGAAACGGTTCCGGAGATGCGCGTAGAAACCGCCAAAACCAACAACAACACCAATGTTGCGCCAACGACTGCGCCAACAATTTGTCCCCAGCCGGACATAATCAAGAAAGCCGGAAAAAACGCACCAGAAGCCATCACAAACAACGAAACGCCCAAACTTGCGCCCGAAGTTATTCCCAGCACATCGGGACCTGCCAACGGATTACGAAACAGCGTTTGCATCAATAATCCGGCAACAGACAGCGCCGAACCTGCCAGCACGGCAGTTAATGCTTTGGGCAGTCGAAAGTTAATAATAATTTCTTTGTAAATATTATCTTCTTTGAATGCAGAAATAAAATCGGGAATGGAAATGAAAATGCTTCCGAATAGAATATCCAGTACGAATAAAAACAACAAAAGAATGCTGAATAAAAAAAACAGCCTGCTAAATCTTCCGTTTGGATTGTTTTTTTGTTGTTTCATAGTTTGTAAATAGCTCTGAAAGAGCGTAATCTTATAACGTAGGGCAACGCCCTACGATTAAAACGTATAATGATTTTACCCTTTTCAGGGCGCATTTTATCTCATTCATTTTCGTAGGGCGTTGCCCTACGCTAAAATAATAAAGACTTTTAGCCTTGTCATTTCACTCCACTTTTTTCATATACACCAACTCATAATCAGGCAACAATTCCAGGTGTAAAACTTTTATCAAATCGCTCAAAATTAAATCGGGGCGAGCAACGGCGCTTTCCCAAAAATCATTGCCGCCTGTTGGTGTTGTTCTGTTGTTGAAATTAAAAACATTTCCTGTTTGCGCTGCCTTGAAAAGTGCATAACGCTCGTCAGAATTCAATAGTTCTTTCATATTGTCCATACCGCAACCAATCCAATAATCGGCATTCTGAAACTCTTTCAATACCATTTCAAAACTCAATGGCAGGCTTGTGTTTTCAGAATTGTTTTTATAAAAATAATCAGCTCCCGCGTCTGCAAACAATTGTCCCATATAATTTTTTCCGCCCGGCATATACCAAGTTCCTTTAAAGTTAGAACCAGACAAAACGGTTGGTTTAGTTGCAACTTGTTGCGCAATTTCTTTAATCGTGTTGTAATTCGATTCAATAACAGTAAAAATGCTATCAGCTTTGTGTTCTTTATCGTAAAACACGGCTACAAACTTTATCCATTCTGCGCGCGCAAGCAACGATTGTTCTGTCCATTCGTTGTTGTAAATAATGGGTATACCTGCCTGAATAATGCGGTTGTCTTGTTCGTTCATTTGGTTAAATCCGCTAACCATAAGAGCATTGGGGCGCAATAATAACAATCGCTCGAAATTCAACATAAAAGCTTCGCCCAAGTTGGTTAACTCACCTTTTTTGTACCTGTCTGTAATATCGGCGTTGTAAACTAATTCTGGCGAACAAATTCCGGTTATGCTTTGCACTTCATTGAGCATACGCAGAAATTCGAAATAAGTACATGAACCTACACCCAGCGATTTTAACGGTACAACAATTTTTTGACCGCCTTGCGGAACAGTGGTTTTCTTATCATTTACCAAATAATACCGTGCCATCACTTGGTCTTTTGCCCAGGGACTTTTCACCACAACTTCTTTGTAATCATCAAAATAATTAATTACAAATCCTTCAGCATAAAGTGTTTCGAGCGTTCGAACGGCTTCTCCGGAAGCATTTTTTTTTGCTTTCGGAGAACACGAAAAAAGATTTATAATGACGAAAAACAGAACGTATATGAAAAATCGCATCATTTTTTTTATTTGCAAAGATAAGTCATAGTAATTTGCTAAAAAAATATTATCTTTGTATAATAAACGCACTTATATGAAAATTATAGCCGTTGGCTGGAATTACCTCGACCATAATAAAGAAATGAATCGGCAAGATTTGCCCACAGAGCCTGTTGTGTTTATGAAACCCGATTCGGCGTTGTTGAAGGCAAACAAACCTTTTTTTCTGCCCGATTTTTCTGATGAAATACATTATGAGGCGGAAATAATTATCAGAATTAACAGGTTGGGTAAAAATATTTCCGAAAAATTTGCCAATCGTTATTACGATGAAGTGGGTATTGGCATTGATTTTACGGCACGAGATTTGCAACGTAAACAAAGAGAAGCAGGCAATCCGTGGGAAATTTGCAAAGCATTCGATAATTCGGCGGCTATCAGCGAATTTCTGCCTATTAGCGAAGTCGGGAATGTTAATCAATTGAATTTTCATTTGAATATAAACGATAAAACCGTTCAAAAAGGAAATACACAAGACCAAATTTTCTCGATAGACAAAATAATAGCTTATGTTAGCAAATATTTTACGCTGAAAATTGGCGACATTATTTTCACGGGAACACCTGCCGGCGTTGGAAAAGTTTTTATAAATGATCGGCTGCAAGCATATATTGAAGATAAAAAAATGATGGATTTTTATGTTAAATAAAAGTACCTTTGTCCCCCAACAGGGGACAGGGACAAAAAAACATAAATTAAAGTGATTTTTGTTGGATACTTATACTAAAGGTAGTTTAAACACGTTTTTTAAATGATGAAAAAAATCAACATATTATTTCTGTTATTTTTCTGCCTCATTTCGATTCAAACAAGTGAAGCAAGGCATACGTTTGCCCCTTCGTCTGTGATGAGTTCCGGTAAATGGGTAAAAATGCGCGTGTCCGAATCGGGAATTTACAAGGTTACATATCAAGACATTGTCAATCAAGGATTAGATCCCAACAGCGTTCGTGTGTATGGATATGGTGGCGCTATGTTGAACGAAGACTTTATGCAGCCGCGGATAGACGATTTGCCTCAAGTGGCTGTTTATAAAGGCGGAGATTATATTCTATTTTATGCACAAGGACCGATTAGTTGGGAATACGATTATTCAAGTTCGTCGTACAAACATACTGTAAATCCATATTCTTCTTACGGTTATTACTTTTTGGCTTCGGGCGTTGAGGGTTCGCAGGAAAAGACAATCCCGACACTCGCTGAAGTCAATTCACAAGGAAGTGTGAATATTACTACGTTTACCGATTACGCGTTGCATAATAAAGAATTGGTAAACTTAGTTGCTGTTTCGGGAAGAAACGGTTCGGGAAGAACTTTTTACGGTGAAGAGTTTACGCCGAGCTCAAGAACAAGAACTATTAATTTTACGATTCCAAATGTCGTTAGAACCACCGATGCACGCTTAGATTTTAACGGAGCCGTTTACAGTTCCGTTGCCGGTTCCGGATTCAAAGTGGCTGTTGGTAGTACTTCCAATACATTTAATACAAGTCGAGTACCGGACTCTTACACCAAAGGAACAATTGCAAACGGAATATTTAATTTCTTCCCGTCTTCTTCTCAAACAAATGTTACGGTTACCCTTAATAATGCTAATGCTGCCGTCAAAGGCTGGCTGAATTACATACGGATAACTGCTGAGCGAGAACTGATTATGACGGGAAAGGTAATGTTTTTCGGTAATTCCGGAGCCAATAGAGAAGTTACGCTTGCCAATTATATACTTCGAGGTGCCAATACGAATATTAAAATTTGGGACATAACTGTACCTGATTTTACAACAGAAATTCCGACAAACTTTAACGCTTTAACGGGCGAAATGTCGTTTATTGTTCAAAACTCGACATTGACAGATAGAAAATTTGTTGCTGTTGACATGACAAATTCATTTAGCTCAGTTGCTATGTTGGGCGCCGTTGACAATCAAAATTTACATGCGCTTCCCAATCATGATTTCGTGATTGTTTCTCATTCCGATTTTTTGATTCCGGCGCAAAAGTTAGCGCAAGCACACAGAAATATAGATAATATGTCTGTGTTGGTTGTTACGCCGGAGCAAGTATATAATGAATTTTCTTCGGGTACTCCCGACGCTACGGCAATTCGAGCATTTATGAAAATGTTTTACGACAGATATAATGCCGGAATTGACAAAACTCGGACAAAGTATTTGTTGCTTTTTGGCGACGGTTCATTCGATAACAGGCAAATCCTTTCGAATCCGGATAACAATAATAAAATATTAACATTTCAATCTTACAATTCCGAATCAGAAACGAGATCTTATGTTATTGATGATTATTTTGGATTTTTAGACGATAATGAAGGCAGAGTTCTTCAGAATGACAAATTGGATATCGGAATCGGTCGTTTCCCTGTAAACACGCTCCCGGAAGCCGAAGCTGTAGTGGAAAAAAATATTCGTTACATGGAAAACAAAAGCAAAGGCGTGTGGAAAAATCAAATTTGCTACCTGGCAGACGATGCAGATAAAGTAAGCGATTTTGAATTTATGGTGCAATCTAATACGCTTGCAGATACACAATTAAGAATGAATCCGGATTTTCAGATTATGAAATTATATTTAGATGCCTATAAACAAAAAACAACGTCAGCTGGACAATCATATCCTGAAGCAAGGGAAAAGTTTCTCAATTCAATTAAAAAAGGACTGTTGGCGATTAATTATATAGGACATGGCGGTAATAACGGATTGGGCGAAAAAACGCTGATTAGCCAAGATGTTATTGATATGTATAACGAAAATATGGGACTTTGGATAACGGCTACGTGCGATTTCAGTCGTTTTGATTCCGGTAGACAAAACATAGGAGAATTAGCATTTCTAAATCCTCGCGGCGCCGCTATTGCACTTATTTCAACAACAAGAACCGTTTATCAAGGTCCCAATTACACTCTTAATACGAGAATCAATAACAATCTGTTTTCAAAAGATGAAAATGGTAACAGATTGAGATTGGGCGATATTATGAGAGAATCGAAAAAAGATCTTGTTGGCGATTCAAACAAATTAAGTTTTGCATTGTTGGGCAATCCCGCTCTTTTACTCACATATCCGACTTTCAAGGTTGCAATAGACTCAATTAACAGCGTAGATGCAAATGTAGAGCCAATGACAATCGGCGCTTTGAGCAGAGTTACATTGAAAGGTCATATTGCCGATGACGACAGTAACCAAATGACTGATTTCAACGGCATTGTTTCGATAACTGTGTTCGATAAAGAAGAAGATATAACAACGTTAAACAACGATGGATTCGGACATTTTATCTACAAAGATCGTTCTGCACTTTTTTCCGGTCAAGCAAAAGTTATCAACGGAAAATTTACCACCACTTTCATGGTTCCCAAAGACATCAATTATTCATTGGGCAAGGGAAGAACCGTTTACTATGCGTATGACGACAATAATAATTACGAAGCACACGGGCATTACGAAAACTTTATCATTGGAGGCTCGAGTAATGAAAATATAGATGACAACGAAGGTCCCGAAATAGAAATGTATTTGAATACGCCGGCTTTTGTTTCGGGCGACAGAGTAAACAGTTCGCCATTGCTGGTAGCGCATATATCCGATGAAAACGGAATAAATGTAATCGGAAATGGAATAGGACGCGACCTTACTATCATGTTGAACGACAGAGAATGGATTAACGTGAACGATCATTTCCAACTCGAATTAGGCTCGTATCAAAGCGGCGTGGTGCAATATAAATTGAACGACATTCCCGATGGAAAACATTCGCTTACGCTTCGGGCGTGGGATTTGCTGAATAATTCTTCGTCAAAAAGTATTGATTTTACTGTGCAAAATAATTTGCCGGTAAACATCATAGACGCTTATTGTTATCCAAATCCCGCGTCGCATTCCACTACGTTTGTGCTGAAACACGACCGTCCCGACGAAATAATGGACGTTTCTGTATTTGTTTACGATTTAACAGGGAAAGAAATATGGACATTTAATTCCGATTTCTATACCATGGATAATTCGCTAATCATTACCGAATGGGATTTAAAAATGAATTCAGGTCAAAAATTACAAAATGGAATGTATCTGTTTAAAGTAGAAGTAACGACCAAAAACAGTAAATTATCGACGAAAACAAAAAAAATAATTATAAATACACAATAAAAACAATATCTTTGCAAAAATTTCGTTAAGCATTTATTGAACTCAATTTTTAGAATAATGAAAAAGATAATTTTAGCATTTTTGCTTTTTACTCCGTTTTTGTTACAAGCCCAAGCAATAGATACAGGCGGCGGAAGATTAAATCCCGTATATACCGCAGTTCCTTTGTTGACAATTGCTCCTGATGCCCGCTCTGGCGCAATGGGCGATGTGGGTGCGGCTACTTCTGCCGATGTAAACTCACAATATTGGAATCCGGCAAAATACGCTTTTGCAAAAAGTCCGGCAGGTGTTGGCATATCCTATACACCTTGGTTGAGCAAATTAGTGAACGATATTAACTTGGCTAATTTAACAGGTTATTGGCAGTTTTCCGAAGGACAAGCAATGAGCACCTCGTTAAGATATTTCTCATTGGGCGATGTTATTTTCCGCGAAGGACCCGAAGATCCCGGAATTATTGTCCGTCCGAATGAATTTGCCATAGATTTGGCATATTCAAGGTTATTGTCAGAGAAATTTTCAGCTGCGGTTGGTTTCCGTTACATTCGTTCGGACTTGAATGCCGGCTATTCTATCGGAACACAAGAAATGTATCCCGGAAATGCTTTTGCTGCCGATATTGCCATGTATTTTCTTAATCCAATTAGAATGTCTACCGGAGATGCAGATTTAGCTTTTGGATTAAATATTTCTAACATCGGTACCAAAATATCATACGACCAAGGAAACAATAACTACTTTATTCCTGCCAACTTACGTTTAGGAGGTTCGTTCGACTTTCCTTTCGATGATTTTAACAGATTAGCTATACACGCAGACATCAACAAGCTGTTAGTTCCGACTTTCCCCGATCCAAGTTCGCCCGACTTTGATGAGAGATTCAGAGAATATAACGATATGTCGTCTATTGCCGGAATTTTTAGATCTTTTGGCGATGCTCCCGGTGGATTTAGAGAAGAATTAGAAGAAATAATGTGGTCTGTCGGATTAGAATACAGCTATTCACAACAATTCTTTGTGCGCGCCGGTTATTTCAACGAATCGCCAAACAAAGGAAATAGGAAATATTTCACGGCAGGTGCCGGATTCAAGTTAAATATTTTCCAATTAGATGCCGGTTATGTAATAGCCGTTTCCCAAAGCAATCCGTTAGACCAAACGCTTCGTTTTTCGTTATCGTTTGACCTCGGCGGGTTAAAAGCATTAACACGATAAATTTTTGTTTTCATAATAAGTTTTAGGTGAGAAAAAACGGGTGTTTCTTTTTGAAACATTCGTTTTTTTGATTTATCTTTGAGAACGCAAATGACGCAAAAAACGCAAATTTGCGCAAATATAGATTTACTAAATATGAGAAATATCGAAGAAGACAACCTTGTTTCGAAAGAATTAATAGATATTATTTTGACTTGTTTTTATCAAGTTTATAATGATTTAGGATATGGATTTTTAGAGCGTGTTTATCAAAATGCTTTATATTATGCTTTGATTGATGAAGGCTTGAAATGTGAAACGGAAAAAATGATAAAAGTTTATCACAATGAGCGTGTAGTTGGCGATTATCGTGCAGATTTATTGGTAGAAGATTGTATTTTACTTGAATTGAAAACAAGCGAAGAAATAAGTCCGGCCAACGAAAAACAATTAATCAATTATTTAAAAGCAACAACAATAGAAGTAGGATATTTACTAAATTTTGGCAAAAAACCGCAATTTAGTAGAAAAGTATTTTCAAATAACAGAAAATAAAAACAATTTGTGCAAATTTGCGTTTTTTGCGTTATTTGCGTTCTAGAAAATCACAATGAAAATACGAGTTGGATTAGGTTACGATGTTCATTCCTTTATCGAAAATAGAGAGCTTTGGCTTGGCGGAATCAACATACCACATGAAAAAGGTTTATTGGGACATTCCGACGCAGATGTGTTGATACATGCTATTTGCGATGCGTTGCTCGGAGCGGCAAATTTACGTGATATTGGCTTTCATTTTCCCGATAACGCGGGCGAGTTTAAAAACATTGACAGTAAAATATTATTGGCAAAAACCGTTTCGCTTATCCGCGAAAAAGGCTTTGAAATTGGCAATATAGATGCAACCATCTGTGCCGAAAAACCAAAACTGAATCCACATATTCCGCAAATGCAAGAAGTGTTGGCGCAAGTAATGAACATCGACATTGAAGATATTTCCATAAAAGCCACAACAAGCGAAAAGTTGGGATTTGTGGGGCGCGAAGAAGGAATTGCGGCTCAAGTAGTTGTGTTAATAGTATACCCCTAAATCCCCTAAAGGGGACTTTATCTGGTTTCTCAATAGTTGCAAAATCCTCTAACAAGTCCCCTTTAGGGGATTTAGGGGTAAGAAATTTTTTTATGAAAAGAAGAAAATCTTCCGAAGTGCAAATCGGCACATTGAAAATGGGCGGCGACAATCCGGTGCGTGTGCAATCGATGCTCAATATTGACACCAACAATACGGATGCTTGTGTCGAACAGGCAATTCGCATTATTGAAACGGGCGGCGAATTGGTTCGTTTGACAGCTCAAGGAGTACGCGAAGCCGAAAATCTTCAACATATCAAAGCAGAACTTACACGGCGCGGTTATGGCGATGTGCCATTGGTTGCCGATATACATTTTAATCCTGCCGCTGCTGAAATTGCCGCTCAATATGTGGAAAAAGTCCGTATAAATCCGGGTAATTTTGTTGCTTCTATAAAAAAGGATTTGTCTGATTACACTGATGAAGAATTTGAACAAGAGCGACTTTTATTAAAAGAAAAATTTACACACTTTCTCAACATTTGCAAAAAGTACGACACTGCCGTTCGTATCGGTGTAAATCACGGCTCGCTCAGCGAAAGAATGATGAATCGCTACGGCGACACGCCGTTAGGAATGGTCGAAAGCTGTTTGGAGTTGCTGCGAGTTTGCCGTGAGGAGAATTTCGGTAAAATTGTTATTTCGCTAAAATCGTCGAACACAGTGCTGATGGTGCAAGCAGTACGTTTGTTAGTAGAAAGAATGGAAGTCGAAAATTTTGATTTCCCGCTGCATTTAGGTGTTACCGAAGCAGGCGATGGCGAAGATGGACGGATAAAATCGGCAATCGGCATTGGTGCATTGCTCGTTGACGGTATTGGCGATACCATCCGCGTTTCGCTGTCGGAAGAACCCGAAAATGAAATTCCGGTGGCTTTCGGCATTTTGCAGGCAACTCGCTCTCGAATTACGAAAACGGAATATATTTCATGTCCTGGTTGCGGGCGGACATTGTTCGATTTGCAATCAGTTATTAAACAGGTAAAATCTGGTACATCGCACATCAAAGGGTTGAAAATTGCCATTATGGGCTGCATCGTAAACGGTCCCGGCGAAATGGCTGATGCCGATTACGGTTATGTTGGCGCAGGCAAAGGAAAAGTCAGTTTGTACAAAAAGAAAGAGTGTATCGAAAAAAATATTGACGCAGAAAATGCAGTAAACCGTTTGATTGATTTAATTAAGGAAAATGGCGACTGGATAGATGAATAAATTATCGGTCAATTCATAAACTTTATGGTAGTATTATTTGTTTCAATACTATTAACCATTTAAAAAAGAATAGTATGAATTCAGCATTATTTTATTGTGTTTTGTCCAACATTAATTGGATGTGGTTTGTTCTTGCGGCAGTATCGGTTTTTGCGCTCGGTGCCGTTTGGTATTCGGTGTTGTTTCCCAAAATGTGGGCGCGTGTTTTTAAGATAGACACTTCGGTGAAACCAACCACAGGATTGCTTATCAGAACTATGACAATGCAGATTATTGTTATTCTGCTGTTTGGATTAGCGTTATTTGTTATTGCAAAAGTGTCGGTATGTATTGCGTTGTTGGCGCTTACAGCTTTTGCCGGTTGGGAAAAAGGAGAGTTAAATTTCCAATTTTCCGATTTTAAAGAATACTGGCGCGCCGCTATTATAAGGGCAGGATATACGTTTTTAGCAGGACTTATTTTTATTTTGTTTGCTATGATTTAACAGAATGATTTATAAGAAAAAAAGTTTTTGGACTGTATTTGTTATCATTTTGCTGATAGTTACCTTACTGGCAACTGTTGGCTGGTATCGTAGTAACCGCCTTGAAGGCGATGTGCGAGCAACATTAGAGCATAAAATTTCGGAACTGACCAATGGTTTTTACCGATTGGAGATAGACCGAATGCAGATTGCCTTATATGAAAGAAATATACACGTTAAAGGCATCACGCTCAAACCCGATAGCGCTATGTTTGCGCGGTTGCAGAAACATGACAGTTTGCCCGACCATTATGCCGATATTTACATTGCTTCCCTTCGTTTTCAAGGAACACATTTTGTGTGGAATAAAAAAATGCGCTCATTTTCGTTGGATAAAATTTTGGTAGATAGTCCCGATGTCAAATTAGTTAAAACACCGGAAAAAGAACGGCACGATTCGAGCAAAAAATCGCCAAAAACACTGCATCAAGTCATTTCCGGTATATTAGACGAAATAAATGTATCGGATATTACCATCAGTAATGGCGCGCTTCGTTACTTGGTTGCCCAAAACAACGGCGATACATTGAGCTATGTGCTGAAAAATTTGAATTTTCACGCCGAGCAATTTAACGTCGATTCGTTGTCCGACAAGTCGAATAAATTGTTTTATTGCGAAAATATCAGTTTCCAAGTCGAAAATTTAGACCACGTATTACCCGGAAAAGCTTATACGTTAAGTTTCCGGAAGATAAATTTAGATGTTCGAGATTCTGCTTTGGTGATGGATAAAATGGAATTGATTCCCAATCACTCGAAATATGAATTTTCTTATAAGGTTGAAAACCACTCTGATTGGACAACGACTACCATCGAAGGTATCGAATGTTCTGGTGTAAATTTTGATGCATTGCTGAATAACAAATCTTTGATTATGCGGAAAATGCAGTTGAAAAATGCAGACCATACGAGCTTTAAAAATCGGAAAATAATTGTTGAACCTTGTTATAAACCATTGTTGTTTGAGTATTTGCAACACGCTTCTACGCATATAAATATCAAAGAAATAGCGATTAAAAACGGAAATATTACTTATGAAGAATTGCCGAAAGAAAAAAACGTCACGGGTAAAATTTATTTTACGGAAATAAACGGGCGTTTTCGGAATTTTACCAACAATATTCATGCGCCGAATCAGCACGTAACATTCAACACAACGGCAAAACTAATGGGAGAAGGAAAAATGAATGTTACGTTCATATTTCCCGTTAATCCGCACAACGACCACTTTGAGTTTCGCGGTACTGTGCAAAAAATGGATTTAAAGACGTTGAACGCTATTTTTGAACCGTTGGCAAATGCAAAACTTGAGAGTGGAATGCTTAATAGTTTTGAGTTTGATATGCAGGCAAGCAGCCACAGCGCGACTGTTGATATGACGTTTTTGTACAACAGCTTGCACGTGGCTATCCTTCACGAAAAGAACGATGAATTTGTAAAATGGGGACTCGCTTCTACGGCGGCTAATCTGCTGATTAAGAGTAATAATCCTGATAAAGAAGACGCTCTTCCGCGCACAGCAACAACTGCTGTTGAACGAAATCCGGAAAGGTCAATGTTTGATTATATTTGGAAATCTATTTTGCCCGGTTTGGTTGAAACGATTGGCATTTCGGAAAAAAAACAAGAAACTTTTCATAAAAAAGCGGAGAAGCAGAAAGAAAAAAAGGCAAGCAGAGAAACCAAAAAAGAAGATAAGAAAATCAAGCAAGATAATAAGGATAAAAAAGACAAAGAAAGAGAAAAAAAGCAGGAGCGAAAGGAGCGTAGAAGGAGATAAGAGAGAAGTGGCTTGGGGCGTGTCCAAAAAAATGTGTAAATGAAAACTACAGGTAAATTAAACTTGTAGTTTTTTTATTTAAGTATAATTTTGGATAGTCCCGCTATTTCAGACTCGTTCGGTGCAGCGAGGATTCTTTTTTATTGCAGTGTTTTATATATTGGCACAGACAGTACATCTGCACTAGCTGGGATTTCTTTAAAGAAATTTAAAAATATTGTTGGATTATTTATTTTCTAACCACACAAATACCCCTGTATAACTATAAAGAGTAAATTCTGGATATTCCGTTAAATCAAGATTTGGCCAATACCAATCTTTGTTATAATCTTCTTTATTGACTAAACGAAACTTTTCCCATCCATACTGCTTTACTTTCTTATTTAGCGGATTGAAAAAATGATTGAGTTGAGTGGTTAAACTTGATTTCAATAAAAACTCATCTAACTTTCTATATTCTACATCTTTTCGCCCAAATTCTTGTTCGTATTCCTTTGACAATTCTGTTGCTAAATCTAAATAGTAAATAGGTTCATAAAGGTAAAATGAAGCAAGTTTTGACAATTCGAAATCTTCTGTTATTAAAGGTAAACACGACTCTATTCTCCGTAACGCCTCAGTAAAAAGTATTGGTTCTCTATGAGAAAGGCATAAATCTATGGTGCTGTCACTTTTCCTTTCAGTAATACGAAGTCTAAAATCTAATGTATCTTTTCCTACAAGCCAATAATAGGAATATGATTTGGAATACCTAGCCGATTCGTTCAAAATATATTTATGCTTGACTATAAGCGTATCTTGAACAACTTGTATGTCGTTTTCCGTTTCTGTCTGTTTTCTTACTGTTTGTCCACAACTGCTTGCAATCAACGCAAAAATGCTTAATATGATTACTGTTTTTTGCATAAAAATTTCAATTTTATAGTAAGTAATTTAATTATTGTTTTTAAACAGCCTCATTTCAATTATTTCATCACTTTCTGTTTTGTACCGTTACGATACATAATAATATACACTCCTTTTTCGGGTGCTTTTGGCAATTTTGCGCCTAAAATGCTGTAATATCCGACAATTTCGATGGGCTCTGCTAACGGAACTTCAATACTTGTCGGCACGCCTACTGTTTTAAATTTATCCGATAAACTTCCCAAAAGGATATTGTCAACTCCGAGAATTTCGAGTGTGTAAAAATAATCTGTACCACCTTGCAAATTTTCTATCGTATGCGAAAAATTTGTACTTGCAGAACGAATTAACAATTCCCCTGTTTCATCAAATTCAAATGTATAAATAATGTCGGTGCGTTCTTCATCGCTGTAAATAATTAGTCGGTAGCCTTCGGCATTTTCAATAGATTGCCATTTGATTGTTGTTTCGTCAGCGGTAAGCGTTTCGCTGGTAAGTTCTACAATCTCATCAAAAACCTGCCAACCTGCAATATTTTGATAAGTTTCTTTACTGCTTTTTGGAACATACAAAGTACGAATTAAACTCTCTTCAAATTCGCTAAAAAAGAAAGTCCACGGACTTATATTTATGGCATTTGAATTAAAACAGTAAACAGATGTGAGATTTTTACACAAACCGAAAGCCCAATCGCTAATACTTGTAATGCTTGCAGGAATAAAGAGTGAGGTAAGATTTACACAGTCGCGAAATGCGTCATATCCAATATTTTTTACTCCGTCTTGAATAACTACCGAATTAAAACCACAACCGGAAAAAGTATAATCTCCGATATTTTCGATACTGCCCGGAATGATTATAGATGTAATGCCTTGATTTCTTTGAAAAGCGTATTCATCAATATTTGTTACTGTTTCGGGTATAACATAACTTCCGGTCTTTCCAAAAGGATAACAAATCAGAGTTTCTTTATTTTTATCAAATAATACTCCGTTTTCAGCGGAAAAATTCGCATTGTCACTTGCTACATTGATAGTAGTAAGTTTAGAACAACCGTTAAAAGCCGACCTGTCAATACTCGTTACGCTTGCGGGAATATCAACAGATGTTAGACTGCCATTAAAAGCACCGTTAATATCTGTAACTGTGTTCGGAACAATAAAAGTGCTTTCTGTTTTTCCTGCGGAATAAAGAAGTAACTGTGTCTTATTTTTATCAAATAACACTCCGTTTTCCGCAAAAAAATTCGCATTGTCTATTGCTACATTGATAGTAGTAAGTTTAGAACAACCGTTAATAGCCGACCTGTCAATACTCGTTACGCTTGCGGGAATTGTAATTGAAGTAAGGTTGCTGCAACCGTCAAAAACTCTTTGTCCAACACTTGTAACTCCATTTTGAATTACCACCTGAGTAATTTCAGCACGAGAATTACGCCAAGGCAAATAAGATGCACTGATAAAATTTGCCATTTTTCCTGTTCCGCTAATAGTTAGCGTACTGCCACTAAGAGTGGCTTTTACACTTGCAGTAGACGAACAAGCGGAACCGCCCCAACTTCCGCAATCTCCACAATTCCAAGTTTGCCCAAACGCTTGCGAACACAACAGCAAGCAAAAAAATCCTAAAAATACTTTTTTCTTCATTTTATTTTATTTTTTAAATTTATCCTGTTCTAACGGCTTCGCAGGTCTTGCCTCTCGCTGTTCGCACCGCACTGTCGCTTGCGGGTGTCGCACAACGTGGTGGCGGCTTTTCGAGGGCGGGGGTTCACAAAGGCTCTGGTGGTCTATGTGCTTGAAAATCAGCATAAAAATTTGGGCGGGCATACACCCCCGCTCTCGCAAAACCGCTCGTTGTACGAAGGCATTTTGTCCACTATCTTCATCTTTTTTATTTTAGCATTTTTCTGTTTTCAACGGTCTGCAACACTCTCATTTGTTGAATAGCAATAGTATTGAGTTTTTGCAATCTGTCACTTTGAGAAACACCGTCGTCTATCAAAACTGCATTAATATTTTCCATATTTGAAAGACAAAGTAATTCGTTAACCGTAGCGTAATCACGCATATTTCCTTGCAAATTTGGATTTGTTTCTCGCCATTCTTTGGCTGTCATTCCAAACAAAGCAATGTTTAAAACATCGGCTTCGTCGGCATAAACGAATTTTATTTGTTCTTTCGACAATTCTTCGGGTATAAGATTGCGTTTAATTGCCGAAGTATGAATGTGATAATTAACTTTTGCTAATTCCCGTTTTACAGTCCAACCAATGGCTTTTTGCTCTTCTTCTTTTAAGCGTTGAAATTCTTTGAGTACATACAGTTTGAATTCTATTGAAATCCACGAGGCAAATTCCAATGCAATGTCTTTATGAGCGTATGTTCCGCCATATCGTCCCGATTTGGAAATAACACCTATCGCATTTGTACTCTCAATCCATCGCTTGGGAGTCATTACAAAACTATTTAATCCTGCCTCTTTTCTAAACCCGTCGAATTCGACGGGTTTAAAATTCGGATTATGCAAAATCTCCCAAAAACCCAACAATTCAATTGTATTGCGATTGCGAATCCAATTTTTTATTACATCGTCGGCGTGTTCAGGATTTTTATGGCGAGCAAGGTCGGTTAAACAAATATAATCGTTATCATTGATGTTTACGATAGTTAGTTCCGTGTCTTTTACTGTTATTTTTGCCATTGTTCGTTCTTATTTATGAACGGCAAAGATAGTAAATTTTTCGTTTCCATTACTCTATTCTGTAAACAAGCGCACCACTGTTCCCTTGATAAATTCTATTCCCCTCTATTCGATAGATAGGTGTATTTTCATACCCTCGATAAATCATATTACCATCTATTCGATAAACAGGTGTATTACTATATTCTTGATAAATCATATTGCCATCTATCCTATAGACAAGCGCACCGCTGTACTCTTGATAAATTTTATTGCCTTCTACCCGAAAAATAGGTGTGTTGCTGTATTCTTGATAAATTATTTTTGTGCTCATTCGACCGTAATTTTTTATCCATTATTCAGATTATTAATACTATCGACAGACAAACAATGACGGCGGTTCCTCGTGGGCTCATAAACCGCCATTGTTTGTCAAATCGCTAAGCAGTTTTTTTTATTTCCTCTACTCATTCGGCTTTTCAAACTCGCCCCGTTTTTTGAAATGGTCTCCGGCTCCATCATACTTCTTAGATTTGTGTGGTTATCTATTCTGTGGTAAGTTAAACCAACACATCTCTTCATAATTTGCTCCACAATAGATAGCATAAACCATTTGATTTGGAAGATGTTTCTTGTATTTGAAACAATAATAATCATTAGTATTACAATATGGACACATAATTTGAGTATTTTTTATTTTCCCTACTTCAGACTCGCCTCGTTTTTGAAATGGTTTCTGGCTCCATTAACATGATGCTATCAAACTTATAATAACTA
>Ga0099364_10005973_pt1 | contig 17865 bp, 24 predicted proteins | sample TergutTh196P3_FD_73070 | JGI IMG/M metagenome (GOLD analysis project Ga0099364, IMG submission 73070) | Microcerotermes parvus P3 segment gut microbial communities from Pointe-Noire, Republic of the Congo - Th196 P3 | ecosystem: Host-associated > Arthropoda: Insects > Digestive system > Gut ...
AGAGGAATCGGAAATATACGAGTTAATGACCTTTGCTTAAATATAAGGAGGTTTATTAGGGGTCGGCATGAATAAAACTGAACCGATATATCACCACCGGGACGTTGAAAAATTTTTGAAGATACTTAAAGATTGGAACGAAAACTATCATGTGGCCGCTATGGTGGGTATTCACTGGGGCCTGAGAGTATCTGACATACTCGCGTTAGAGATTGGTCAGTTTGTGGCCGGCACGGAAAAGCGGATACAGATAACGAACTCAATCAGATTAGTGGAAATTAAGACCGGCCGCGAGCGGTATATAACGATAACCCCGCACATGAATAGGGTTCTCTACAGGCACATTAAGCGCTGCGTTAAAAGGGCGGGCGCGTATGATTCAACACTGCCGCTTATTGCAAGCCAGAAGCGCGATGGGAATGGTAGGCCCAAACCGCTCACACGTCAAAGGTTATGGGAAGTAGTCAGCGAAGCGGCGAGACTCGCGGAAATACGCGAGCGCATAGGAACGCACAGCCTGAGAAAAACATTTGCGTATCAAGCGTGGAAAACCGGAGAGATGGGCGTAGATCAGATACAAAAGGTCTTTGGCCATGCCTCGATAATGACGACCCACCAATACGCCTGTATTCCCAGCAGAGAGGAACAGAAGATATATAGCTTGTTATCTTTTGGTATGTGAAGCGGCGTGAAAAAACACGCGGAAAAAGGAAATAATATTTAAGGTGTATTCGCTAAATACTTTAATCAAAGCTATTTGGGGTATTTTGGGGTAATGTTTTCCCGAGAGGCTCTTTTTGAAAGAAGGCATTTTCATGGAGTATTGATTCTCACTAAGATTGCGCTGACTTAAAAACTTGACAAAATACTAGCTGTGTCAGGTTTATAGCCCTGTATTTCGGGTTTATATAGGTGGATAGGCAAGGTTATACAAGCCCAGCGTTGCAGAGGGTTCAGGAAAAAAATCTGGGTCCTCCCGGCGTATATCCCCCCTTGCGGGTCAGCGAGTCGCGGGTTTTGCCTAGCTAGACCGCCAAAAATGGGCATTTCCTACTTTTACCGAAACGGCCGAAGAAAACAAATAGTAATCTAATGCAAAAAACAGGAGGATAGGGAAGTGAAAGTAGCGTTTAAATTTTACAAAGAAACCAAGGGCCATTGTCTTTGGAAAGAAACGTCATACGCTAGGGCGTGTCATATCAGCCATGTTCTAGGTATTACTGAGAGGCGCGTTCATCAATTGGCAAAAAAGGGAATAATCCCAAGAAATAAAAGGGGGGAATATGACATTAAAGCTGCTGTGCAGGGCTATATTGAATATTTGCAGATTCTGCACGATAAGGAAATACATGAGCTAAAAAATAAGCATAGGGAAAAAGTTACTTTATCAACTAACGCAATGAAGGTCATCGTCCAAAGTGCATTGCATGGAAAACAACAGAATCATACTGTGCCATCGACACCGAAAGAACTGAGGTGAGGTATTCATGGAAAGTAAAACCGGACTGGACACGGAAGCGACGGTCGCCGAATTATTTGGTGTGACCGATCGCCGCATTAGGCAACTTGCGCAAAAGAAAATAATTCCAAAAGCAGGCAAGGGTCTTTACGACTTCAAGCCTACTGCGCAGGCATATATAAGGTATCTCCACGGCCTGGCGAACGGCGCTATATCAGCCGATACAGACGAGTTACACCAGCACCTTCTACAGGCTCAGACCGATGAGCGTGTAGCAAAGGCCCGCATGGCGGAGCTGGAGCTGTCGGTCATGCAGGGCCGTCTTCACGAGGCGGATCACGTAAAAAAAATCATGATCGACATGATAGTCGCATGCCGTTCAAGGTTACTCGCTATTCCCTCAAAATCCGCCACGACGATCGCCAATATGACAGATCATGTTGAAATAGCGTCCCACCTGCGTGGGCTCATTTATGAGGCCCTTGAAGCGCTGTCTGAATACGACGCTGAAAAATTCAACGAACTGAACGAAAAATATGTACCGCCATACATTGATGAGTCGTCGGAAAAGACTGATATTTAATTGGTCAATTTCTTTTCAAGTCGCACAATGCGACCCACTTAACGCGGCCGTCGTCACCCCTCGGATATTACGGCCGCGGCTATGGCGTTCGCGCTCCGTCTCCGGAACAGGGATACACCGACACCCAGGGCACAAAGAAACCGGCCGGTTTGCGGACCGTTGCGCCTTTCGGCGGCCGTCGCCTCCGGCCGGGTTCACCGCGGCGGCATCAGCAGAGCGCCGCAGTGGTGCAGGCCTGCGGCCGTCGTTATCCCTCGAACCTCACAACCGCGGCAGCACCATTCGTGCTCCATCTCCGGAGACGGGATTGCGCCGATCGATCCGTGGCGGCCGCCACATCGACCGGCCGACTTCACCGCGACGCCAGCAGAGCGCCGTAGCCGCCCTAGTTCCCCTCAAGACCTGTCCTTATACCCTTCCGGAATTTAAGGAAATTAAGCCTGGTCATTCATGGTGCAGGCCTGCGGCCGTCGTCATTCCTCGGACCTCACGGCCGCGGCGGCACCATTCGCGATCCGTCTCCGGAGACGAGATTGCGCCGATCGATCCGTGGCGGCCGCCACACAGACCGGCCAAGTTCACCGCGGCATCAGCAGAGCGCCGCAACCGTGCGAGTTCTTATCAAAGCCTGCCCTATACCCTTCCGGACTTCAAGGAAATCAAGCCTTAGGAGTGAGATATTATGCCCCAATTTTACAAATCTTTGATGAGATTGTTGACAAACACGACCCTTTCATCCAATAGTAATATTAAGAGCGATAATTTTAACTATCTCTGGAGGGATTATTATTGAGTGAGAAAATGGTCTACACCAAGTACAACAACTATGCTTTTATTGACAGTCAAAATTTAAACGTCGGAATTACGCGCGATATTTGCCGTGATGGAAAATTAATTTATTCCGGCTGGCAGCTTGATTTTAAAAAGTTTCGCATATTTTTAGCGGATAAGTATCGGGTTACTAATGCTTTTTTGTTCATCGGTAACTTACCTGGTAAGGAGGCACTTTATACCGCACTGCAAAAGTATGGATATACCGTCATCCTCAAGCCTACCATGCCTTACAAAGACAAAGAGGGTAAAGTGTGTGTTAAGGGCAATGTCGACACTGACTTAGTTCTTTATGCAGCGGCGATCGAATTTTCTAACTATGACAAAGCAGTGATCGTCACCGGGGATGGGGATTTTTTGAGTCTTTGTGATTATCTAAATAATAAAGACAAACTCACCCAAATTCTTGTGCCGAACAAATATAGTTACTCGCATCTGTTCACGGGGTATGCCGATAAAATAGATTACGTTTCAACAAAACGCCGCTTATTGGAGAGAAAAAAAGTGGTGGGCATCGTCTCCCAGGACGCACCTGAAAGGTAGCCCACCGTCGTGTTACGTTTATAGTATCTCAAAAAAAATATTTTTGTCAATGTTGCGGGGCATGTCGTCCATCATAAAAAGAATCAAGGTTAAGCGGCTGCCGGATTGCGAACCGCCGCGACCGTGCGAGTTTTTATCAAACCCCACTCTATGTCCCTCCGAACTTCAAGGGAATCAAGCCTGGGCGTTCATGGTGTAGGCCTGTGATCGGTCGTCATCCCTCGAACCTTACGACCGCGGCGGCACCATTCGTGCTCCATCTCCGGAGACGGGACTGCGCCGATCAATCCGTGGCGGCCGCTACACAGACCGGCCGAGTTCACTGCGACGTCAACAGAGCGCCGTAGCCGCCCTAGTTCCCCTCAAGACCTGTCCTTATACCCTTTCGGAATTTAAGGAAATCAAGCTTGGTCATCCGTGGTGCAGGCCTGCGGCCGTCGTGTTATTTTCATTATCTGTATAATAAATAATGTCTGTATTATGCATAATATACGTATTATCTGTATTATAAATCAAAGCACAAAAAATAATATATCTTGTCAATTTAGAGTACACCCTTGCTATACAAAAAAGAAACATCAAAAAAGTGTAAAAATTAAGTCGATATATAATTTATTGACACTTTTAAAATTATGGTGTAGAATCTATTTTGACGCTTTAAGAATTTTTTATGACTGGGGGTTAAAAAATGAGCGCAGGCAAAAGGATCGGATATATCAGGGTGAGTACAGTGGAACAGAACGGCGACAGACAGCTCGACGGTATGCAGCTCGATAAGATTTTCACGGACAAAGCCAGCGGTAAAGACACTAACAGGCCCGAATTTCAAAACATGATTGACTTCGTGCGGGACGGCGACGAGCTTTTCGTCCATAGTATGGACAGGCTGGCGCGTAACCTGGATGACTTGCGGAAGGTGGTAAAGGAATTAACGGACCGCGGCGTTAAGGTTCATTTCGTAAAAGAAAACCTCACGTTTAACGGCGACGACAACCCTATGTCCGTACTGCTTCTCTCCGTGATGGGCGCGTTTGCCGAGTTCGAACGCTCGATAATTAAAGAACGGCAGCGCGAAGGGATTGAAATAGCGAAGAAAAAAGGCGTTTACAAAGGACGTAAACCAGTTTTGAGCGAGGATGAAATAGAGGCATTGCGGCAACGCGCGGCCTCTGGGGAGAAAATAGCCCATATCGCGCGGAAATACGGAATAACGCGCCAGTCGGTTTATAACTATCTCCCTGCGGCCGCGGCTAAACAATCGAATACGGCGGAAGATGAATCCAAAGTCGCGCCGGACGATTTAAATGCCTGTAAGCGCTGCGGAGCCGCCCCGATTTGCAAACATGATAAAGACTCCAAAAACCCGCCCAACCAGCGTTACTGGTATGAATGCGAAAAGTGTAATACGTGGAGCGGTTACGCGAAAACGAGACAGCAGGCAGCCGGTGAATGGAACTATAAGCAAATGAAGCGACGCGACCCCATGAGCCCGCCAAGCGGATTGAATCCCTGTAAGCAGTGCGGCGGCGATCCGGTTTGCAGGCACAAAAACGCGGGGGATGTGACAAAGCCGCGAAAGCTGCTTTATTGGTATCTGTGCGAACGCTGTAACATGCTTGGAAACTTCGGAAATACCCAAAAACAAGCGGCAGGAGAGTGGAACTACAGCCAGAGAAAGGCGCGGGATTCCGGGCTCGACCTCGAATTGATAATAAAACGCGACTAAAGAGCCGGAAATTTTAAATTCCATTGAAAAAGCGTCGCCCGTGTTTCAGAGGTGACGCTTTTTCAAGTGCTTTATCTCGCCCCTCTGCTCGAGGAATTGAATTATAGCACGGCCAGCGCATCCTATCACTTATAACGAGTTGTTAAAAAATCACCAGGCGGATCCGCCTCAACTTCGAATCAGAGAACAAATTAAAAGTGAGGAAATTTTATTTTTCCAAAATTTTAATATTGGAGGATTGTCCAATGAACATTTTTTTAATCGGTGTTTGGCTTCTTGATGCTCGTGTATGGATACGACATTTAGAGCGAGAAGAATTCTGGGATTTCTTCTTTTCCTTCGTGCGCTGGGTCCTAAATGGATTTCTTTTAAAGATATCCTGATTTTCAGAAGGGCGGCAAGGGGCAGCTTTTAAGGCTGCCTCACCACCCATCAACCAAGCCTTGAGGCATGTCAGCGACTATGACCCTTCTCGCGCTTTGCGTATTTTTCCCCTCTGTTCAAAAGTTCGATGGCTTCCGGGTGTAACTTCCGGGCCTTAATATTATCCCCGCCTTGGCGTTCGGTTTCGAGCTTTATGATCTCGTTCGCGGCATCAACGGCCAATGAAAACAATGGATAGCCGGGAGGGTATTTGCCGTAATCCGATATTTTGCCCCTCAACTTTTCTATTTGCGAATCCCTCCGTGCCTCCGGTTCGAGCGAGGCAATTTCACTGTCGATTTTCTGGACGGCCGCCGAGGCCTCCGGGTTATTCTCTTTCGCTTTCTCGATCGCGCGGTCGTTTAATTCCTTAACCATCGCGTCGCGAACCCGGGATAATTTCCTTTTCGCCTCTTCCCTTGCGTGTATATCCGACAGCCGATTATCGACCTCACTGCGGCCCATAAGCTCAACGTTCCTTCTCCCGTCTGAGGTGGTTGAGTATTTCGTGACGCCGCCGGCAGCCTTCCATAAATCACCGGCCTTTTCGACCATCTTATTTCTCGTGTTGTTCCATTCCTTCCATTCCCGTTTCCATTTATCGATTCCAAAAAACAGAGGCTCTTCGGGTTCATTCTCGGTATGCTCGTTTACCTCTTTAAGCGCCTTTTTAAACTCGTCATATATGAGCTGGTTCCGCTCTTTTATAATCGCAGTCTCTTTTCGGATAAAATCCCTCTCCAGTTTATCTATCTCCGGTTTTGTGCTCCGCTCCGCCTCTTCCGAAAGAGGCCTCCAGTATTTCATCCGCTGATCCCGCAGCTCGGCGATTCTTTGCAGTGCGGTTTTGTGAGGCATTTCCTTTGGCGCCGGTTCCCTTACTTCCTCGGCGGCTGCGGGCACTATGTTCCATTTTCTGACGTGCGGACTCCGCAGAATTACGTCGTCCGGAATTGGCGCGGCGCTGATCGGCGCGGGCGTCTCCGGTGTCCACTCCGGGACCGGGACTAAACCGACTGCGGCGAGATCGTCCACCATCTTTATTTCTTCGGCGACGAGCTTGGCGGCCTCAATCCGCTGGCGTTCCGCTGCGGTCTCGGCTATTCGTTGGGCTTCCTCGTCGATCAACCGGGCCGCCTCAGCCTGAACGATTCGCTCATGTGCTTTCCGGATGAACTCGGCTTCCTCCGCTTCGGTGGCCAGACGATCCCGCTCGGCCTGCCGGCTCCGTTCTTTATCTTTTTCTTTTGCGGCTTTTTGGGCCGTTTCTTCCTTGATGGCTTGTTCGGCTTTGTCCCATACGGCATCAAGGCCCGTGAATAAAACGACGGCTTGCTCGGCTTCCTCGTCGGGGCGGAGCGGCTTGTGGATCGGCACGGTTGTCTCGATGGTGGAGTCCGGAAGAATATCCGCCTCTTGCTCAAATTCGTCCCGTTCCCGAATGGCCTCGGCAAGTTCGGTCTCCAGTTGGGTTATTCTTTCGTCTATCGCCTGCATTTCTTCATGTAGTGACCTGGCTGCTCCGTGGACGCCTCTATGAGTTGTCGGCTTGCGGTCGTTAATCCCCTGCGCGGCAAGCGTCCGGTGATCTATCCGCTGTTCTTCGGTCAGGTATTTATTCGCGATTTTCGACCAGGCTTCCCGTGTGTCATATAACCACTCCACCGGCATTAAAGAATCCGTTTTCTTCGCGCCGCCGCGCTCCGGGTGCATGGTGTTCGCTCTTGAGAACCAGGTGCTTGCGGATCGCTCAATTCCATCGTTGGCCCGCTCTGAAATCATCAAATGACAGTGCGGGTTTTCCGGATCGTTCGTGTGGATCGCGAGGGTATAGGGTAGATTCTCCGTTGCGGTGAGGTGATCGGCAAATTCTCTCGCAACTGTTATCCGTTCGTCCGGAGTAAATTCTACAGGGAGAGCAAATTCAATTTCCTTATAAAGGCGACCGTTCGACCTCTCATAAGCATCAGCAGCCTTCCAATATTCGTGATGGTCGTCAGCCCATCCCGGCATATTTCCTGATATGACGATCTGCACATCGATTTTTTTCTCGCCGTGCTTTCCGGCGTACTTGCCATTGCGCTCGATGTAATCATCTTTTGCTTTTGCGGATTGTCCCTTGCTCCGGCTTCCGGTTTTTGCATTCAGGTGGTAGATCGCCATGACCTTGACCCTCGTATCATTTTCCTGATCTTCGAGCGGAAGATATGAATATCGCGAGAGCGATTTTTATATCTCTGTGCTTTTGGGGTGCAGGGGTTACCCCTGCCGCACGTAGTTTCTCAACGAGAAACTTGTAAGTGCGCTCTTGTCTCTCAATGAGACGGTGAGAAAAACCGACAGGTGTTTTTTGCCGGTGAATGCTTCGTGATATACTACCGGGCACATCAATGTATCTTTGATGTTGCTTGACCGGTAGTATATCATGCTTTCAATGTTTGTGATTTTTGACGATATTGTAGATGGAGATAGGAATAATTGCCCATAAACTGCTGTCCTCATTGCGGAAGCCGTGAGGGAATCTACACAAAAACAACATACCGTAATGTCATCCATTACCAAGGTTTTTATGGAGAAGAGAGAGACAACAATAGTATGCACGATGTCGCTTCTGTTGAAGGTGGAAAAATCGCATATTGCCAAGATTGTAATAAACAGATATGCCGGATGAGTACATTAGAAAGACAGTGGAGAAATCATCGAAGGGAGCGTTCTTAATGAGCAAGCAAAAGGATGTCGATAAGAGAATAGAGCGGCTGGAGGGACTGTTAAAAGCCGCAAAAAAAGAAAAGAAACAAAAGGCCGTAGCCATAAAGAAAAAAGAGACTAAAGAGCAGAATAAAAAGGATATTCTTATTGGTATTTTTCTACGGACACACTTTAAAAAGCAGTACGATGGTTACACCAAAAGCCCCGATTTTGATAAGTTCTTAACGCGGGATTATGAACGAACATTATTCGGCCTTCCCCCACTCACACCCCAAGGTAAAGCATCACCCGAAGATACAGAGGTTACCGAAAATTCAGGCAGTAAAGAGACTACCGAGAGTACGACGGTAGGCGTTGAGCCGGAAATTGAAGATAAAACCGAAAGCAAAGCTGAGATTTCGGAAAATGAACGCGAGGATGTTATACAAGAAAAAGAGGAAGTTAAGGTTGTGCCCGGAGGTAAGGAATATCTGAACGTGCTGAAAAGGTGCAGGGAAGTTGCAAAGAGAGTTACGAAAGAACTCGGTGTAATCGCAAAGTGGGATAACACTGCTAAAAAATGGTCCGTGCCGGCAGGAACAGACCCGAAGATTATCGCGTGTACCGAATACGCTGCCGAAAAAGCCAGCAAAATTGATCCTGATCCCAAAAATTACAAAGACGCATTTGAGCCTCCAGAATCCTTTTGGAATGAATTCTACCGTGAGTTCCCCGGATATCCTGATCTCAAGTGACGTGCGGCAAGCAGCAAAGGGGAGTGGCACCGTTGTTATAGATACCGCGTCCCGCTCCCCGTTGTGCCTATTCAATCGTCCTCCGGTTCGGGCTTCAACAAATTCGTCAGCGCCTCAAGCGCCTCGTCTTTATCTTTGCATTTTTCAACAAGGCCAATAATTAACGTTATTTGAGCGTTCCAATACTTATCCCAGGCGGCTTTAAGTTCTTTCATTAATCGGCCTCCATGAACCGCCGCAGCGCATTAATAGATATCCTCCAGCCGCCGCCAATTTTGACGCCCTTAAGCGCCCCGTCCCGGAGTTTTTGTAATACAGTCCGTGTAGTGACCCCGAGAGCGGCCGCCACATCTTCAACCGCATAAAATTCGCCGAGTTGTTCTCGGATGCTTGCCACATTTACCGGGTTAGCCATTGCCGCCGTCGCTTCTCTGCTGGATCGCGCCTCATCCTTCGGTGAAACATACGGAGTTTTCGGCTTTGGTTCCGGCGCTGAGGCCTCCGGCGAGAGATCCGCCTGAGTTGCTCCCGACGCTTCCGACCCCGATTTCGGTTTCGAGGCTTCAAGCCCCTCGGCATTATAAGGAGTGTCATACAACAAATCGACCGCATCTCGTGGCGTCATTTCGGCCGGTTCTGTATCCAGCTTCTCTTTCTCAACCTTTACAGTTTTTTCGGCCGCTTTTTCTGTTTTCTTCCGTCTCTTTGCTTCTGCTTCTTTTCTTGTTCCTGCTGAACTTTCCGGCATGTCTATATTACCTCCCTTGATATTTTTATTGTCAGACGCTAAGGGCGATTTCCACTGTTGCTCATAATTCCACGTTTCAAGCGCTTTCTTCCTTGTGCCATCAAGACCGTAACCATGAGCGCCGCACTCGGCACACTCAAACCAACAGGTAATTTTCGGCTTGGTGTTACTGCGTTCACGCTTGAAAACCGGTGAACCGCCGCACTCCTTACACAGGGCCAAATCACTCAAATATGCCGCCTCCCTTCAATCTGATAAGGCCGGAAGGAACACGTGTCGCTTTCGCCTCACACATTAATGATCCTTCCTCTCTGATGTGGCTATCCTCGCGGCATTGCCGCCAACCGAGACCTTTAGCTGGGCTATTGTGCTTCTACGAACCAGCTCCGGGAGTGCGGCTATATAGTCCGCTATTTCTAATATTTCCAGTAACTCGTGCCGTTTTTCGCTGTCCCCGAGTACGAGCATAACGTCCGTCAACACCGCATGATCTTTGTATCGCTCCCAAAAAGCCCTTCGAGCCTCGCCGTTACGCTCATCAAGTACGCCCTGGGTTATTAACTGCCTTAGATCATCGTCCTCCACGAACATTACGAGGTACGGGAGTAGGCCCCGGTAATAATCCCTTTCGTGCTCACTAAATATGCGCTTCTCTGGCGTGATTCTTTCCCCACTGCTGTCGACATTTTCAAAAGTTTTCAGCCTGACCGCCGAAATAATCTCCTGTGTGCGTTCCGGGTCTTTGATTACATCTTCCGCTGCCGCAATCGCGTCTATAAAATACTGCCGGGACTCATCATCACTGCATATTTCTATTATGGTTTGCGCTACTTCGTTGCGCCCGTCCCCCCTCAGTTTAGCCACATACTGCATCCTATACTCGATGTCCTCAAGAAGCATTCGCCAAATACGCCTCATTTCGATATTAGCCGCAAGCTCCGCCACTGCCTGTAAAAGATACTGGTTATCGCCGTCGTTCATCTTTTAATCATACCCCTCTGCTTAACCTGTCTATATTTCCTATTATACACCGTATTAAGTATTTATATAACCTTATATAATAATTTATTTCCTGTTATTGTTAATATACGAGAAAGCCCGTGATAATGCGAGGTTACAGCGTCAATGTGGATAAGTACCTATACAGACACGCGAATAACAAGACTAAAGCATCATTATAAGACATTTCTACCCCTTTTTGTGGATAACTCGCGTTTTTATGTCAACCTTTACAAGCTAAATAATGTGTTTTACGACCTTTATTTTTATTTGCTTCCGTTTATCGACCATACGATAAAATGTCAATATTTATGTACTGAGATATATAAATTTCCTTTTATCGACCTTTTACGCGTTAGTTATGACTAACAGACCAAAAATCAGGATAGAAAATAGGGCATACTTTTAACGAATTTTTGTATACTATACGGCTCGAATGTCTTATAAGTATGCTTAAGTCGGTTATTCGCACCTTCGAATGTTCACACTCGCGACTTTGGAAATGGTGTAACCCTTCTCTGTATCAAGGTTTATGAGATTTCAAAAAAACGAGAGCGATAATAATGTAATAAAGTGTCATGTTATATTATTATTCCATCATTATCACTCCTAATCGTTGCAGCGCTTTACTGTCCCGCCATTGGGCGCTGTTTTATTTTCTCAATCGCTCCAGCGCTAAACAAATATCCCTTTGGCCCAATTTGCCGCATCTCCGTCTCATCAAATTTCATACGCTTCACCAATCGGAGCAAATAGGCAGCATTTAACCCGACTTGTATGGCAACTTCCGCAGTGGTAAAAACGCGCCGAACGTCCCCCTTTTCTCCGCTCATCTAAACCCCTCCAACATTTCAAGATGGTACGCATGTACGAAGGTTATCACATCATTTGCTAGCCGTCAATAAAAACTACGTACTACATTAATAATAATCTGTGTGTTATATTTATTATATGTATTATAAATATTATACACATAATAAAGAAATAAATAACACGGTTTTCTCGACCGGCTACAGAAGAACGCCGCCACCGTGCAAATTCTTATCAATGCCCACCCTATACCCTTCCGAACTTCAAGAAGATTAAGCCTGGTCGTTCATTGCGTAGGCATGCGGTCGGTCGTCACCCCTCGGACCTCACGGCCGCGGCGGCACCATTCGCGCTCCATCTCCGGAGACGGGATTGCGCCGATCGATCCGTGGCGGCCGCCACACCGACCGGCCAAGTTCACCGCGGCATCAGCAGAGCGCCGCAGCCGTCCGAGTTACCGTCAAGGCCTGCCCTATATCCTTCCAGACTTCAAGGGAATAAAGCTTAGTTGTCCATGTCGCAGGCCTGCGGCTATAGGCATCCCTCGAACCTCACGACCGCAGGCATGGCGGCCGTTTTAAGCTGGAGCTTATAATAACAAAAATGCAAATGCGAATATGACCACGCCGATTATAGCCAGCGCATATACAATGCTGTGAGCGAGCGCCCAAATGCCGCCGAACACGACGAAAAAAAACATTAAGACGTTAAACACATAATCGTTCCAAGCGCCCTTGCCCTTGCGAATCTCTACGAACGGCCACATAGCCATGTGTCATCACCACCAGACCTATTCTATTACAAAAGCGGGTGTATGAATTGACTAAATAAAATTATCAGATATTATGTGTTATGTTTATCATGTACACTATAAACACTATACACATAATAAAGGGGTGAGAAAATGAAAAATGTTTATACCGTTATCAATCAGAAGGGCGGCGTAGGGAAAAGCACAACGGTCTTTGCTCTTGGTGCAGGGATCGCGCTTAGGGGCTTCAAGGTTTTATTCATCGACATGGACGCACAAGGTAACTTAACTCACTCGCTGGGAAGTCCAAAGGGAACCGGCACGATGTTCGATGTTCTGAACGGAGAGGCAACAGCACAAGAGGCTGTCATTAAGGGTAAGCGGTGGGACTGTATTCCCTCGGGGCCAGAACTCGCCGGAGCAGACTTGACGTTTAAGGCTCCGGAAAAATTGAAAGAAGCACTTGAGGATATCCGCCACGAATATGATTATATCGTTGTGGACACCCCGCCAGCGCTGGGAATACTTACTATAAACGCCCTAACGGCCTGTACCGGCGCGATTGTTCCGTCACAAGCGGATATTTACAGCCTTTTGGGGATAGGCCAGCTTCATGGGACGATCCAGACCGTGAAAGAGCATTGCAACCCGGACCTGAGAATAAAGGGGATTCTTCTCACAAGATATAACCGGCGCTCAATCCTGAGCCGAGACGTAACTGACATGATAGAGCAAACGGCAGCGCATCTTGACACGATAGTTTATAAGACGACTATACGCGAGGCTGTAGCGATAAAAGAATCACAAGCCCGCCAGGTCGATATATTCTCCTACGCACCAAAGGGAGCAGTTACAGGTGACTATAAAAATTTCGTCAAGGAGGTTTTAGAGGATGAGTAAGAAGACTTTTAAAGGAGCTAATCCGGCGTTGCAATTCATAACTCAGGAGGAAGGAAAAGACGAACAGACGGGAATCAATCCGGCTTCTGACGTGAAAAAACCTAACGATAAACCGACTGATAATGCAGGTAATACAGATATAACGCATAATACAGATAATACAAATATGACACACAACGCACAGGAAGCAGATAATACGCGTACAGCACGACGCAAAGCTCGGACGGGCGACGGTGAAAAACCGCGCACGGATGAGACGAAATCAAAGCGTATAAACCTGTTGATACAACCAAGCGTCATAGAGGACATGGGGAAGATCGCGCACATGAAACAAACGAGCGTGAACGACCTCATAAACACCGTTCTTAAAAATTACGTCAAACGCGAGGCTAGCACGATAAGCAAGTATGAGGACGTTTTCGGATCGACGCGCTAATAACTATTAAGCAACATCAAATAATAGTATATTAAGATAAGGGATTTTTTCCTTTTTTCCAGGAAAAAGCACCGAAAGGAGGGGTTTATTGGTAGAAAAGTTATTTTATACCGTAAGAGAAGTTTCAAACACGCTCGGTATCACCGAGTACAGCGTAAGAGAATGGTTAAAGACCGGTAAGATAATAATCCCGCGTAACTGTCAATCTTGGCAGAACGCAGCTACGCGGGGTCACCACAATTCCGCATGGGGCGGACCCTCGACGGCTGTGTATTTATATTATACATAGCTTCAAGGGAAACGTTCCCGTCCTCTCCCAGCGGTAACCAGTTACACCAGTGCCCGTTAATGAATAAGGACGGGAATATATTACTTTATCGGAGGCATGTTGCTGGACCGCAACAGCCTTTATTACTTATTTTGGGAGGAATGAAAAATGTCAGACCTACGAATGATAACAAATATCCATGGATGTATCGATAAACTTTGCTTAGATTTCATCAATGCCCGGATCGGTATGGCGCTTGATGTACTCAAAAATGATGAGGGTTACAAGGTTGCTGAAAGTGAATACGGAGCTTTAATCAATCAGATTTACAAAGAGGCGGGATTTGAGTTAGGCTCAAAGTGCGAGTCGGTATCAGTGAAATTTTTCGACTTTCACGCGATCGCGGCTTATAGACAAGGATTCGCAGATGCTCAAACTTTGGGCAAGGAAATTGTTACGGAAGAAACGAAAGGTGATGTGAATAAAGAATAAATTCGCTTATCGTAAGGTAGTGGTATAATCAACCCGGAATAAAAAAGGGAGCCGCTTGTTGTCGCAAGCGGCAGAAAGTTGAGTTTGTTTCTTGCATATGCTATGAACAATTATAACACGTATATCACAAGATTCACAGATAAAATACGTAAAAATAATTACAACACGCAACGCCGCTCAAGGACGTCACGTGTAGCTTTGCATGATTTACTCCAAACTCGCAGACCCGTCCCTTTGAAAAGAATAGCCAGCGCAATCCAGCGCGAAGATCCATCGGGTTTGTACAAAAAATCATTCCACAGCAGCCCGCTTTTAAGAAAGCTCGCTTATGGAACCGTACACATGAGCGCCATATCTGCCGCGCCGCTACAAATCGGCGGGGCATCGGTGTCTTGTGTCTCGACGCGTCGCATATCGCGCCCAAGGGGTGCGCGACGGGGAACGCAAGCAAAGAAAGACGAAGGGGGCGGATCGAGCGGCGACGACGGTCCTTGTCCTGATCCAGATATAGATCAAATAAAAAAACCCCTCCGTGGTTGCCGCCACGTTCGAGGGGTGATTGAAAGGGTTGATGTGACCCATATGCTTAGTTATTATTATACACTGCCCCGTGGCATATGTCACGCTCTGACATTTACTGTCATCTATTTTACAGAAAATTATGCGAGTTTTTCTCGCACTATTACGTTATCCCGTCCCATATTTCCAAGAGAGGACCGGCTACATGTCCGCGTTCGCGGCTGATCTTCTCCCCATTCTCCCATACCATCCATACGCGACCGACAGCTTGAAATCCGGCTGCCGTATCTTCTCCCGTGAATATGCTGTCAGAAAAAAATATATCCAAGTCAATAATCCCGGCCAGGTTGTTTTCCTTGTGTTCGATCTCGACTATGAAGGCGCGGCGCTCGCACCGGCTGACCTCGGATTACCGGAGCCGACCTACACTGTTATAAACGCGGAAAACGGCCATGCCCATATTTTTTACCGACTAAAAAGCCCGGTAACTATCACCGAGCGCGGACGAGAAAAGCCTAAAGCCTACCTCAGAGCGGTCAAGGCTGCATATACTCGGAAACTTGGAGCTGACCCAGGCTTTCGAGGACCGCTCTGTAAAAATCCCGCCTCCCCTCACTGGAGAGTAATTGATAATGGAAGCGTGGCTTATGAGCTGACCGAGCTGGCCGAATATGTTGACCTCGATGCCGCCCCAAGCACCCGGCATGATGAGGACGTTAACGACATAGGCCGAAACGTAACCCTTTTTGACCGGTTGCGGCTCTGGGCGTATCAAGCGGTTCGGTCATACTGGCAACCCGGCCAACCTAGTCTATATCCGCAATGGATGAAATACGTCCTCGAAAAAGCGCGTTCACTAAATAATTACAACGGCCTTATATTCTTCGGCCAGAATCCCAAGAAGGGGCTGCCGTCAAATGCGCCGCTCGATGATGGCGAGGTCGCCAGTATTGCTCGAAATGTCGCGCGGTGGGTATGGGAAAAATTCACGCCCGGCGCACTGGACGTCCTGATCGAACGAACCCACAGCAGCAAACTACAAGCCAAGCGGAGGGCGGCACGAACGGCACAACAGCACACCATAATGATAAGAGGACTGGAATTACTTACGGAAGGCCGGACAACGACCGATGTGGCGCGTGAGTGTGAGGTGACGACACGGACGGTACGCAGATGGAAAGCAATAAAAAAGACCGAAGAGCAAAAGCCAGAACAAAACAAAACCCCTACAAAAGGAATAGCCAAGGCGGACCTGACACCGGATATAGGTCATGTCCGCCAAACAGAGAGTAACACAGAGAGTGATTTATCATTCACTGAGAATACTCACACTTCGGGTGTCCGTTCCTTAGCCGAGGTCATTAAAAAAGAGCGAGACCTGAGCATATTTAAGGTCGTACGCTCGCTTATACACGGGCTTTTTAGAGGGTTTTCACCAGATGGCCGAGATCCGCCGCCTTGAGTTCGTAACGCCGATCGGCGAGCGTGACCCGGATCTATTTTGAAAGACCGGGGGATTTATATATCTCGGTGTTGCGTTGCCGCTCACAGGCGCGTCAGTTCGCGCTTGAAGCCGTTAAGAGGTGTTCTTATGCACCTGAAACGAAACTGGCCGCTCTGTGACCGCCATGGGAGGTGTTTGATAAGGCAGATTTTGTAATTTTTGCGATTTGTGGTCCATAAAAATATTTTTGTGGCGTTTGTGGTCTTTGTAGTGTTTCACCAGGTAATTTTTATTAAATCGGAGGTGTAGAGAAGTGACAAATAATTATTGGGAAAAAGAACAGCCGGTCATCGTTGACACTGGTAAAAACGTCTTGCGTTTTTTTGAAAAGGCCGGTCGCCTTCAAATCTCGATGCCGAACTGGATGACCAAGGAGGGGGAAGTGAAGCCCGGTAAAACTGTAACCATCAACGTGGACGCTTTACGCGAAACTCCCGATGCCCTGAATATGCTGCGGAAAATATCCGGAGACGCCGCATAGCCTCGGTATGAATTCGTACATAGCACGAAGCACGGACGAACGAAGTACGAACAAGGATTATTTGAGTGCTTGTCGGACGTATGAGTGACAAAAAGAAACGGCGCCCGCTGGAAAGGTCGCTAAAAATATTGTTTGAGCGTCGCACAGTGCCGGAGAGCGCCGCATTAAAACCGCTTGAAGTAATCGAAGAATACGGCGGGATTGACCGCATCAATGCCGTATTTAACGAGTTTTACCGGGCGGATCGCGAGGGGTTCAAGGTGCTTCAGTAGGGAAGAAAGGTGTTGAGGGAATATGAAAACAGTCGAGCCTATATACAGCAGTCGGGATGTTGAAAAATTTCTGGAGATTCTTCGCGCTTGGAATAGAAATTATTATACAGCCGCTGTTATTGGGATTAATTGGGGTCTGAGAGTGTCCGATACACTTGCCTTAAAAGTAGGCCAGCTTGTGGCGGGTACGGAGGAACGCATACAGGCACCCGATATGATCCGGCTTAATGAGATTAAGACCGGTCGCGAGCGGTGCATAATAGTCAACCGAAAAATGAAAAAAGTTATCCACGAGCATATCAAACACATCGCGTCGAAAGCGGGCGCGTTTGATCCGACAATGCCGCTTATCTTAAGCCGTAATCGAGGCAAAGACGGGAAAGGCAAATCTCTCTCGCGTTACGCATTGCATTCAGCTTTAAAGAGCGCAGCACAGCAGGCGGGCATTCGGGAACACATAGGAGCGCAAAGCCTGAGAAAAACATTTGTATATCAGGCGTGGAGGTTGGGTATGGTTTCAGGACGCCGCTCAATAGAATTTCACCAATATGCCTGTATTCCCCTCAGAGAGGAATCGGAAATATACGAGTTAATGACCTTTGCTTAAATATAAGGAGGTTTATTAGGGGTCGGCATGAATAAAACTGAACCGATATATCACCACCGGGACGTTGAAA
>Ga0099364_10005974_pt1 | contig 17864 bp, 18 predicted proteins | sample TergutTh196P3_FD_73070 | JGI IMG/M metagenome (GOLD analysis project Ga0099364, IMG submission 73070) | Microcerotermes parvus P3 segment gut microbial communities from Pointe-Noire, Republic of the Congo - Th196 P3 | ecosystem: Host-associated > Arthropoda: Insects > Digestive system > Gut ...
GGCACCCTGTATGTGAACAAATGCGAACACTGCGCCTGAAATGGCTATTGGTACGGGCGGGTGTAGCGCAGGCGGTAATCTCTACTTTTGTACTGACACAGGCATCAATATATATAATTTAGAAAGAACTCTTTCTGCGGTTATCCCTTTTGCGGGTATAACAAAAATCGATATTGACGGCAGGGAATATACGGATTTTTCCGAAGTTGTTCCAATTAATCGTCTTGCATTCCGTCTTACTATAGATTTGGCTTATCTGTCTTTTGGGCTTTTGGATAATTCTGTAATGTACTACATGTTGGAAGGTCAGGATAGTGAAAAACGATTAATGTCAAAAACCGGAAGCAATGAAGTGTCCTATACAAACTTAAAAGGCGGCAATTACATTTTCCGTGTGTGGACAGAAGATTTTGAAGGCAACACCGGCAATTTTATTGAGGTGTATCTGCAAAAAGAATTAAAACATTTGGAACGCCCAATAGTATGGATTGCTATTGGAATCCTTGGGGCGTTGGTAATTGCACTTCTGTTTAATATTATTTATCGTGAAAAAATCCGAATGCAGCGGCTTGCTATGGAGAACGCCGCACTTGATCGCGTGAATAGATTGAAGACTGATTTAATGCGGACAATTTCCCATGAAATGCGAACGCCTCTTGCGGTCATTTCAGGCTTTGCAGAAATTACAGCGGAGAGTGCCAGAAAAAATGAGCCTGAAAATGAAACAGCCCAAAATCTTGATACAATTGCAGTAGAAGCAAAACGCATGGCGGACATGATGGAAGAAATGCGCCAGCTTGCCCTTGCAAAAGAATACTCCAAAGACCGTCGCTCTGTAGAAATTGGCGTGGTAATTTCCCAAACAGCAAGGCTTTATGAAAAGGTATTGGAGCGCAAGGGCATAACCTTAAAATTAAACATCGATGAAAACCTGCCGCCTGTATATGCCAATGAAGGTGAATTAACGCAGGTGCTTTTTAACCTTTTACGAAATGCGGAAACCCACACCGCAGAAGGCGAAATTACAATCACCGCCACCACCTTTTCATCTAAAGATGAAGACAATTTTGTAAGAACCACAATCCGCGACACAGGAAGCGGCATACCGCCTGAGCTATTGCCTCGCGTTTTTGAGCGCGGCGTCCACGGAAAGGACGGCGGCACCGGCTACGGCCTTGCAATCTGCCGCGACATCATAACCGCCTACGAAGGCAAGATCAGCATTGACAACCTAGACAAAGGAACAGAGGTGATTTTTATTTTACCCACAAACCTAACAATTTAGACAGGTTTGGCGTTTCTTAAAAAATTTGTGATATAAATAACTCGCAATTATTTCTCACTGAGCTCACAGAGAATGAATTTAATTTTTTTCTTCCTCAGTGTTCCCAGTGTCTCCAAGGCAAGCTTTGCTTGCCAGTCCTCCGTGAGTAAAAATTTAGAAGGAGATGTTTATGAAAAGAATTACTAGGATTCTAGGGATTATCGCTATTTCGGCGGTAATCGTAATTGGTTTTATCGCTTGTCCGGTAAATCCTACAACCTATACTGTGACCTTTGATTCGGATGGCGGAAGCACAGTGCAGGAGCAAAAGGTAACCGAAGGCAACAAGGTAAACAAACCAGGAGACCCAAGCAAAGACGGATTCACCTTTGTTTATTGGTTTAATACAGCCAATGACATCGAGTGGGATTTTGACAGCGATGTCGTAACTGCAAACATCACCCTAAAAGCAAAGTGGCAGGCAATTAGTGGCCCGGTTCTTAACTACACCGCCCTTAATACGGCGATCACCTCTGCCGGTACTGCAAAGACCGGAGTTACAGTCAGCATAGACGGAAGCGATGTAGCCCCTACAGACAAATGGGTAACACAGGCGGCAATGGACGCACTAAACACCGCTATTGCAACAGCAGAAACAGCAAAAACGCAGTCCACAACACAAGCGCAAGTGGACAATGCAGTAACCGCGCTTAATAATGCAATTAATGCATTTAACAATTCAAAAGAAGATGGTACGCAAGAATTACTTGACTACACCGATCTTGACACAGCAATAGCCGATGCCAACGATGCAAAGGTAGATGTCATAGAAGCTGATAACGGCAGTGATATAGTCTCGGTTCTTCAATGGGTTACCCCGGAAGACATGGCCTTTTTTGAAGATGCCATCGAAGCCGCCGAAACAGCCAGAGCCGCAGCAACAACACAAGTGCAAATAGACAGCTCAGCAGAAGCGCTTAATGATGCAATTGATGCGTTTAACGATGCAAAGCAAAACGGTGAAGTAGAGGTTACAGAGGAATTTGTTTTGGCGTTTATGGAGGAATTTACAGCAATCCTTACAGAATATAGCATGTACCCGATTGTTATCAGCATTGACGGAAGTGACATAAGTCCCGATAAATATTGGGTAACCGAGGAAGAACGAAATGCTTGGGGGGCTGCTGCAGGAATTTTAATACAAATAAGTATGGGTACGAGTAATTTGGAATGGGGAGAAGCATATTTAATTTTTGACAATGCTTGTCAGATCCTTCTGGCGGCACTCAAGCCGGGAACCGCTGTTCCTCTTATCGTCATAGAAGAACATCCTGAGGACAAAAGTTTTATGATGGGCAAGATCTCAGGTAGTCTTTCTGTAACGGCAACTGTCAAATTGGCGAATGTTGTTCAAGATGAAGCTGTAATTGGTTATCAGTGGTATAGTAATACCTTGGAAAGCAATGTCGGTGGAACTGCAATTGATGGTGCCACAGAAGCAAGCTTTACTATACCAACTAATCTTACAATAAACACATATTACTATTTTGTAGAACTTACATCGACAAACACAGAGACTGTTCGTTCCAATGTTGCTAAAGTTGATATATCTCCCTCGGCTGATGCAACCTTTGCTTTCTATTGGGCTAACCAACAAAACGGAATACTGTACGGCACGGACGGAGCCGGCACTAACGGCGCATTTACACTATCACGCGGCTCAGCGCAAACACTCACTATAACAGCAGACCCGGATGATGAAGCAAGTTACACAAACCAACGCTGGTATATTGGCAATACGCTGCAGGTAGTGTCTAACAATGAACCTTCATTTACCTTTAGCAGTGTCGGTAGACCAAACGGGACTTATCTCATCAACTTAATTGTTGATGCAGACGGAGCATCTTATAGCCGCACCTTCACCGTAACGGTGACTAATTAAGGAAGGAGGAAAATATGAACAAACAAAATAAAGTAAATAAAAGAGGGAAAGCAATAACCCTTATAGCTTGTGTTATTGCTCTTTTATCATTTCTAATTTTTGCATCGTGTGATATACCGAATGAGCATAACAATAAGGAAACTGCTACGGTAAGTTTGAACTTCTCATTAGGGCGCACTGTTTTTCCGGAAGCAAGTTTTGATAACTACGAATTTTTCTTTAGCACAGACGGCGGCAGTCCTGAAAAGCTTGAGCCAAATGAAACCGATGGTTTTACCTTTACTCTTGAACCTGATGTAGAATGGGACATAGCCGTAAAGGCATACACAGGTGAGATAGACGAAGCTAACCTTGCCGCTACAGGCAGCGCTAAAGTTACACTCGTTGCAGGAACGGACACTACTATTAATGTTAACCTGATTGGCAACACCGGTGCAGCCGGCAAAGGATTTTTTACCTACACAATTACCATGCCGACAGAAGCTGTAATTGACGAGATAAGCCTACAGAAAATAGACGGTGAGATTCTTGGTGTGAATGTGCTGGACGGCATTGAAGCCGAAGGCTCAAGCGGCGAAATAGCCGCAGGGTTTTACCTTTTCAGCATATCGCTTTCAGACGGCCCCCGTCAGGCGGGCGATGTCAAAGCGGTGCATATCTACAATGGACTTACCACAAATTTTAACGCTGACTTTGACAATGACGATTTCTTCATACCCGCAACTATTAATATAGCTGCTATAAGCATAACCGCACCTGCAACCGGTGCGCAGCCTGTAACAGAAATCACCACAAACGATCAGTTTAGCGGAACCGTAATATGGAGTACTGAAGATGGAGAATTTGACGGTGATGAGTTTGAAGAATTAATAGTTTACACAGCGGTCATCTCCTTGAACGCTCTGCCGGGTTACAGCTTTATCGGCGTAGAAGAAGACTTCTTCACTGTCAGCGGTGCAACAAGCGCAACCAACAATGCTGACTCAGGTGTAATAACCGCCGTATTCCCGGCGACAGCTGAAGCCAACCCCTGCGCGGAAGGGCATGATTTTAGCGAATGGGAAATAACCACACCGGCAACCTGTAATGCGGACGGCGAAGAAACAGAAAAATGTTCCCGTTGCGAAACGCTCGGCACGGAAACTCAAGCGATAACCGAACGCCCGGCGCATACCTTTACCCAATGGCAGGAAACAATAGAGCCAACTTTATCCACACCGGCAATAGAAACAGAAAAATGTTCTGTCTGTGAAACGCTTGGTACGGAAACACGAGTAGGAAACTCGCTTCCCATAACAAGTGCCGCTGAATGGGCTTCCGCTCTTAGCCAGATCACCGCAGGCGGCAACGGCACAGAAGAAGATCGCAAGGAATATACCCTTAATATTGGCGGGGACTTTAGTATTGTTGAATCAACCTCCAATACCTTTGGCGCTACTACATACATTACCGTAACGCTCAAAGGAAACGGAACAGTATCTATTACAAACAACGGTGGAGGCCGCCTGCTTAGTGTTGCCGCTAATCAAACCCTTATCATCGACAGTGAAGACCTGACTCTGCAAGGACGCACAAATAATTTTGATACTCTGATATATATGGGTGGTAATAATGTGAAAGTGGAATTAAGAAAAGGTGTTATTACCGGCAACGCAAATGGAACTACTGTAACTAATGACGGCGGCGGAGTGTATGTAAGCGGCAACGGCAGTAGCTTTATCATGTCTGGAGGAATCATCACTGGCAATACTGCTACTAGAGGCGGAGGAGGTGTGTATGTATCATTTAACGGCAGCTTTACCTTGTCTGGAAACGCTGTTATCGAGGATGATATTGCTCTGCTATCCAATGACTCAGCTAACTCCGTAATAACAATAATGGATGACTGGGCAGGAAGCATTTCCCGGCTTCTTCTTCACTCAAGTACTAGTAACATGACGGCAGCCATCGGAAACTGGGTAGGCAAAACAGTGCTGCAGGCTGAAGAAGGCAGCGCACTTACTCAAGATGATATTGCAAAATTCCAAGTAACGACTTTTAGGAACACCCTGTCTCCGGCATCAAACCGGCCTACAACCGGTTTTAGACTTGTGCTGGATTCAGGTAGTGCAAAACTGGAAGCTATACCCTTTAACATGGGTAGCAATATAACCAATGCCGAGGAATGGTTTTCTGCTCTTTACGCCATTATGAGCGGTGGGAACAACCAAACTTATACTCTCAACATCAATGGAGATTTCTTTGTAAGCGGAAATGCCAATAACAGCTTCGGTACAGTTACAGGGCTTACTGTAACCTTGCAGGGAAATGGAAAGATATCCATTGATTCCGCCACGCAAGGCAATTTGCTTAGGGTTGCCGTTAATCAAACGCTTATCATCGACAGTGAAAACTTGATTCTGCATGGTCGTGAAGTAGGCGAAGGTAGTAATAACAATTCCTCCTTAATGATAACGGTGGAAGGGGCAAATAGTAGGCTGGAACTTAAAAACGGAACAATTACCGGTAATCATAAGTATGGCATGAGTCACGGTAGCGGAGTGTCTGTAAGCGGCGGCGGCAGCTTTACCATGTCCGGGGGAAGCATCACCGACAATATATTACAATATAGTACATCGTACCACGGCGGCGGAGTGTATGTAACCGGCGCAGGTAGCAGCTTTACCATGACAGGCGGAAGCATCACTAACAACAGAGCCCACGGCGGTGGAGGCGGAGTATGTATAACAACCAATGCTTCATTTACCATGTCGGGCGGAAGTATAACCGGGAATACAGGCGGAAGCATAACCGGAAGCGGTATCTCAAGTGATGTATTTATTAGAGAAACCGCTGGCTTTACCCCGGCCAATCCTGCCGCTTTTACTCTGTCCGGAAACGCCGTTATTGGGACAATCGTTCTGTATGCCACAACAGCCGCCAACTCTTCAATAACTGTTGGAGATAACTGGACAGGAAGCATTACCCAGCTTGACCTACAGGGAAACAATAGCAATACTAATAATGCCAGACCCTATTGGTATGACAAGACGGTGTTTAGAGCCGTCGAAGGATACACCCTTCAACAAGGAGATTTGGCAAAATTCCCATTGGGGAGTTATTTAAACAACAGTTACGGCGGGGCTCAGGCTATAACCACCACAGCTCCCATACATCATCTTATTTTACAGGATAATACCGGTGTGTTAGCAGCAGCGCCGTAGGAGAAATTGGCGTAACAGAATAACAATTTACCAACCGGCACTGTTTAAAACGGTGTCGGTTTTTTAAAACCTAACAATTTAGACAGCTTCAGCGTTTCTTAAAAAATTTGTGATATAAATACACCGGAAGCACAAGGCACATAGTGTCTTGTAATAAACAAAAGGAGGAATGCTTATTATGAAAAAAAGTATTTCTGTATTAATTCTCTTGGCATTGGCTGCAACAAGCGCCTTTGCACAATTCGGATCCGTCGGAGGCGGTTTGCTTTTTGACGGTAATTATGGAAATGAAGCAAAATATGAAGGCATAACTTTACTTAGTATAGATAAAACAAGTTTTGGCGCCTTTGCTTTTTTTGATGCTACTTATGTTGAAGTTGATTTAAGTTTTACTTATGGACTTGCGGAAATGAAGGTTTTGGGAGGGCTTGGAAGTACTGATTTGAATTTGCAGTCACTTGGTATCAGTGTTCTTGGGAAATACCCCATAGAATTGGGTGCCATTACTTTCTTCCCGCTCATTGGAATTAACTATAATCTAGTTCTTTCCGCAGAGTCTAATGGTACCTCATATAGAGATGCAGAAGACTTGAGTCAGCTTGGACTTCTTGCCGGTGTAGGTTTTGACTATCCCCTGAATGAACAACTCTTTATCAGAGCGCAAGCATTATTTGCACTTAGGTTACCCTCCAAACTTATGGAAGATGCCGTTAAAGGAGTTAGTGGAGTTGATGCCGGTTTAGGATTTGGACCTCGTATTAAAGTTGGCGTAGGATATCATCTTTAATTAAATGTAGAGACAACAACTTATCAACCGGCACTGTTTTAAACGGTGCCGGTTTTTCTGAATATTTATCATATCTGGGTAAACCTAACAATTTAGACAGGTTTAGTCTTTATTTATAAATTGCAGTATATTAATAAATAGAACTATGAATAGAAGTACAAAACCACTAATATTAATCATAGAAGACGATCAGCGGCTTAGCTTGATTAACAGCCGTGCGCTTGAATCTGAAGGCTATGAGGTTAAAACGGCTTTTACGCTGAAGGAAGCCCGATTCTTGCTTGAAGACGGTGACCCGGATGTGATTTTGTTGGATATAATGATGCCTGACGGTAGCGGGCTGGACTTCTGCCGTGAAATCCGCAGTCGTACTTATGCTTCTATAATCTTTTTGACATCCGTAACAGACCCGGAGGGTGAGCTTGAAGGGCTTGTTTCAGGCGGTGACGATTATCTCCGTAAACCGTATGGTATTAAACATTTACGTGCAAGGGTAAAGAATTCTCTGCAAAAAGAACGCAAAACCCCTCAATTTATCACCCGAGGCCCTTTCTCTTTGCACATTGTTGCCGCACAGGCCTTTGTCAACGGAGAAGATTTACTTTTGACACAAAAAGAGTTTGCAGTGTTCCTTCTTTTGGCACAGAATGAAGGTAAGATTCTTAGTGCTGAGCATATATATGAAAAAGCATGGGGTTATTCAACTTTAAGTGATAAAAACGCAATTCAAATGGCCGTATCCCGTCTACGGAACAAGATAGAAAATACCGGATACACAATTGCCACCTATCGCGGAAAAGGCTATGCCTTTGAAAAAGCTTAAAATCCTTTAAGTTCCCGGACTTTGAGCTGCCGCTGGATGTTCTCTTTAGAGATTAATGATGTAATGTTATTTGGACATTCGCCGGATATATGTGTATCTTATTTCTTGCTTACTTGATATTATTTGTCTTTGAATCTGTTTTTATACGTAATTTTTTTAACTGTTCTATTTGCTGTAAAACACAGTCCTTGTAATCATCCGGCAGTTCCTGGAAAATACCTATCATTTTTTGCAGTTTTAAGTCCGGGACTTTGGAAAACATTGGTTCTTTACCAGTTTTAAGATATTCTTCACTGACATTGTATATTACCGAAACCAACCTAATAATACGTTTATTTACTTCCCTGTTGTAAAGCTCAATACCGGCATAATGCCCGGGAGATAAGAATATCTCTTTACAGAATTTTGCCTGCGAAAGCCCAAGCTCCAGTCTGATTTTCCTTATTCGGTCATTTATTGTTTCTGCCATTATTCAAAGTTTAGCCAAATTAGCCTTCTAAAACAAGTGCAAAAACCTTCCAAAAAATACTTGACTATACTTTATTTTGGAAGTATAGTATACTTTATTACGGAATTTGGAAATATAAAGGGATTTTATGGGAACAGATAAGCGGCTGGAAATTCTCTGTGAGGAATTTTCAGGTTTGGAAGAAGGCGAAAAAGACTACATTCTGGAAATTTCTCAAGGTTTGATCGAATCAATTTCTGCGGAAATCAGCAATGCTCATAAGCCAAATATATACCATAACAATTTACTTTATAGAAACTTTTGAAATTTTTTCAAAAAATCCAAATTTAATTCAAACTTAAGGAGTTTACAATGGTAGCCTGCGAAACCGAGTCCTCCTGCTCTCACGACTGGGAGTGGGTTGTTACAAAAGCACCTACCACAACGGAAGCCGGTGAAGAAACACAGACTTGTTCTTTATGCGGCGAAACCGCAAGTGAGGTTGTACAACAGGCACGTTTATTGTGTTAAGCCGCCGGACGGCTTCGTATGAAGCTAAACCGGCTGTTTATAAAACCTGCTCTTGAGAGCGGGTAATTCATTTTATAGAGTTTTTTTGTGAATATACAAAAAAGCTCAAATTTTAGGAGGAAGTCATGAAAAAAATGGCTTTATTTACAGGAATGCTGGTTATGATGCTGGTATTCGGAATAATGGTTGTCGGATGTGACACGGATGATGCTCTTACTATAGTAATTGACAATCAATCATCTAGAAATGTAGGTTATACACTGCAATTTGCTGGTTCCGACCCAAAAACAGGAACCATAGCAGCAGGGCGAAAAAGTTCTACTAACCATTGGACAACAGCTAGCACATACTCTATAAGGTTTGATGGTTATGTTAGTGTTAATGGGACATATGCATTATGGGGGTTTATAACTGCAAATAATCAGCCTGTAGAGAAAGGTACTCACACTTACACAATAACTGATTAGTGTAATAATAAATGTTATATAGGGAGTAAATTCCAAGTGAAAATACTCCTAATTGCCAGCCCCGCAATGTTAAGTATTGCTTTAAAGGGGGCTGGCAACGTCAGTTGCAATTAAAACGTTAAAAACGCCGGACGGCTTCGTATGAAGCTAAACCGGCTGTTTATAGACTTTCCCGTATGGGTAGTCGGTTTATTTTTCGGTTTATATGAAACCGAAAAAAGGAGGTTTCTTATGAAAAAGAAAATTTTTGCACCCTTTGCCTTGATTTTGCTTTTTGTGGTGGTACTGGTACTTAACGCTTGCGTTTCTATGGAGCAGATTAAATCCAGTTTTATCTTGAATGAGTCGCAAAACAGCGACATTGTAATCGGCGGTTATTTAGGAGCATTCAGTGGACCAGAAGGTACTTCAGAAATACATTTCCCACGACCATTTAGATATGAACTTGTATCAGGGAATGGCAGTATAGATAACGACTTGTTTAGGATTGATGGTGGAAATAGCCTTATAGCAAGAAACACATTAGATCCTACAGAGAGATTATACAGCGTAAGAGTAATGATGTTAACTCGGGTTCAGGACGGAACATCTGGAGGACTTCAAAAAGTTTTCACTTTTACTGCGGCAGGAGGAGTGTCTCCATTCTCAGATTTTCAGGGAATATGGTCATATGAATATGAATTTGGTTTTCGGATTAGAACAACTCTAAGAATTACAGGAGAAACCATAAATATACAGTCGGGCTTTGCAGGAGAAAATAATTATTCTTTTGAGTATATACTTATAGGTGCATCTGGTAATTCATTTACTTTACAAAATAGATCCAGTAACCTGGGAGAGATAATAACGCTCAATATTCAAATCGTAAATGGTAATCTTGTAATTAATAATGCTTCTGAGGCAAGCTGGAACGGTATTTATTTAAAACAAAACTAATGGCTTTGTATGAGGCTAAACCAGATGTTTATAAGAGGTAGAATTAATTCATTTAATGAATTTCCGTATGGAAGTCTTAATTTGTCTACGGAGACATTAACACCGTAAGGGGTTTTTTATGAATAAAAAACTTATTTTTCTAGGAATGCTGGTAGTATTACTTGCATTAAGTTTGGCATTTGTATCTTGTGGCGGAACATCATTGGTAGGTACTTGGGGGGATAATGAAGCGACACTAGTATTATTAAAAAAAGGTACAGGGGCTTGGTATGGTGATACATTAACTTGGAAAACTGAAAAAAAACGTTTAATGATCACTTGGCAGGGTGAATTATATACATATGAATATAATTTATCTGGTTCGACACTTATTTTAACTGATGTAGGCGGTAATGATGGCGGGACAACGTATACATATATAAAGAAATAATTTTTAATGAATCAGACAGCGTAAAGGTGTTTGTTACCAGAATCGTCTGGTGTACTCCAGAGTGCTAAACCGGTTGTTTGAAAAACCTGCTCGTTGAGCGGGCAACCTACTCTTGAGGGCAGGTATTGAAAGTTAATTTTCTTTAAGGAGGAAATTATGAAAAAAATGACTTTATTGGCGGGAATACTAGTAGTGGCACTTGTATTCGGAATGACAGTTGCGGGATGTGCAGGAACACCGCCCATCATATCTGATCGTCAAGTTGCAGGTTCTTGGACTCTTGATGTAGGTGACATTACCTATATCATAAATGCGAGAAGTACAACTTCAGGTAATATAATGTATAGCGGTACATATTCAGTGTCAATTAATGAGCACCCCAATGTGGAAACTGGGTTTTGGACACGATTCGGCAACACTGTAACCTTTACTACAGGAGATAATCATACGGATGGCGGGAGACGTTATACTGGAACAATTACTGGTAACAAAATGATTATTCGAAACAGTAGTTATACAAAACAGTAAACAGGTTCTGTGTAACAGGGTGAAGGTTACTAGGTCGGTAGGGCTAAGCCCTCACTCCCATGCAACCTTAACCCACATTCCAGCCCGCCGCAATGTTACACATTGCTTTATGGGTGGGCTGGAATGTCATATACAACCGGGACGCTATGCGATAGAAAACATTGAAATTTTCCGAATAATTTTGTGTAAAAAAAGGTATACATGAAAGGTAATTGGTTTAAGATAGTTCTTGCGTTAATAGTACTGCTTGTCAGACTGTGTCCCGACGCATGGACGCAAGAGAAAAAAAATGACATTCTCAGCATTACACCCGCAATTACTTTTTCATGGTACCCGTATGCTGATTTTTATAAAGAATCATCAACAGAGACCAAACTTGATCTCAACAACTTCGGGATGTCCATAACTATGAATCTGAAATTCTTTGACAAAGTGGGGGTGCATCTCAATTTAACAATTGACGATCCTACCTTTAAAAAAACGGTTGGTTTCGCAGGATATCTTACTGCATCCTACTTTTTGCTCAAGTTTGACTACCATGCCTTTGGTGGAACAGTAACGTGGACAGGAAATACACCCAACCCCATTCCAGATGGGGTATATAATTTTCGCAACCAATGGAATAATATTTCACTGTTTCTACGTGTAGATCAATTGCCAATTGAACAATGGATAGCAAGTGCCCCGAATCTATTATGGTTTCTATATATGCCTCTAGATTTTCTATATTCCTTTGGATTAATAGGTGGACGGAATTTGGGAGCTATAGGTATAGGCTATGCCAACTTTGATATGCCACTTAAGTATATGGGAAAGTCAGATAGTGAGCTTTCCAACCCCGGTTTTGGATTGATAACTGGAAATGTCTGGGGCTTTACAATGCTTTGGGATACTTTGACTCGGCACATGGAACTTCCGGTATATCAAGGAAGCGATTTATCTGTAAAGTTTTTGAATGCGATATGGTTATATGTGGATTGTTTTTTTGGTTTTCCCACTGGCAAGGGGAAAACTGATGAGCAAGCAATAGCATGGATGAGTAACGCCAACAACGGTGTCTCTGTTAATGGTAATATTAATGGAAGTGTGGAATATTCAATTTTCAAGATAATTTTGGGATTACAGCACGTATGGGATGTAGGAAAAAAAGGGCGAATTGGCCTTGCTGCTGGTGTGGAAATACTAGAGGAAACAATTTCCGCAACTAATAATGATATTAATGTCTATTTTCGGTCTAGACACATCGGTCCTGCCGTGCGTCTAAGTGTCCGGTGGTAGAAAATGTGGCTTTCAATGTAAAATAACTGTCCATAGGAAGGAAAAATCGGTCCAGCACTTGAGAATCTTGAATAACGCTGGTTGTGCAGTATTGAATTTTTAACCTTGTCATTTAAACAGAGGCACCTTACCCTCAAGAAAGTCCTCAAGCTTGCATCATCTGAACCTACTACAAGGCTTAGTGCTTTTGGAAATCGTTTAATAAAACGGAGAAAACTCCACTCAATGGAAATGGTGTATTTAATTTATGATATATTACCTGAACAATATCATGAGGACATAAAACGATTACTAGTAATGGCGGATAAAGAATTTTTTCCACCATTATCATCAAGAGTAAGTACAACACAAAATCATTTTCATGACAACGCTTCAATACATAATGAAAAGGATACCATGCTTTTGCACTTTAAAGCTTTATTGAGACAATGTTTTATTTTGGCTGTTGATAATGATAGAGTAGCAGGCTTCCTGTCTTTTAGAAAAAACCATACTCATATTGACATTATAGAATAAAATAATAGATAAAGATGCCGTTTGGCTAAACACAGGCGCAGATGGTATTGACACTTTTTCCTTTTTTTGCCAATCTAAAGAAAAGGAAAATAACATGAAAAAACGAAATGTAATTATAATTGGAGCCGCAGGGCGGGATTTCCATAATTTTAACACTTATTATAGGGACAATCAGAACTATACCGTTGTGGCGTTCACTGCCGCGCAGATACCGGATATAGCAGGACGAAAGTATCCTGCTGAATTGGCAGGAAGCCTTTATCCTCAGGGAATACCAATCTATGCCCAGGATGATTTGGAAAAATTGATCAAAGAACTTGATGTTGATGAATGTGTTTTTGCGTATTCAGATACCTCATACACCGATGTAATGGCTGTTGGCGCTAAAGTGAACTCTGCGGGCGCGGACTTTACCTTGCTTGGTCATAAAAACACCATGATAAAAAGCACAAAGCCTGTTGTTGCTGTAGGCGCTATTCGTACAGGGTGCGGCAAAAGCCAGACATCCCGCCGTGTAGCGGAAATTCTTATGGCTCAGGGGCTTAAGGTAATTGCCATTCGCCACCCCATGCCCTACGGAGACCTTGCCGCGCAAAAAGTACAACGGTTTGCCACTCTTGATGATTTAGTAAAACATAAATGTACAATAGAAGAAATGGAAGAATACGAGCCTCATGTTGTGCGGGGAAATGTTATTTATGCCGGTGTCGATTATGAAGCGATTCTTCGTGCCGCTGAAAATGACCCCAATGGCTGTGATGTAATTCTTTGGGACGGCGGCAATAACGACTTCCCATTTTATACGCCTGACCTAATGATCACTGTAGTTGATCCTCATCGCCCGGGGCATGAACTTTCTTACTACCCCGGTGAAGTAACATTACGAATAGCTGATGTTGCAGTGATAAACAAAATAGACAGCGCAGATTTTGACGATATTCAAAAGGTTAGAGCTAACATAGAAAAAGTTAATCCAAAAGCTATAGTTGTGGATGCCGCTTCTACTATCAGTGTTGACAAACCGGAAGTTATCAAAGGAAAACGAGTGCTTGTAATAGAAGACGGCCCTACTCTTACCCACGGTGAGATGAAAATAGGAGCAGGCATTGTTGCCGCTAAAAGATTTGGCGCCAAAGAGATTATCGATCCAAGAGCATTCGCAGTAGGAAAATTGGCTGACACTTACAAAACTTATCCCAACATTGGGCCGTTATTGCCCGCAATGGGTTATGGGGATCAGCAGGTAAAAGACCTTGCGGCAACCATTGAAAAAGCCGATTGTGATTCCGTAGTAATAGCCACGCCTATCGATCTTGGAAGGGTTATCAAAATTAACAAACCAAATACCCGCGTGGAATATTCCTTGCAAGAAATTGGTCGTCCGGATATGGCGGATATTTTAGAGCCGTTAATCAAGAAAATTAAAGGTTAACTAAGACCAAAGAACAATGTAACCCTGGGCTTCGTACTTGGCAAAAAGCTGCCCAATGGCATTGTGCCAGTCCGTTTCATCATAACCATGCTGTTGATTGCGTTTTTCATATAACTTGTATGCAAGGTTGCGGATTTCTTCTTCAGTGAGCCTGTAATATTTTGATTCTCCGTTTTTAGGTTCTGTAACAAATTTTTGCATAGGAGTTTTTACCAGTTTTTTGTTTTTTCGTTTTGGCCAAAGTAAAAGAAAGAGCGGTAGCAATAGAAGCAACAGCCACCACCAATTAAAGCTATCGTCTTCAAAATGTTCTCCATTATCGCCAAAAACAAAGGTTAAAGAAACAGAAAGTAAAACCAATACTAAAAATAGTTTTTTCATAATTTTACTCCTTACAAGTCAAATTATACCTTATTTGCAATTTTTGTCCAAGTATCTCGTAAGCCAACTGTTCTATTGAACACAGGACGATCACCCAATGTGGTATCAGGGTCACGGACAAAGTAGCCCAGCCGTTCAAACTGTACGGCTAAATCTCCGGGCTTAATGTTGGAGAGGGCAGGCTCTCCATAAGCGGTCTCCAGCACTTCCAGTGAATTGGGGTTTAGATTATCTGTAAACTCACCGGCGGTATCCATTGGTTTTTCCACGCTAAAAAGATAGTCGTATAGGCGCGCTTCAAAGGGGACTGCCTTTTCTGCAGACACCCAGTGTATTGTGCCTTTAACTTTTTTGGTATTGGAAGCTGAGGTATTTCCGCTCTTTGTTTCAGGATCATAGGTACAGCGGACTGCGGTGATATTGCCGTCAGCATCTTTGTCAAAACCGGTGCAGGTAATAATATACGCATACCGCAAACGCACGGAGTTGCCCGGAAAAAGCCGGAAATACTTAGGCGGCGGCACTTCTTCAAAGTCATCGCGCTCTATCCAAAGTTCACGGGTGAAGGGCACTTTGCGTTTGCCGGCACTCTCATCTTCCGGATTGTTAACCGCTTCCATCTCTTCAGTTTTGCCTGCTTCCCAATTTTCTATAATAAGTTTAAGCGGCCGCAAAACCGCCATTACTCTTAACGCTCTTTTGTTTAAATCCTCGCGCAGGCAAAACTCAAGAAAGGCAATGTCTACCATGCTGTCCGTCTTTGCTATCCCAATCTGTGAAACAAAATTACGGATAGCTTCCGGTGTATAACCACGGCGGCGAAGCCCTGCAATTGTGGGCATTCGCGGGTCATCCCAGCCGGAGACAAGTTTTTCCTGCACAAGCTTTAACAGCCATCGTTTGCTCATGACGGTATATGTAAGATTAAGGCGGGCAAACTCTATCTGGCGAGACGGAAAAACTTCCGCTTCCTGGATAAACCACTCGTAGAGCGGGCGGTGTATCTCATATTCAAGCGAACAAAGCGAGTGTGTTATTTTTTCTTTTGCATCTGACAATGGGTGCTGAAAATCGTACATGGGATAGATGCACCAAGAATCCCCTGTGCGGTAGTGGTGTTCTCTTCTTATTCTGTACATGACAGGATCACGCATTATTAAATTAGGATGAGTCATATCAATTTTAGCCCGCAGGGTTTTTGCACCATCGGGGAATTCGCCTGCACGCATTTTTGCAAAGAGGTCAAGGTTCTCTTCCACAGAACGGTCACGGTAAGGGCTGTTCCGTCCCGGAGGTGTTTGTGTAATGTTATTCTTGTCCGCTACAGCAGTGCCGCGGTATTCACTCATTTCTTTGTCCGTAAGATCATCGACATAGGCGTTGCCCTTTTTGATTATCTTTACCGCAAGCTTGTAGAGGTATTCATAGTAGTCCGATGCGTAATATTCACGGTCTTCCCAATCGTAGCCCATCCATTTGATGTCCCGCTTAATTGCATCGACATAAGATATATCTTCTTTTTCAGGGTTGGTGTCGTCAAACCGTAGATTGCACTTGCCGCCAAACCGTTCTGCCATATTAAAGTCTATGTAAAACGCTTTGCAGTGCCCAATATGCAGCCAGCCATTTGGCTCCGGCGGAAAACGAGTATGCACATAACTAAAACGGCCACTTGCTAAATCTTCTTTTATAAACTCACTGATAAAGTCTGTGGCGGCTTCTTTAATCGACATAAAATAATCCTTTTAAAAGTTTGTCAAATAACAAAGACCAAGGAGCAGAATTGCCCATAAAAAATTATCGTCTTTGCTGTTGTTTTTTTCTATTAGTTCGTTTAAAGAAGAAAGCCTTGTACCGTACCACCAAAAAAGCCCCATTTGTTCATCAATGCGGAAAGTGTATTCGGCAAAGTCATCTTCTTTTGACTGGTCTCCAAAAAATAAATATGCAAGTTCTTCCAGAATAATACCAAATTGTTTTATGGCGCCGGAACAATCCCCATTATCAAGTTTTTCCATAAAAGAGGGAATATCATTATGCAGTGAATCCTTGCGTCTTTCCTCGGATTTTTCTACCCAAGTTTTTTGTATTACTAAATCCAAATTGGTTTTAAATTGATGTAAAAACGCTTTAAACTCCCCGGAGTTTTTGTTCAGAGCAAACACTCTTTGATACTCTGCACCGGCTCCTAATGCCTTTGCAAATTCTGCGGCAGCTTTTATATCCGTTTTATGCCCCTTGGGGAAAAGACGATCCGCAGCTTTACGGTACTCTCCCGGCAGGACAAACCCGGTATTTGAATTACCATGATTCATAGTATTAATTTGAACAGAATTTGCAATTTAGTCAAGCAACCTAAAATGCAAAGTGTTTTCTAAGTACGCTTTCACTGCCCGCTTGGTGGATTCAAAGGCAAATTCGTTAAGATCGATATCTTGCGGTCTTAAAAAACGGGCTTCTGTGATTTCGGCTTTTTCCAACTGTAGGTGTTCCGGAGTTAAACCGGGTGCAGAAATTGTAAAATACATATCGCAGGTGTTGTAATCTATGCCCTTATATGGATAAATATTCGGAAAAGAGGTGTATAATTTGAAGGCGAGGACAGGCGGAGTCCAGCCAATTTCTTCTTTTAATTCACGGCAAAGGCCTTCCAAAATGCCTTCCCCCGGATCGACAAAGCCGCCGGGCATATCCAGCTTGCCGGCCCCCGGGTCTTTCCCCCTAACCGTAAAAACAAGCCTATCTTCCTCTGCTGTTTGCCCCGGAACTACAATTAAACAGCCGGTAGCGGCGGCGGTGTTTTGGTAATACACAAAACCGCAGTCAGGGCAGCGGAAAACATTGATCTTAAAATCGATATTTTTTGAGGCACATGACGGACAATAATTGAACATATTT
>Ga0099364_10005975_pt1 | contig 17861 bp, 14 predicted proteins | sample TergutTh196P3_FD_73070 | JGI IMG/M metagenome (GOLD analysis project Ga0099364, IMG submission 73070) | Microcerotermes parvus P3 segment gut microbial communities from Pointe-Noire, Republic of the Congo - Th196 P3 | ecosystem: Host-associated > Arthropoda: Insects > Digestive system > Gut ...
AACGTTTTAGTGGAAGATAAATTATTTGCCACTCTGGACCCGATTTCCCGCCGCGTAAACTCCGGTTGCGGCGACTTTCTGCTGGTAGATACCGTCGGTTTTATCAGGAAACTTCCACACGATCTTGTGAACGCATTTCGCGCTACGCTGGAAGAAACGCGCTATGCCGACTTACTCTTACATGTCGTAGACGCGTCCTCCGACGATCGAATCCAGCAAATGGAAGTTGTTAGCGAAGTGCTGAGCCAATTGGAAGCCGACAACAAACCGATCCTGACGGTGTACAATAAATGCGATATCTCAAGCGAGTTTTCCACGGGACATGATAGTATCGCTGTTTCCGCCCTAACCGGGATGGGGATGGAGAATTTGAAGAATGCGATTACGCAGGAACTTTCCGCAAAGCGTACCAAGCTTTCGGTTTTATTGCCGCTTCATTCGGGAGCGTTAATATCCCGTATTTATGCCAACGGGCAGGTGAACGAATGCGAATATCGTGAAGACGGCATTCATATCAGCACCACCGTGACTTTAGAAGACGCGTTTCGTTTGCGTGCGTCGGCAATAAAGATATACTATTAACGCTGCAATTAAGCGCCCTACGTCATCTCAGACCGCTTGCGCCGCATCACGTCAATCACAACGGCGGTCACTATGATCAGGCCCCTGATCACGCGCTGCCACCCCTGCGGTACGGTCAATAAGTTCAACCCATTGGCAATGACGCCTATGATCAGCACGCCGATCACCGTGCCAAGCAGGCTGCCTTCGCCGCCCCTCATGCTGGTGCCGCCGATGACTACCGCCGCGATGGCGTTCATCTCCTGTCCCTCGGCAAGCGTTGGCAGCGCAGAATCGAGCCGGCTGGTCAGAACAATGGCCGAAACGCCGCAGCACAACCCGCTGACGGTATATACAAAGCACTTCACTCTGTTTGTACTAATGCCCGACAGTTTTGCGCACTGCTCATTGCCGCCGATAGCAAACACACTGCGCCCGACGCGCGTATATCGTAAGATGTACCAGCCGATGAAGAAAACAGCGATCATGATCAGCAGCGACCATAACGGGATCCTTAAAACCCGGTCCGAAATGGCCACAAAACCCCGCGGCAGAGTATAGACCGGCTGGCCGCCCGTGACGGTGTAAGCCAATCCGCGCCCGATATACATCATGCCCAGCGTGGCGATAAAGGGAGGCAGGCCGAGGTAAGCGATCATTACGCCGTTGGCAAGGCCGATTGACGCCGCGAGCGCCAGCCCGATTATTATCGCCAGCCACACCGGCTGGTCGGATTTCATCAGCATTGCCATCACCAGGCCCACGATTGCAATCGAGGAACCGATGGACAGATCGATGCCCCCGGAGATGATGACAAACGCCATGCCGATTGCCACCACAAAATTTATCGACACTTGCTGGAAAATATTCCAGAAATTGGCCATGCTTAAAAACACCGGCGAGGCGACCGCCAGAATCGCGCACAGTAACAACAATGCAATCAGGATACCCAGAATATTATGGCCGGACGCGATCTTTATTTTGCCGAGGCCGGCTTTGTTTTCGATTGAAAGCATGGATTTACATTCCCTTCATTATCAGGATACGGAACAGGCGTTGTCAAATTGCGGCCGCGTGCTTCTCGTCGCCGCCGGTCGCGTAATACAGAAGCATCTCCTGGGTGACTTCTACCTGACTCCTGTCGAGTATGGCGGTGATGGAGCCTTGATGCATCACCGCGATGCGGTCGTACATGCCCAGTAACTCCGGCATTTCCGAAGAGATCAGCACCACCGCCGCGCCCTGTTCGATCAGCGCGTTGATGATATTGTACACTTCAATCTTTGCGCCCACGTCGATGCCGCGCGTAGGCTCGTCGAACAGGAACACGCAGGACTTGCTCATCAGCCATTTGGCCAGAACCACCTTCTGCTGGTTGCCGCCGCTCAGGTTGCGCACCTTCTGGCGGAGGGAGGGCGTCTTGATATCCAGCTTGCCAACGTATTCGTCCACCGCCGCCGCTTCCCGCTTAAGGTTCAGTTGGATGCCCTCCTCGAATTGAGGCAGCGAAGCCAGCGTGACGTTTTCGCCCACGTCCATGGTGAGCACCAAGCCCTCGCCCTTGCGATCCTCGGTAACGAATCCGATGCCGGCGCGGATGGCGTCCTGGGGGCTGGAAATGTGTACCTGCCTGCCGCGCACGTAGACCGATCCTGTTCTTTTTTTATCCATGCCGAAGATTGCGCGGGCGGTTTCGCTCCGTCCCGCGCCAACAAGGCCCGCCACACCCAGCACTTCGCCGGCGCGGACCCCAAAGCTCACATCCCGGACGCGCCTGCCGGCCGATAGGCCCTCGACCCGAAAAATCTCGTCGCCCAATTCCACTTGGATTTTTGGATACTTCTCCGTCAAGTCGCGTCCGACCATGTGGCGGATCAGCGTGTCCAGCGTTGTATCCCTGACGTCCGTGACGGTCACATTCACGCCGTCGCGCAGGATGGTGGCGCGATCGCAGACCTCCAGTACTTCGTCCAGGTGGTGGGAGATATAGACGATTGCAACGCCCTCTTTCTTGAGCTGGCGCATCACGGAAAAGAGCATCTCGGTTTCCTTGCCGGTCAGCGGCGCGGTGGGTTCGTCCATTATCAGCACGCGGGATTGCAGGACGAGAGCTTTCGCGATCTCCACCATCTGCATCTGCGCTATTCCCATCCTGCGAACCTCGGTGCGCGCGTCGATCCCCATCTCAAGCTTATCCAGCATCTGCTGGGCTTGCAGGTACATCTGTTTCCAGTCCACCATGCCGGCCCGCTTTTGGATCGGCCGTCCTAAAAAGATGTTTTCCGCCGCCGATAGCTGCGGGATCAGGTTCAATTCCTGATAGATGATGCTGATGCCCAATTCCTGCGCTTGATGAGCCGAATGTATCTCAACGGCCCGTCCATCAAGCAGGATAGAGCCCGCGTCTTTCTGATAAGCGCCCGCAAGTATCTTAACCAGCGTGGATTTGCCCGCGCCGTTTTCGCCGAGAAGCGCGTGAATCTCGCCCGATTTCACCGCGAGGCTCACACGATCCAGCGCTTGCACGCCTGGAAATTTTTTCGAAATTTCCCGCATCTCCAAATAAGCCATCGGCAGCCCTCCTAACGGCGGGATAAGGGGAGCGGCCGGAGGATTCCGCCCGCTCCCTTGGATATTACAGATAATTATCCACGTTGGAGATATCGACCACCGTGGTTTCGGCTTCGAGGATCACTTCATCAATGGTTTCGCCGGCGATGGCTTTGATCAGCGCTTCGATGGCGTTTTTGCCGATGGCTACCGGACCCACATCCAGAGTGGCGGTGAGCTGGCCGGCTTTCACGGCTTCCAGGGCGTTGGGGTTGCCATCCAAGCCCACGCAGATGATGTCGCCGCGGTCTGCCTGCCTGCAAGCCTGAGCGGCGCCCAGCGCCATCTCGTCGGAGAGGCCGTAGAACACGTTGATCTGAGGATTCGCTTGCAGCATGTTAGCCGCGGCATTCATGCCTTTTTCGCGCTCCCAGTCGCCCGGCTGCGAGGCTACCAGTTTCACGCCGGGGTAGCGCTCCGCGGCCTGATCCACGAAGCCGCCCATGCGCTCGGTGGTGTATACGCTGGGCAGGCCCTCGATGACCGCCACACTGGCTTCGCCGCCGGTCTTCTCGTTCACCCAGTCGGCGATCTTCCTGCCGCCGTTATACTGGTTGTAGCCGCTATATGCAAAAATATCGACGCCCTCGATGGGGGTGATGGAGTTGAAGATGACCACAGGGATGCCGGCCTCGTTGGCCTTCCTGATGCCGGAAACCATGGCGTCCTGGTTGATGCTGCATAACGCAATGCCGGCCACGCCCCTGGTGATCAGGTCTTCAAGTAATTGCACCTGGCCCGCGTAATCCGATTCCACTTCCGGAGCCATCACAACGAGGCTGTAACCGGCGGCCTCAGCCACAGGCCGCGCGCCCACGATGCAGCTCGCGTAGAACGGGCTGGTCATGGCCGGGGGAAGGAATGCTAGCTCAGTGGAGGCGGCAATCGCCGAAGGGACAATGAACAGCGCCAGTACCAATACCATAACCAATGTCATAAACTTCTTCATGTTGTGTTCCTCCTTAATAATTTGGTGTGTTACTGTCGGTCGGTTCAACTTAAAACAACAGCGCGTCAATTTTTTTCAATCACCTCCATAACATTGTTTGCGGCCGCCCGGTTTCGAATCCTATTCCGGCCATTTTTTGTATCGCTATTGCGCTTTTTTACGAAAATTCACCAAAATTATAAACCAAAATGTTACAGAACGTAAATAGCACTGCAACGAACAAAGTTCAGAAATGAAACATAGGACATTATCTCAGACGAACGACAATAATAAAGAAATAACCTTGACACGAATCAGCCCTTCGGGATATGATGCAACCTAAGTTTGCACAGCATGCACTTTGTTTGCATGTCTGAAAAAAAAAGGAGGATTGTACACAATGAAGAAGTTTGTGACCATGGTACTCGTTCTGATGCTCCTCGTTTCTTGTTTCTCCGTGGCAAACGCCGCGGAAGCCAAAAGAAAGGTGTTCTTTACCAACGCATTCATGACTGCTCCCTTCTGTTCACCGCTGAACGCGGCTGCGCACGAGGTTGCCGAGGCCAACAATATCGAACTCACGATAGTTGACGGCCAGGCCGACGCCTCTGTGCAGCTTGACCAAGTAAGGACTGCTATCAACCAAGGCTACGACGGCATCATCTACTTCCCTGCCGACGCCGAAGGTTCGATCTCTGTGGTAAACGCGTTGAACGAATCGGGCATCGCCTATACGATCATTGATTCCAAGGTGGACGCTTCCGTAGCGCATACCATCCCCGTGTTCGCCGGCCCGGATAACATCTACATGGGCGAGGTCGCCGGCCAGTCTGCCGTAGACCTGTTGGGCGGCAGCGGCAAGGTTGTGTGCCTCATGGGCGCGGCGGGCACCGACCCGGCCACCAACCGCCAAACGGGTTTCGAGAACATTGTTTCACAGTATCCCGATATCGAAATCCTGGCCAAGCAGAACGTGGACGGCTGGGATCCGGCCAGGGCGATGACGATCATGCAGGACTACATTGTGCGCTTCGGCGATGATATCGACTTTCTGTTCACCCATGACGACGGGCTCTTCCAGGGCGCGCAGCAAGCCATTGCCGCTGCCGGCATGACCGGCAAGCTTAAGATCGTATCCACCGGCGCCAACAACGTGGGCGTTGCGGGCATCAAATCCGGAGAGCTGTATGGCTCGGTGCTGCACTCTGCCAAGGAAGAAGGCCAACTGGGCGTAGAGGCTATTATTAAGGTCATGGACGGCGAAATTAAGAATGGCGACCAGGTTTGGATGAAGTGCAACAGTCCCCTCGTGACACTAGAGAACGTCGAGGAGTGGGAAGGGCACGGCTGGTAGACGGCAAATTTGCCGCGGGGACGGGACCGGGCGCCCGTCCCCGTTTCCTTTGGGGGAAAAGAAGCTGCTTATGGACGACATCATCCTTTCAATGAAAGGTATCACAAAAGCATTCGGCGCCACCCTTGCGCTGGATGGGGTGGATTTTGAGGTGCGCAAGGGCGAGGTACACGCGCTGCTGGGTGAGAACGGCGCGGGCAAATCCACGCTGATGAAGATCCTCAACGGCGTGTATCAGGCTGACGCGGGAGAAATTCGAGTCAGCGGGCAGCCGGTGCGTTTTTCGGGCACGCACGACGCCATGTTGGGCGGCGTGGGGTTGATCTTCCAGGAATTAAATCTGATTCCCACGTTGACCACGGTTGAAAACGCGTTCCTGGGCCGGCTCAAAACCACGCGGACGGGCCGCGTGAAATGGAAGGCGATGATAGACGAGTTCCGTACGTTTATGAAGAGCATCGACTTTGAGATGGATCCGAGCCGGCTTGTGTCGGAGCTGTCCATCGCCGAGAAACAGATGGTGGAGATCGCGCGCGCGCTGATGTTGGAAAGTAAGCTGATAGTTATGGATGAGCCCACCGCGACGCTAACCACCGAGGAAATCCGAAAGCTGTTTAACATCATTCGCAAGCTGAAATTAAAAGGCGTGACGGTAGTGTACATCTCGCACCGGCTGGAGGAGATATTTGAAATCTGCGACCGCGCCACGGTACTCAGGGACGGAAAACTGATCTGCACGCTGGACGTGCCGGAAACCACGAAGCCGCAGTTGATCGAATACATGGTGGGCCGCAGCATGGACATCGAATTTCCGGAGCGGGAGCATAAGATCGGCGATCCCATCTTGGAGGTGCGACGCCTCTTCACGCCGGGATTTTTGCGCGACATCGACTTTACGCTTCGCCGCGGCGAAATTCTGGGGCTGGCGGGTTTGGTAGGCTCAGGCCGCTCCGAAATCGCGCGGGCGGTGTTCGGCGCGGACAAGATTGAGAAGGGTGATTTTCTGATCGACGGCAAAAAAGTTTCGATCCGCTCGACGATGGACGCCAAGCGCCATTCGATCGGGCTGGTGCCCGAAGACCGAAAGGATGAGGGGTTGTCGGTCGAATTTAGCGTGCTAAAGAATATCACGATCACGAACCTCGGCAAGGTTTCGGTCGGGCCTATGCTCAGCCGCACCGAAGAGCGCCGGCAGGCATTAACGATGGTCAAGGAGCTGAACATTAAGACGCCCTCGATCCAGACACGATTGGAGCAGCTGTCGGGCGGGAATCAGCAGAAAGTGGTGCTGGCGAAGTGGCTGTACAACGACGCCGACGTGCTGATACTTGATGAACCCACACGCGGTATTGATGTGGGCGCAAAATATGAAATCTACCTGCTGATCAACCGGCTGGTGGAAGCCGGCAAAGCGGTGATCATGATCAGCTCCGAGCTGCCGGAGATCTTCGCGCTGTCCGACCGTATCCTGGTAATGTACGGAGGAGCGGCCACTACCTGTGTGGATAACTACCATGGCTTGCGGCCCGAGGACATCATGAAATTCGCGGTGGGTTAATCCCGCAGGCGAAAGGGAGGATACGATTTGGACATCGCCGTCAAAAAGAAACCTATCTTGCCGAAAGCGCTGGATTTCGTGACCAGCAACGCGCTGGTCTTCATTATGCTAATATTATTCGGCGTGGTTGCAATCCTATACCCTAGGTTTCTAACGGTGCGAAATTTCAACAACATCCTAAATCAGTTTCCGGTTATCGGCTGTCTGGCGTGCGGAATGACGTTCGTACTGCTGACCGGTTGCATTGATCTGAGCGTGGGTGCGATGATGTCGCTAATCGGTATCATGGCGGTGGCGATTGCAAACAACGGCCAGGAGATTTTGGCGATCGTGCTGCCGGTGCTGGCCGCGGGCGGCATCGGCGCGATCAAAGGCGGTATCCTTGCGGGCGTGAACGGGCGGCTGGGAGAATCGTTCATCATCACCTACGGCGCGCAGTCGGTCATCGCCGCGTTGGCGCTGATAATCCAGGGCGGGTTATTTATGATGGTGACCGCCACGAACGTATTTACACGCATTGGCAAAGGCACGACGCCCGCGTTCGTGTTCTTCGCATTGATCGCCGTGTGCCAGTTTGTGCTGGTCGCAACGACTTTTGGCCGCAAACTGGTATTCGTGGGCAGCAATCCGCTGGCGGCGCGGTTGAGCGGTATTAACGTACGCTTCTACTTTTTGATGGCGTTCCTGCTATGCGGACTGATAACAGGCGTGGCCGGCGTACTGCTTCCAAGTCGCGTGATGTCGGCAAATCCGACCGCCGGAACGGATTATGAACTGGACGCAATCGCCGCGTGCGTGGTAGGCGGCGTCAGCATGAGGGGCGGCAGCGGCAATTTCATCAATACGCTGACGGGTGTGCTGATCATGGCGGTACTTGGCAACGCGATGAATCTGATGGGGCTTTCGAGTTATCCGCAGATGATAGTCAAAGGGGCCGTGATCGCGCTGGCGTTCGCGTTGGATGTGATGAACAAAAACCGCAAGCTCATGAGAGGCTAGGCGGAATAATATTTCACGCTTGTTTGTGCCGGAGAGGAATGATTATTGCAATGAAGCGCATAGATTGGGTCAAGCTGGCCAGAGAGAATATCATCATCATCGCGCTGTTCTTTGCGGTAACGCTGCTCAGTCTTACTGCGCCCGGTTTTATCAGCGGAAGCAATTTCAAGAATATTCTGGCTCAAATCTCGCTGTATGGCATCGTGGCAATGGCGATGACAATCTCGATCATCGGCGGTGAGTTCGATCTATCCGTAAGCTCGCTGCTAGGGGTGATTTCTATCCTGTTCACGGACATTGCCAGGCGCCAGAGTATTCCATTGGCAATCCTGGTGTGCCTCTGCGTTGGGCTGCTGGTGGGTGTTGCAAACGGCCTGATGGTTGCCAAACTCAAGATCAACGCGTTCGTGGCTACGCTTGCGATGATGCTGATGCTGCGGGGCTTCGCGCTCAACTACACTAGCGGCCGGCCAATCAACTACCCCAACCCGCAACTGAACGCGTTCGGCAACGGCGAATTTCTGGGTCTGCCGATCATTAGCTGGTTCTTCCTTATCACGATGTTCATAACGTGGTATACGCTCAGACACACGCGCTTCGGACGCAATGTGTACGCCACCGGCGGCAATCAAACTGTGGCAAAAATGGTCGGTATCAGCGTAAACTTTTATAAGATCATGCTGTTCGTGATCCTCGGTTTCGCGACCGCCATCGCGGGCGTGCTGACCGCGATACGGCTGTCGTCGGGCAACTCGCTGTATGGGCGTGACTTGACGATGTCGGTTGTGGCGGGTGTGGTACTCGGCGGCACGTCCCTCTCGGGCGGGCGTGGCAGCGCGATTAAAACGCTATGGGGCATGCTTCTCATTGGCGTGCTGTTCAATGGACTGCAACGGTTGGAGGTGCAGGCCAACTGGCAAGATGTGATCAAGGGAGCTATTTTGATCGTGGTTGTATCGGCGGACGCGCTGTTCGCACAGCGCAAGCAGCGCGCAAGGCTGGCGTCGGCTTCCGCGGAGATATAGGCGTATCCCGTTAAGGAGGATCCCTTGCAAGCGCAGGTGTCCCGCGAACAAGGCAATAATACAAATCTGAAATTTTTGGAGGTATGATAATGTCTAATCTTAGTATCATAGAACAAGCGCTCGAACAGGGCAACGGCGTTGTACGGCTCGCGCCCAACTGGGTGCCGCGCTCCTTTTGCCGGCCGGGCCGCAGGCTCCGTCTTCACCCGGACGATTATTTTGCCTTGGGACTGGAGCGCGGCGGCATCGACGAGCGCTGGTTCTCATCAACCACCTCGGCCGATAACGGCCCGCTGACGGCTGAGGACGAAGGCCTGAGCTACATCGTCACGCAGGACGGCAAACAAAAAGCGTTGTTTGCAGACGCAGTTTCGGAGCTCAAAGGCCAAATCATTGGCGACGAACTGTACGCGCAATACCAGCGCTGGCCGATGTATTCCAAATTTTTCGACAACAAAGGGCCGCTACCTCACCACATTCATCACAATGATAAGTATGCGCAGCTGGTCGGCGCTTGGGGTAAGCCGGAGATGTACTTCTTTCCGTCGCAATACAACAACTACGGCGCTGAGTTTCCGTTCACATTCTTCGGCGTAAACCCCGAAGTAACCAAGGCAGAGGTAAAGGACGCGCTGATCGCTTTCACGAAGGGCGACAATAAGCTGCTGGAGCTGTCGCGCGCTTATAAACTGGACGTTGATACCGGTTGGGACATTCCCCCCGGCATCCTGCACGCGCCGGGAAGCCTGTGTACCTACGAGCCGCAATTCGCTTCCGATGTGTTCGCGATGTACCAGTCGGTGCTGTACTTCGACCACGCGGTACCCGGAGAACTGCTGTGGAAGAACTGCCCGCCCGAAAAGGTCGGCGATTTTGACTATCTGATGGAAGTCTTGGACTGGGAAGCCAACGTGGATCCGCAATTCACAAAGAACCGGTTCATGCGGCCAGTGCCCGACGGAAACAAGGATGAGATGTTGAAGGCGGGTTACCTGCGCGAGTGGATTTGCTATCGGTGCGATGTTGCCGGCGCCAAACGGCTCACAGTGCTGCCCGGCAGTTCGGTCGAGATCAAAGAGCCGGTGGCATACGGCGTGTTGTGCGTTCAGGGCGGCGGCAAGATTGGAAACATGAATATCTCCTCGCCCACGCTGATCCGCTACGGCGAGCTGACTGACGACGAGTTTTTCGTAACAGCGGGCGCGGCCAAGAGCGGCGTCAAATTCCAAAACCTGAGCGGCACTGAACCGCTCGTGATACTGTACCACTTCTCGCATCACCCGGATAGGAAGGCGGCTTCGGGAAAATCATAGCCGAAATACAAATTGCTGTACAATCAAAGCCGTGCGAGCGCACGGCTTTGATTGTATTAAAATAGAACAGAAGTTTCAGAAAACATTATGAAGGAGAATACACATGTATATAGCAAAGGAAAATCGCTATGAGATCATGACTTACCGCCGCTGCGGACGCAGTGGAATTAAGCTGCCCGAAATTTCTTTAGGGCTTTGGCACAATTTCGGTCATTCATCAAGCGAGCAAATTGCCCGCGATATGCTCTTGACCGCGTTTGACCTTGGCGTCACGCACTTCGATATCGCAAACAACTACGGCCCCCCGCCGGGTTCGGCCGAGTGCATGTTCGCGAGGATAATGCGCTCGGACCTCATGCCGTATAGGGACGAGCTTATCATCTCAAGCAAGGCGGGGTATGATATGTGGCCGGGACCCTATGGCGACTGGGGTTCGCGCAAGTATCTCGTCGCAAGCTGCGAAGCTTCGCTGAGGCGCTGTGAGCTGGACTATTTCGACATCTTCTATCATCATCGGCCCGACCCCGAAACGCCGCTGGAGGAAACCATGTCGGCTCTTGACTATATTGTGCGAAGCGGCAAGGCGCTTTACGTCGGGCTGTCCAATTACGGACCCGCTGAAGCGGAAGCGGCTTTCAAGCTTTTGCGTGAGCTTGGAACCCCCTGCCTTATACATCAGCCCGCTTATTCGATGCTTCGCCGCGCCCCCGAAAATGGCCTGATCAACACTTGCGAGCAAAACGGGGTCGGCGTAATCTGCTTCTCGCCACTGGCCGGCGGTCTGCTTACCACACGTTATCTGAACGGTATACCGAGTGATTCGCGCGCGGCCAAAGAAAGCCCTTTTTTGAATATCGGGCAGATTACCCCTGAATTGTTATCGGTCCTGCGTGAGCTGAACAACCTCGCCTCCGAGCGCGGCCAGACGCTTGCGCAGATGGCTCTCTCCTGGTTGCTTCGCCATGACGCCGTGACCTCGGCGCTGATTGGAGCGTCCGGCGCGGCGCAGATCGAGGACTGCGTCAAGGCCGTTTCGGCAGCCGGCTTCTCGGACGAAGAGTTAAAACAAATCGACGTTTTGATAGATTCTTTGAAGGGCTAAGGAATCGCGGAATAACAAAACGGGCGGCAGATTGCCGCCCGTTCATTTAATCGCGCTGTCAACCATACCCTGTATAAAGTATTTCTGCAGCAGCAGGAACAATATGACAATCGGCAGCACGCCCAGCGCTGCCGCCGCCGCCGCCGCGTACACGTTTGACGACACCTGCGCGAAGAATCCTGAAACCGCCAGAGTCACCGACGTTATGCGCGGCGATTGGAGCATGTACAGCGAGAACTGGTAGTCGTTCCAGCAGGTAACGCCGGTGAGGATTATTACCGAGGTCGTCACCGGCTTGAGCTGCGGCATAATTATGCTGAAAAATGTCCGAAACGGCCCGCAACCGTCAATCGCGGCGGCTTCATCCAGCGCTGTGGGGATGGACGAGATGAAGTTCGTGAAAATAAATATCGCGAGCGGCAGCTGAAATGTCACCAGCAGCAGAATCACGCCGCGGTAGGTTGAAATGGCGTTTAGATATATCATAACCCTGTACATCGGCACGAGGATTGAGAGCGGCGGTACCATCAATACGCCCATGATGAACGTGCGCACGACTTTATTCAGTTTGCTGCGGTTGCGCGCCAGGGGATAAGCCGCCATCGCGCCGATAATCACAATCAGCGTAACCGAAACCACGGTGATAATCAGGCTGTCGCGTACGCCTTGCACTATCTTGCCCGATAGCGCCGTTCTGAAATTTTCAAGGTAAAGGTAGTTCGGCATCCTCCATCGCGACGATGGGTCGTCGGGCGCCTTGAACGCGACTCCGAGCAGGATATAAAACGGCATGAGATATATAAACATAACCGGCAGGGCGACGACATAACGCCACCAGGTTTTCTCTCTCACATCACCACCTCCCTGCGGTCGAAGTATTTCATTACGATTATGCTGACCACCAGGATAAACAGGAACGTGAACACGCCGATAACCGCCGAGTATCCCGCCTGCTGCACGTTGAAATACTGGTAGGTGAGATAAGTCGACAACGAATGCGCCCCGGTGGACGGTGACGGCGGCGTTAAGGCGCGGATTATGTCGAACAGTTTAAGCCCGCCGATAAGGTTGATTGTCACTGACGCGCTGACGGCGGGCGTTAACAGCGGCAGCGTTATGTAGCGGAACCGGCTCCACTTGTCCACGCCGTCGATAGCGGCGGCTTCAAAATACATCGAGGGGATGTTTTGCAGTCCGGCTAAATAAATAACCATTGAAACGCCCATGTATTGAAGCGTGTTTATTATCAGGATGATAGTCACGGTGCGCCTGGGTCTTGCCAGCCAGTCCACTGTTTCTTTGCCCAGCAGTTTCATTATGTCGTTCAAAGCCCCGCCGCTGTATTGCAGCAGGAAGAACATGATGTAGCCCATAATCAGCGGCGCTATCATGACCGGCAGGTAGGCCACCGTTCGGATAATTCCCCGCCCGCGGAATTTGCCGTTCAGAAACACCGCCATCGCTAGCCCGATGATGTTCTGGAACAGCGTGCTTCCGAAGCCGTAGATAATCGTGTTAATAAACACTTGCCTGATCACGCGGTCGCTGAAAAATCTCTGGTAGTTGCGGAATCCCACATACCTGTAGTTGGGAAGGTAGCCCGTCCAGTTCGTGAACGAGATGCGAATGCCCTCAAAGAACGGGTAGACCACAAATATGAAAAACAAAATAAGCGCCGGTACGTAGAACAGGTTTATTATTCCTTTTTTCGCGTTCAATGCCTCACCCCCAATTTATTATATCCCCCCGCGCGTGGCAGGGGGATATACGATATTCGCGGGCTATAAGCAGTATTTTACTACTTACTGATCGAATTTATCCTGGAAGCTCATCTCCATGTGTCTTACAACATCTTCTGTGGACATACTGCCGTTCAGGATGCCGAGGCCGGTGTCGCACAAATCGTTCCACATACCGTTGGGTAGATACACGCGGTCAAAGTACGGGAAGGCGCGGACGCTCGCGTATTTGGCGAGGTCATCTCTGACAACGCCCGTGTCGCTCTCGACGCCCTTGAAGCCGGCGGGCATGCCGTTGGAGGAAGCCAGTTTGGACATTACCTCGGGAGTCGCGAGGTAATTGAGAAACTCAAGCGCTGAAACCGCATGTTTTGTGTCCTTCCAAATGCCGACCGCAAGACGCTCTCCCGCAATCAGAGTGGGGGTGTCGCCTTCGTAGTAAGCAGGGATCGGCATCATTCCGACATTGGCCGGACCTTTGCTGCTGGCGTCGACAGCGGCGTAGTTGCCGAAGAATGTGAACGCAACCTTGCCCTGGCCAAGCTCAAGCGTTGTGGTGTCATAGTCGGAAGTGGCCGCGTCCTTGTTAAAATAGCCGGCCTTATTCCACTTGTCGAACGTGTCGGCGAGTTCAGCCCATTTGCTCCAGTCGAATGTGCCGTCAAGAAGCTCTTCGCGGTAGTTGTAATAGTCGTTTGTTACAAAGAACGACGGCGCTACCCAGTCGAAGAACTGGCCGATTGTCCAGTCGTCGCGGCCGCCCATGTAGATGGGAATGTATCCGGCGGCGAGAACCTTGTCGCAAACGGCTTCAAAGTCATCCCAGGTGATAATGTCGTCGACGTTTACTTCGATTTCGGCCAAAATGTCGCGGTTGTAAACTATTCCGGCGATGTCCATATCGACCGGCAGGACGTAGATATTGCCGTTGGCAGGGTCTGTGACGACCGGTTTGATAAGGTCGGCGACATCGCCGTACCAGGGCTGGTCGTTGAGCGGGCGCAGGAAAGAGCTGTAGCGGATGACCGACCAGCCGTGCGTTGAGAAGACGTCGGGCAGGTCGTTGGTTGCCATTTTGGTTTTCATCAGCGCTTCGTAATCGTTTGCGGGCGCCGCGTACTCTATCTTGACGCCTGTGAGTTCCGTGAAGTCTTGGCAGACTTGCGCGAATGTCTGGTTGGCGACGCCCGTCATGTTAGTCCAGACCGACAACGTGACGTCGCTGGCTGAAGCCGGAGCGACGAAACCTATTACCATAACCAACGCGGTGAGCAGACATGTGATTTTTCCGATTTTCATGCTGTTTCCTCCCTAAATATATATGTGTTTTTTGGAGCGTTACGCCGTTGGACACATCTAATGTAAGCGATGCCGCACAAAATTCAAGGGCGCAATTCTATACTTTTAGTGCCGATTTCTATACTCTTGTACCTTAGTCCCTTTTTCTATATAATCCAATGACTGTCTGATAAGTCAAAAATGCAGTGACAATCAACAACCAGGTGATTTTACAAGGGGTGATGAACATGCGGCGTTCTTTTGGGCTTTGGCTGATCGCGTTGTTCACGGTGAGCATATTCGCACCGCTAGCGATACTGTCGGTTGCGTTGGCGGCCTATTTCAACCGCATGTTTATCAACGAAACCGAGAGCATGTTTACCAACACACTGTCCAGTGTTTCGCAGCACATCACCACATACGCGGGCGACCTTTCCCGCATGTCAATGACGCCTTACTTCCACGCCGACATGATGGATAACCTGCTCGAAATCAACAGCGGCAGGTATTTTACAAACCCGAACTCGGCAACGAGGGTCAACCGTAATTACCACGTCGCGTTCAGCCAGCAGCTCGCCACAGCGCGCAGGGACGTCGTGAGCGTGCTGTTTGTCCCGTACAGCCTGGACAACGACCGCTGCTTTCTCGTGAGGAGGCATGTCGGCTCTCATCAAATCGTGATCTGTCCCGACGTGCGCGACAGCGCGTGGTACAAAAGCGCGCTTGCGTCCGACGGCGGGGTGTTTTTCGCCCATTCGGGAATCCCGGACTACCTGACCGAGCCGAACAGCCATTTCTTTTTTACAAATCAGGGGCAGAACATTTTCTCGGTCGTACGGCTGATCAAAAACCCGGCGACCATGCGCCCGGTGGGGGTCATAAAGGTGGACGCAATCGACGACGTAATCAGCGATATTTTCCGGCATATAGTCATCTCGCCGTCGTCGGTGCTGGCGCTGCTCGATACCGGCGGCAACGTCATCTACTCAAACGCGCGGGTTGAATCTGTTCTGTTGGAAGAAGCCGCGAACGGAGCGGCGCGCGTGCAGGGCGCGGATGGCTCGTATTATGTATCAGTCGCGCCGATAACCTCCACGCCGTGGCGGCTCTGTTATCTGGCGTCTGAAAAGGATATCCGCCAACGGACGGCGGTTATATACCACGTTACCGCGCTGTTCGGGCTGGTGTGTTTAGCGGCGGCGCTGCTTATTTTCTACAAAAGCTCGCGCAACACAGTTCAATCAATGAATCAACTGCTGCTTGCGATGAAAAAGATAGCGTCGGGCGACCTTGACATCAATCTCGACATAAAGCAAAAAAACTACCTCGCGACGCTTGCCGACGCGCTGAACCAAACCGCCAGAAGACTTGACAGCCATATTCAAAGCGAATACAAGGCGGTGCTGGAGCGTCGCAACGCGGAGTATTTGGCGTTGCAATCGCAAATTAACCCGCACTTTCTGAATAATATCCTTTCAAGTTTCGTAACCCTGAACCGCATAGGGCGGCGCGAGGCGCTGGAGCAGTCGATTGTCAGCCTTGGCAGGCTGTTCCGCTATGTTGAGAAGAATGAAAACTTGAGTACCGTCAAAGGCGAGCTCGATTTTTTGGAGGAATACCTCACCTTGCAGCGCCTGAGGTTCACGGACAGGCTCAGTTTTGACATTTCATGCGCGGAAGAAGCGGAAGATATCGTCATACCAAAACTGCTGCTCCAGCCGCTGGTGGAGAACTCGATCACCCACGGCATGGAGCCTTACGATAACAATTTGCGCATCGAAATTTACGCGGCAGTCGAGAAGTTATCTGACGCGTCGCGTCTGCTGGTTGTCATACGCGATGATGGCGCGGGGTTTGACGCGGGCGGCATGGGACCGGACAGCGTAGGATTATCCAACACCATCAAGCGTCTGGAATTGTTTAACGGAAACTCGGTTTTCCAGATCGAGAGCAGCCGGGGTAATGGCTGCCGCTGTGAGATTATATTGCCTGTGTAGGGGGTGACGGGGCGTATGCTGATTATGATTTGCGACGATGAACCGATGGTACGATTGGGCCTCAAAGCCATGCTGGAGGAACTCGCGCCGGCGGGGCACGAGTACATCGAGTCCGTCAACGGCCGCGATTTGGTAAGCAAAGCGAAACTTTGCCCCGACCTTGCATTTGTCGACGTGCAGATGCCCGTCATGAACGGTCTCGACGCGATTGAAGCCGCACGGGACTTGACCCCCGCGACAAAATGGGTGCTCCTCACAGGCCACGCACAGTTTGATTACGCGCGGCGCGCGCTGCGGCTCGGCATCTCCGAATACCTCTTAAAGCCGGTGGGGATACAGGAGATATCCTCCCTTATGTCCAGGGCGGGGGAGTGGAAGGACAACGGCAGGCTTGTGCAAAGCTACCTCAAAGCCGTCACCGATCTCGATTTCGACGTATCCTCGCCGCAGCGCATGGCCTTACAAATACAGGAGCTCTCAGGCGCAAAAGGCGAGCTTCCCGCCGATACGATCTCCAAGGTCAAGGCATATGTGCAGCGGCATTACAGGGACGATATCGGCGTAAACTCCATCGCGGACTACCTGAAAATAACGCCGAATTATCTCAGCCGGATATTCCGCAATCAGACCGGCGTAAAACTCAGCGACTACCTCAACGGGGTGCGCATCTCCAAAGCAAAGGAGCTGCTTGCCGCCAATCCCAACGCGGCAATCAAAGACATCGCCGGGCAGGTGGGGTATTACAGCTCCAGGCACTTCACGAAAGTTTTTTATAAAATTGAGGGCATGACGCCGTCAGAGTACCAGAAGAGGGGAGTACGTTAAAATATCTGACAGCAAGCGAATGAACCGCTGAACATTTATTCCGAAGCGACGAGTTTGAGTATTTTACCCAATATTTCCGCGACCGCGTCGAAATCAAAGTCGTCAAGCGAGGTCAGCGCGTCGTTCAGCAGGGCGCCGGTTTCCTCGCCGTAATCGTAGACCTGTAATCCCTTTAGAGCCTCAATGGCGGTATCTTCGTCGTAATTGCCGGCGGCTTCCAGGGCTTTTTTGATATGTTCCCGCAGATACGCGGGATCGCCGGATTCTTTTTCGGCGGTGGATATTTCTTCATCCGGGAAAATAGCCCGCAATTGCTTGTGTAAGGCAAGCAGATTTTCTTTGAAATTCGGGAAACAGTTCGCGCAATAATCCATTACGTTATTTTTAGAGGCGTTTTCCAACGCTTGCGCCGTTTTGGACAGAGCCATCGCGCCGATGGTGGCAAGCTGGGATTTCATCGAATGTACGGCAATGGAAAAATCTGTCAAATCCCTTGCGTTCATCAGATCGGACATGGCGTCGCATTCCCTTGGCAGCTTTTTGTAAAACAATGACAAAGTGTTGTAGTACAT